>Ga0164315_10004498_pt1 | contig 10820 bp, 10 predicted proteins | sample GuaBasSedimGuay6_FD_113737 | JGI IMG/M metagenome (GOLD analysis project Ga0164315, IMG submission 113737) | Subseafloor sediment microbial communities from Guaymas Basin, Gulf of California, Mexico - Guay6, Core 4569-2, 0-3 cm | ecosystem: Environmental > Aquatic > Marine > Hydrothermal vents...
AAAAAAAGTATTCGGGTACTTTATACTAAAATTATGTGACAAAAAATATTCTCTTTAGGGTGTCCAAATTATCCGCGCGTTTGCTGTTCGGATACTCTGCTATATGAACTTTTAATGCTTATAATCAGTATAGAATAGTAATTTCACCGTTCAACAAGAAGAGAAGCTATCAGATTATAGTGAAATAAATAATGGCTTCTCTGCCCACCCTGTTAGTATGCTTTAGAAGAATTACCTTCTGCATTGAGCTGTAAAATTATTTATGCCTATTACTTATTCATTGAGAGAAAAGCTTCTTCTAAGAAGTCTGTTTGAGAATGAATAGAGTAGTGATTTCCCCCATAGATGAAATCTAGCTGTGAAGCATGAAGAAGAAGACGTTTTGCACCACTTTTTTCTATACGCTCCTCTTCACTAATTTCTCTATCAAGAAAACGAATAACATCTTCCTCTTTCTGAGCATAGATTGGATCACCTACGATAGGATGTTTCACGTGAAACAGATGAACGCGAATCTGATGCTGTCTTCCAGTCATTGGCTTAGCTTCTATTAGTGTCATATCTAGCTCAGGATAATAGCGCAAAGGCCTTACAGTCGTCTCTGATGATTTTCCACTAGCATGAACTTTAACGACCATACGAACAATAGCGCTATCATCTTTTTGGCGTAATAAAGGGACAGAAATTTTTGTTTCACGTGAAACCTTTCCATGAACCATAGCAATGTAACGCTTATTCATTTCACGGTTTTCAAACATCATTTTTAAAATACGCTCACTTCTCTTATTTTTTGATGATAATACCAAACCACTAGTTTCTTGATCAATACGATGTGTAATATTGGCATCCATTCCAAAGTGCGACTTAATCTCATCAATAAGTGAATAAGGAGTGTGACGATTCTGAGGATGAACCATAACACCACTTGGTTTGTCAAATAAAGCAAACTCATCTGTTTGAAAAATAGGTAAAAGTCCTCTACTCTGAGGTTCAAAACAGATATAGTCTAATGAACCCTTAACTAACATAGAGGTCTTTGTTACAGCAGTGCCATCCTTAAACAGACGCCCTATTGCAATGTAGCGTTGCGCTTCTCTTTGTGAAAGTCCTAATTCTCGTATGAGAAAAAGAAAGGCCCTCTGTTCTGTATCTGAATGCAATTTTTTTATAATGAAAGGCATTGAATTTTAAACCCTTTATTAGTCTCTCTTAGATAGTATAAAATACTTAATACAAATAAGCAGAGATGTTTTTACTGCCAAATTGTACAGTTTCATTCACTAAATGAAAATAAAAAATCAAAGGAATTAAAGATAATGGTAGAACGTTACGCACGAGAAGAGATGAGTAGCAAGTGGACAATGCAAGCCAAATATCAGGCATGGCTAGATGTTGAAAAAGCAGTCGTTAAAGCCTGGAACCGTCTTGGACTTATTCCAGATGATGATGCAAATAAAATCGTTAAAAATGGAGGATTCAATGTTGAAAGAATTGATGAGATTGAAAAGGTTACCCGTCATGACCTCATAGCCTTCACCACTTCAGTTTCTGAGACACTTGGAAGTGAAAGCCGTTGGTTTCATTACGGAATGACATCATCAGATACGATTGATACAGCCGTTGCGCTGCAGATGAAAGAATCTCTTGAGCTGGTCATAGAAGATGTAAAAATGATTATGCAATCCATTCAAAAGCGTGCAGAAGAGCACAAAATGACACTAATGGTCGGACGTTCTCATGGTATCCACGGTGAACCAATTACATTTGGTTTGGTACTTGCAGTATGGTATGACGAAATGGCACGCCACCTTGAGAACCTAGAGCAGACAATGGATGTCATATCTGTCGGTCAAGTCTCCGGCGCTATGGGTAACTTTGCACACGCTCCACTTGAACTTGAAGAGTATACATGTGAAGAGTTAGGACTTAAACCTGCACCAGCATCCAACCAGGTGATCCAACGTGATCGCTATGCACGTTTAGCAACTGCACTCGCACTTATGGCAAGCAGCATAGAAAAGTTTGCTGTACAGGTTCGTCACTGGCAGCGTACGGAAGTGTATGAGTGCGAAGAGTATTTTGCTAAAGGACAAAAGGGTTCTTCTGCCATGCCGCATAAACGTAATCCTATTTTGACAGAAAATATTACAGGTCTAGCACGTATCATTCGTGCCTTCGCAAACCCTGCCATGGAGAATGTTGCTCTCTGGCATGAGCGTGATATTTCACACAGCTCCACTGAACGTTTTTGGCTACCTGATTCATTTATTACCACTGACTTTATGCTTCACAGAATGAATAATGTTATTGCCAATTTAACTGTTTTTCCAGAAAACATGATGAAAAACCTGAATCTCACAGGAGGTCTTGTTTTCTCTCAGCGTGTTCTTCTGGAACTACCAATTCAAGGTGTTAGCCGTGAAGATGCTTATCGCATTGTTCAGCGTAATGCCATGAAAGTGTGGGAAGCACTTCAAAAAGGAAATGCCGTAGTAAATAGTGAAGGTGAAAGCCTCTATCTTCAATACCTTCTTTCTGACAAAGAGTTGGGTGAGAGTCTAAGTGAAGAACAGATTCGTGAATGTTTTAACTATGACTATTATACAAAAAATGTTGATAAAATATTTGCGAGAGTATTTACAAAATAATTGGTAAATACTCATAGGCTTCTAACATCTAAATCAATAAGATATTTTTATAATTTTCTGAAGTTATAAAAATCTAATTGATGAAAATTTTTTATAGATTTTTAATCTATTCAACCTTTAAATTTCATCAATAAAACAGAATACCAACAGCTAAAAGAACTATAAAAAGGTTACTAAATGATCACAATAATCAAACGTAACGGTCGCCAAGAACCGCTCGATATATCCAAAATACAAAAGTATACTTCTGCTGCCGTTAAAGGCTTAAGTAACGTCAGCCAAAGTGAGTTAGAGGTAGATGCTCAGATACAGTTTCGTGATGGTACTACCTCTCGAGAAATTCAAGAAACTCTAATTAAAACAGCCGTCGATAAGATTGATATTGATTCTCCAAACTGGACTTTTGTAGCTTCACGCCTCTTCTTGTTTGATCTTTATCATCAGGTAAACGGTTTTACCGGCTACTGTAAATTGGAAAAATACTTTGAAAAAGGTGAGGCAGCTGGACGCATATTGTTGGGTTTAAAAGAGAAGTATGATCTTGAGGAACTTGACACACACATTGTCTCAGAGCGCGATCTTCAATTTAACTACCTCGGCGTCAAAACACTTTACGATCGCTATCTTATCAAAGACCGTAATGGCAAACCTATCGAACTCCCACAACACATGTTTATGGGTATTGCAATGTTTCTTGCGCAAAATGAAGACGATAGACAAGAATGGGCAATTAAGTTCTATCATATGATCTCAAAATTTGAAGTCATGCTCGCCACCCCTACTCTTTCAAATGCTCGTACACCTCGTCATCAATTAAGTTCATGTTACATCGGCTCTTCTCCAGATAATATCGAAGGTATTTTCGACTCCTATAAAGAGATGGCAATGCTCTCAAAATTTGGAGGAGGAATTGGATGGGATTGGACACAGGTACGTTCTATGGGATCCTATATTGATGGCCATAAAAATGCTGCGGGGGGAACAGTGCCATTTCTAAAAATAACAAATGACATTGCAATCGCTGTTGACCAACTCGGTACACGCAAGGGGGCAATTGCAGTTTATCTTGAACCATGGCACATGGACATTCATGATTTCCTTGATCTTAAAAAGAATTCAGGAGAAGAGCGACGACGAGCGCATGATCTTTTTCCTGCTCTGTGGCTGAATGATCTCTTTATGAAGCGAATTCAAGAAGATACAATATGGACAATGTTTGATCCACTGGATGCAAAAGAGTTGAGTGTGTTATATGGTGATGCGTTTGAAAAACGTTATAAAGAACTTGAAGATGATGATTCAATTATCAAAGAGCATACCAAAGCAAAAGACCTCTGGAAAAAAATACTTACCAGTTATTTTGAAAGTGGAAGCCCATTTTTATGTTTTAAAGATAATGCAAATCATGCTAACCCTAATGATCACTTTGGTGTTATCCGCAGTTCTAATCTCTGTACAGAAATTTTTCAAAATACAAATCCTAACCACTACCTTATCAAACTCAAATTTGAAAACGGTGACTTTGTGACATATGAAGAAGATGAAATTGTCAAGCTTGACAGTGGTCTAGAGAAACAAGCTAATAAAGTTACTGCGCTCGACTCTCTTGGCGGCCAGAAGATTTACATTGTAGAAAAAGAGAAAATAGATGGTGCAACTGCCGTTTGTAATCTTGCCTCAGTTAATCTCTCACGTATTAATACAAAAGAAGCTATTGATCGAATTGTTCCGATTGCTACTCGTGCGTTAGACAATGTTATTGACCTAAATTTCTACCCATTGGAAAAAGTAAAACGTACTAACATGCGTAGCCGTTCTATTGGGCTAGGTGTCATGGGTGAATCACAGATGTTAGCCGAAGCGGCAATTGCATGGGGAACACAAGAGCACTTTGACAAGATCGATGAGATCATGGAGGCCGTGAGTTATAACGTAATTAAAACTTCATCTGATCTCGCTCTTGAAAAAGGTTCTTATCCTGAGTTTGAAGGTTCTAAATGGAGTCGCGGTATTATGCCCATGGATCATGCCAATGCAGAAGTACATAAACTAATTGACCGTGGCGGACTTTTTGCCTCAACTTATGACTGGGATCTCCTACGTGAAAAAGTGATGCGTGAGGGTATGCGCAACGGCTATTTAATGGCAATTGCACCAACAAGTTCTATCTCTATACTTACAGGAACAACACAAGCAATAGAACCAGTCTATAAACGTAAATGGTATGAAGAAAATCTCTCTGGACTTATTCCGGTCTGTGCACCAAACATCAGTCCTGAAACATGGGCATACTATACACCTGCATATGATCTGGATCAAACCATTCTTATCAAAGCAGCTTCTATTCGCCAAAAATGGATCGATCAGGGTCAAAGTCTAAATATCTTTATTACTCTCGATAAAGCGAGCGGAAAGTACCTTAATGATATCTATATGCTTGCATGGAAACTCGGCCTTAAGTCAACCTACTATCTACGTTCACAATCGCCTGAAGCCGTTAGTGATGTCGAGGATCGTTCTATGGAATGTGTAGGGTGTCAGTAGAATGAAACCGCTTACATCATCATCTTTGCTGCTTGAGCGTATTGACAATGCGACAGATGGAATAATTCGTTCTGTTAGCGTACAAAGCCCCTCAATCATAACAATCACTCTCTCTGTTCAAGACAGAGGTCGTGAGTATGACTGGATAAACATTGTATTTGAAGTCTCAGGTATTGTAGATGCACGTTTAGTCGATGAAGCAAAACTTTCATTTCTTGATATGAGTGAGGGAATTTCAGTGATAGTAGAGGGAGACCAAGCAGGTGTCGGTATTGGCAAATGTTCCAGTATTGCTAATCTGAAATTTCTACCGCTTTATCTGCTTGGCAACTCTCTTAAATATGAAGAGTTAAACTTTAGCGAATAACTATTTTGCTATATGTGCATTTAACTCTGCACATCGATCTAAATCTTTTCTTAATTCGTTAGCTTCTTGCTTAGTAATTGCATGTTGCGCTAACGCATCAACGATCATCTTTTGCGACAAATATGTATGTTTCATACATCTCCCTTACTGTCAAATATTGGGCTTTACCTCATTTAATACTGTCAAAATTACACTCTTTAACTCTCGTAACTGGATAATCAAAACTGATAATATGGAAAACCCTATCTATAAGCTTATAACTTTAATAATTATAGATGATTTAAAAAATAAAATTAGTTATAGCCTAGTTATCACTATTTTGTAATATTGTTGGGAAAATTGAAGTTGAAACTACGCTCTATCCGCTAATTCATCAAATAAATTATTTACACAAAGTTCTATCATGTCGTACACCTTTTCAAAGCCTTCAAATCCAGGAAAGAAATAAGGATCGGGAATATCGCCATTGTCTTCTCCAAATTTACCAAGTTTGTGTAAGTTTTCAATGCCCATCTTTTTTAGATCATTATAGTTACTCTGATCAAGCGCAATAATAAGATCAAACCTTGAGAGATCTTGTTGAATGATTTGGCGTGCATGCTGATCTGAAATATCAACACCCTTTCTCCTAGCAATAGTAATGGAATTTTTACATGGTGATTCACCACTGTGCCAACTTCCCGTTCCTGCAGAATCTACTCTAATGTTCAAACCACGTTCTAAGACAATTTTTTTTGCAACTCCTTCGGCAATCGGAGAACGGCAGATATTTCCGAGACAAACAAATAAAATGGATTTCATATCTTAGCCGTTTGTATAAAGATAACGTTTTATTTTTTTTGTCGGTGTTTTAACAAACGGCTCTTTCTGCTCAATAAAACGCATCATGCGTGAAAACGAAGAGACTTTAGCATTAGCCTCAACACGAAGCTTTTCTAAAATAACTTCTATTTTTTCATGAATTTGTGAGTCAGCTAACCCTTCAAAACGTGCATCAATCTTCTCATAATCAAGATGGATACGCGCGACCAGTTTACCCATATCGTCAAAGACCAAAGAATCCATTACAAGCTCATTTTCATTCACAATCGACTCAATCTGCTCCGGATAGATATTTTCACCTCCTGAGCCAACTATGACGTTTTTAGAGCGCCCGCTGATAAAGAGATAACCCTCTTCATCAAAGTAGCCAAGGTCTCCCGTATGAAACCAGCCCTCTTCATCTAAAACTTCTGCCGTACGTTCAGGATCTTTGTAGTATCCCTGCATCACGTTTGGTCCACGAGCAAGAATTTCACCCTCTCCATCCTTCGCAGTGCTTTCATCAATTTTCAGCTCCACTCCTTCTAGTGCGGGACCCGTAGAGCCAATACGTGTTTTTCCCGGCGAAGCGCCTGCAAGCAGCGGTGCCGTCTCAGTTAAACCATAGCCGATAGCATAAGGAAACTTTGCCTCTTCCAAAAAGGTCTCAACCTGTTTTGAAAGTGCCGCACCGCCAATACCAAAAAATTTAAGTTCACCTCCAAAGGTCTTTAGAAGTTTCTTACCTGCAATGCGGTGCAAAAATCTGCGAATAAAAGGTATGCTGTATAAAAAACGAATCAGCCAGTTTTTTTGAAACACAGAGAGAACTTTACTCTTGAATATTTTTTCAATAATCAATGGAACACTCACGATAAATGTCGGTTTAACTTGTGACATCGCATCAATAAGAACACGAGGAGTTGGCACTTTATCAATATAGTAAACACAACTCCCATTCAACACAGGAATCAAAAATCCTATCGTACATTCAAGGGTATGTGCCAGCGGCAAAATAGAGAGAAAGCGGTCATCTTGGGTAATATCAACCAAACTCTGAGCTGCTATGGTTTCAAACACTAAACTTTTGTGTGTAAGAATTACCCCTTTTGAACTGCCTGTCGTACCCGAAGTGTAGATAATAGTTGCAACATCATCTTCTTTAATTCTAACAGATTCATCATCACTCTCTTTGGCTTTTGCACTGTTTGGCTTTAGTCGATTTAACTGTTCACTCCCTTTTTTTAGAAGTATCTCTTTTGTCGTATCTTGGGTGCTAAGTGCTTCAATTAATTCCAAATCATTCAAACGAATCACAAATTCAATGTTTTCAGGTTTTTCCTCTTCAACAATACCGATAAGTCGCTTGGAAACAAAAAGAGCTTTACATTCAGCATGCTGAAGAATATGATGAACTTCAGAGGCATGAAAATCTGGAAGAATCGGTACAACAATTGCACCCATTGTGGTAATAGCAAAATAGGCCACACCCCAATGCGGCATATTTTCACTTAACAATGCAACTTTATCACCCTGCTTAATCCCATTTAGACGCAACTGGTCAATAAGATCATCCACAAGAACTGCCATTTCTTTATAACGTATCGGCGTCTGAGCCACTTTACTAACAACGTTACGATCTGCATAAGTTTCAACACTGTAGTTAAAAAGGGTATCGAGGGTTAATTTTTCTAATGTAATTCGTTCTTTTTGCATGGATAGTTCCTTCTATCAGATTATAAAATATCAAAGAAACTCTAAATGACTTAAGTAATGTAAAGTTTCTGTAGTATACAGTAACTCATCCAAAGGTAGTTTTACTTCTGCACTCCATCCAATATCGGCACAAAAGTACAACTCTCCATCTCATCTTCAAACAGTTCATCCCCTATTTTAACAAAACGCATAATGACCTGTTCACCCTCTTTTTCAATCGGAGCAACAATCACACCGCGAGGGGCCAATTGATCGATCAATTTTTGGGGAATCTCTTTCGCAGAAGCTGAAAAAAGAATACGATCATACGGTGCATACTGCACCCAGCCATTTTGACCATCATCTGTACGGGTATGAACATTCAATATTTTTTCCGAGCGAAACCGTTTTTTAGCTTCAACCATTAAAGAGTCAATACGTTCTACCGTAAAAACTCCTCGAAACAGATGGGATAGTACCGCAGCTTGATACCCACTTCCACATCCGACTTCTAACACTCTATCTGCACCTTCAGGCTGTAAGTATTCTGTCATCTTTGCTACCGTCAATGGTGAACTGATCCACTGTTCTTCTCCGATAGGCAACGCATCAAGTTTGTAAGCATTGTTATTAAAACCAACCGGTACAAATGCTTCTCTGTTCGTGTTGGCAATCGCAAATTTAACTTCTGAGCTTAAAGTAAACTGTTTATCTATTTCATCTGCTAAACGGCGGTTTTTCATTGAAATTATATGGTTCAAGTTTCTATTCCTACTTCCAAATATCGACGCATTTTAGTAATCTCTTTTTCACTATAAAGTCCTTCTAAACAAGCGGTATCATTGTTACGAACCTCCGCACCAAACGGTGAAATAATACCGCTCATACCTGTCATGTCGCTATTACTTGTATCACTTGCCATCACATAGCATTGATTCATAATAGCTAATGCATTCGTTAATGAGAGAAAATTCTGTGTACGAATTTTACCCCACTGTGAAGGCACCGCAATAATATCAGCGCCTTCAAGCTTCTGCCACAACTTCTTAAAACGAAGTTCAAAACAGATCATAATCCCCATCTTAATACCGTCAATTTCAAACAGAACAATTTCATCACTGCTTCCTGCGGAAAAATAGTCATGTTCTCCGCCAAATTTAAATAGGTATGCTTTTGCCTGTTCATGAACCACCCTACCCTTATGGAGTACTTTTGCTACATTATAGACACCATCTGCACGTCGTTCTATCACGGTTAAAATAATTGTCTTATTCTCACTTCTTTTTAATAATATTGGCAAGGCAATTTTTGTGAAATTAGCTGCTTTATCAAAAGAGTCATAATCAAAATTAGTCAAGCAGACTTCAGGCGCCACAATAATGGCCTCTTCTGGTGTCTCATCGATTAAGGAAAGAAGGGTTTTCAAATTTGATTCATAGCTACGATTCTCTGTATTAAAACGAAGTGTATAAAGTGGTCGTTCCTTAAATTTAGAAGTCGTCAAAATTAAGGCTCCCTTTTGAATAGTTTGCAACCGTTCCCTCAAAGAAATTGGTTTTTTGATCATTAAATTTAGAAAAATCATCTACCCATTTAATTGGGTTATCAACATTGTAAATTGTTTCAAGTCCTACTGCATGTAGTCGATCGTCTGCTAAATACTGAATGTATTGCTCAACAATATCATCCGTCAAACCAAGGATCTGTCCTTGAGTGATGTATTGACCCCATGCTACTTCAAGTTCAACTGCTTTTTTGAACATCATATACACCTCTTCAATCAAATCTGGAGTAAAAAGATCCGGACGTTCACGACGAAGGGTATTGATAAGATTTTGAAAAAGTGTCAAGTGTGTCACTTCATCACGTTGAATAAAACGGATCATCTGTGCAGAACCGAGCATTTTACCTGAACGTGCTAAGGTGTAAAGATAGGTAAAACCACTGTAAAAATAGATACCTTCGAGAATCTGATTTGCAAAACAGGCTTTAAGAAAATTACGTTCAGTCGGATTTTCTGATAGCTCTTCATAGACTGCTGCAATTTCATCATTTTTAGCTTTAAGCATCATATCGCGTCGCCACAATTCATAGATCTCTTCACTATTTTGAGAGATTGTGTCCACCATGACTGCATAGCTTTGAGAATGTAATGCTTCTTCGAATGACTGTCGAACAAGAATAAGATTAATCTCTGGAGCCGTAACATAAGGGTTTACATTATCGATTAGATTATTCGTCTGAAGGGAATCCATAAAAATTAGCTGTGACAATGCTTTGTCATATGCTGTCTTTTCTGCTTCTGTCAGATTTTTATAATCGTTAATGTCCCGAGTCATATCGACCTCTTTTGGAAACCACGTGTTGTTCAGCATCACTTCCCAGAGGTTGTAAGCCCATTGATATTTTATGTTATTAAGTTCAAAAATACCGGTCGGATTTCCACCGAAAATTCGACGGTCATTCACGTGCTCTGTGGATGCGGGATTGTAGATTTTTTTTCTGTCCATGATGTTTGCCTGGGTTAAATATAAGTAGATGATTATCTCTAAATTGTCTTTTAGAGCTGTTTAAAGATTTTCTATAAACCTTTGTGATCTCAAAAATTTTACGAAATCTCTTTAATTACTCCCCATCTTGAGACAAAAAATAACTTTTAAGAGATGGAGAATGATTGAACTAAATCACTATAGGTATCAACGAGAAAAAGTTTCAATTAGATCGCCTTTTCTTTGAAGTATAGTCACATTCCTACTAAGTGCTTC
>Ga0164315_10004499_pt1 | contig 10818 bp, 9 predicted proteins | sample GuaBasSedimGuay6_FD_113737 | JGI IMG/M metagenome (GOLD analysis project Ga0164315, IMG submission 113737) | Subseafloor sediment microbial communities from Guaymas Basin, Gulf of California, Mexico - Guay6, Core 4569-2, 0-3 cm | ecosystem: Environmental > Aquatic > Marine > Hydrothermal vents >...
GCGCGCTCACTCGGCATGACCTTGCGTCAACTGCGCTACCGCATCGACAAGTTGAAGCTCAAGCATCAGTGAGTTGATCAGAGGCTACCTAGAATTCAGGTAAATATCTGACAATCACTGTAAAAACTTGACATTTTTGTCACATAATTGCTGTAATTTTCGCATACAGTTTAGCCAGAACACTCATAAGTCATTGTTTTTCAACAATAAATATATTTTATTAAAGTTGGCATCACGATTGCTTGTATATCACCATGAAACGGCATTAGTCGATTTCTGAATCGAAATTCAAGTTTTAGACAAGAGGAAAACTCAAATGAAAAAGCAACAATCTGGTTTTACATTAATCGAACTGATGATCGTAGTCGCCATTATCGGCATCCTGGCTGCAATCGCCATCCCCCAATACGCTGACTATACTCAGCGCACCAAGATGGCAGGCGCCATCTCAGGGATTGCTACTTATAAAACTGCTGTTGGCCTGTGCTTCCAGGAAACAGGCGTATTGACCAACTGTTCGGCTGGCCTTAATGGTATTCCAGCCAATATTGGCACTGGCGATGACGGCGCTACAATCGCCTATGTCGACGCGGTCACCACTCTAGTCGGAGTTATTACTGTAGTCTCAACTGGAACCGTGAGTTCGGCTGGAGCGCTTCTAACAATCGTGTCGAACCCAACAGCCAGCGCCGCTGCAGGTGATGCCGCATTACGCTTTGCAATGGCCGGGTCTGGCTGCGCCTTAACTACCCCAGGCCGCGGTATCAAATGTGCTGGTAACTAATACTACCTGTGCAGTTATAAAAACGGGCCCTCGTGGCCCGTTTTTTTTGTCCGCTAAATACCCTCCAAAGATGTTCAAAAGACAGTTAATAAATTGAGTTAACCACTACAGGTAAGCAACTGATTCATTAACAGTTTATTCGTCGGCAAAAATTGCCAGTTATGACGCCCTGGCAAGGCAAATAAGTCCCAGATTTCTCAACAATCCGCTGAAACTATAATATACTCGTTGACAGGGAAAATTTTCCATCACCACCTATACAAAGACTGTTTATGGCCGCTACCAACATGAACCTGACCGGAATCGCGCGCAAGCTAGTCCACGATAAACACCTGGACGAGGCAGCTGCGCTCGAAGCCGTAGAGGCCGCTAACAAGGAAAGCATTCAGCTCACCAGCTACCTGGTGAAAAACAAGATCGTGCCGTCGAACGTCATTGCGATGATTTCGTCGCAGGAATTCGGGCTGCCGGTATTCGATCTGTCAGTAATGGATACCGAGTTATCCGCATTCGCATTAATCGAAGAAAAGCTGATTACCAAGCTGAATGCGATACCACTGTTCAAGCGCGGTAACAGGCTCTTCATTGCGATATCCAGTCCCACCAACACCCAGGCGCTAGATGAAATCAAGTTTGCCACCGGCCTCTCGACCGAGGCGGTACTGGTGCAGGAAGATCAACTCGCGGAATTCATCGACAAGGCAACCAGTGCCATGGAAACCTCGATGGACGACCTGCTGGACGACGATCTCGAGAATCTCGACATCGGCGGCGAGGAGGATGAACCGCAAGCAGCCACCGCGGCCGATGCCGAAGACGCGCCGGTAGTCAAATACGTCAACAAAATTTTGCTCGACGCGATCAACAAGGGCGCTTCGGACATTCACTTCGAACCCTATGAAAAACGCTACCGCATTCGTTATCGAGTCGACGGCATGCTTTCCGAGGTTGCCTCGCCGCCGATCACTATTTCGGCCAAGATGACTGCGCGTATCAAGGTAATGTCGCGTATGGATATTTCAGAGCGGCGGGTACCCCAGGATGGACGCATCAAGTTGCGTTTATCTAAAAAACGCTCCATCGACTTTCGGGTAAATACCTGTCCCACGCTGTTTGGCGAAAAAGTGGTACTGCGTATTCTCGATGCTTCGAGTGCCCAGCTTGGCATCGATGCCCTCGGATACGAACCCGAGCAAAAAAAGCTCTACCTGGACGCGCTGTCAAATCCTTACGGTATGATCCTGGTAACGGGTCCCACCGGTAGCGGCAAAACGGTTTCGCTGTATACGGGTCTCAATATTCTGAACGTGCCGGAAACCAACATATCGACCGCCGAGGATCCCGTGGAAATCAACCTCGAGGGGATCAACCAGGTCAATGTCTATGAAAAGGTCGGTCTGACTTTCGCAGAAGCTTTGAAAGCATTCCTGCGTCAGGATCCCGATATCATCATGGTAGGTGAGATTCGAGATCTCGAGACCGCGAGCATCGCCATCAAGGCTGCGCAAACCGGTCACCTGGTATTGTCCACACTGCACACCAACGACGCCCCGCAAACCCTGACTCGATTATTGAACATGGGAGTACCAGCATTCAATATCGCCACTTCGGTCAACCTTATCATCGCTCAGCGTCTCGGACGTCGTTTGTGCGGGGATTGCAAAACAAAAGACGAACTACCTGAAGAGGTATTGCTCAGTGAAGGATTTACCAAGGAAGACCTGGCTGAGGATTTCAAAATTTACAAAGCCGTAGGTTGTGACAAATGCACCGCCGGCTACAAGGGCCGAGTTGGTATTTATCAGGTAATGTCGATTTCCGAGGAAATGGGACGCCTGATCATGGCCGGTTCGAACTCTCTCGACCTGGCGGATCAGGCTCGAAAAGAAGGCATCGACGACTTACGTCGATCTGCGTTGAAGAAAATTATGCAGGGCGTGATCAGTCTCGAAGAAGCAAACCGGGTTACCAAGGACTAAGCAATGGCAGCGAAAGCAGCAAAAGCAGAGAAAGTCGAATTCACCTACGAAGGCACCAACCGTGGTGGCACCAAGGTAAAAGGCGAGATATTCGCGCTCAGCGATACCCTCGCCAAGAGTGAACTGCGCAAGCAGGGCATTAACCCGACACGGGTGAAGAAAAAACCCCAGCCACTGTTTGGTGGTGCGGCAAAACCCGTACCCGCCGATATCGCGATTTTTGCGCGCCAGATCGCAACCATGATGCATGCTGGCGTCCCGCTGGTGCAATCTTTCGAAATCATCGGTGAGGGTAATGACAAGCCGTCGATGCAGAAACTGATTCTCGGCATCAAAAGCGAAGTCGAAGGTGGTGTCTCGTTAGCTGAAGCGTTGGCCAAGGAACCCCTGTATTTTGACCCGTTATTCATTAACCTGGTTAACGCGGGCGAACAATCAGGTGCCCTGGAACTCATGCTCGACAAACTGGCAACCTATAAAGAGAAAACCGAGGCACTCAAGGCCAAAGTCAAGAAGGCGCTCTTTTATCCGATCGCCGTATTGGTGGTCGCTTTTATCGTCACTGTAATCTTGCTGGTATTCGTCGTACCGCAGTTCCAGGATCTATTCGATTCCTTTGGCGCCGATTTACCGGCAATGACACAATTTGTCATTAACCTGTCCGAGTTTATGCAATCCTGGTGGTGGGTGATCGCGGGCAGTATCGCCGGCGGGGTTTACCTGTTCATCAGGATAAAAAAGACTTCCCCTAAACTGCAGGAAGCCTGGGATCGACTAGCATTGAAAGCACCGGTGGTGGGGGAAATTGCCACTAAATCGGCAATCGCCAGGTTCTCCCGAACCCTTGAAACCATGTCCACTGCCGGCGTACCGCTGGTAGAGGCGATGGATTCGGTCGCGGGTGCATGCGGTAATATCATTTATTACAATGCCAGTCTGAAAATCAGGGATGAAGTATCGCAAGGCACCCAGTTACAGACCTCGATGCGCAACACTGGATTGTTCCCAAACATGGCGATTCAAATGGTTTCCATCGGTGAGGAAGCCGGTTCGCTCGACGCGATGCTGTCAAAGGTTGCCGATTTTTACGAGACCGAAGTCGATAACGCGGTTGACGCACTCACTTCGCTGCTCGAGCCAATCATCATGGCCGTACTCGGTGTGCTGGTGGGTGGTCTGATTATCGCCATGTACCTGCCTATCTTCAAGCTGGGATCAGTGGTGTAAGGGCAGCTATTTGTTCGATCTTTTTATTTCATTGTTTGAACAGCAACCGGTTCTGTTTCTCAGCACCCTGTTCGTTCTCGGCTCGGTGGTTGGCAGCTTCCTCAATGTTGTGATTTACCGGTTACCGGTAATGATGCAGCGCGAGTGGCGGCATGACTGTCTCGAATTCCTCGAACAGGCCTACGATAGCGCCAACGATACCGAGGTAGAGAAATTCAATCTGAACGTGCCTCGCTCGCGTTGCGGCAGCTGTGGGCATCAAATTACCGCGCTGGAAAACATCCCCATAATCAGCTACCTGGCGCTAGGCGGAAAATGCTCTTCGTGTAAAACCTCGATTTCGCCGCAGTATCCGTTGGTAGAAGTTTTTACCGGTATTGTTTCGGTAATCATCGGCTGGCATTTCGGTGTCAGCATGCAAACCCTGGCAGCGCTGTTTTTTTCCTGGTGCCTGATCGCTGCAAGCGGAATCGACATAGGTCACAAACTATTGCCTGACAGTATTACGCTGCCCCTGTTATGGCTCGGCATCCTGTTATCGCTGTTCGATATATTCGTCAGCCTCGAAGACAGTGTTATTGGTGCGATGGTCGGATACATGAGTCTGTGGACTGTATTTATCCTGTTCAAAATATTCACCGGCAAGGAAGGCATGGGGCATGGTGACTTCAAGCTTCTCGCAATGCTTGGCGCCTGGCTAGGGTGGAAGCCACTGTTTGTGGTGATCCTGACCTCCTCGGTGGTTGGCGCCACGGTCGGAATCGCTATGATTCTGCTGAAGAAAACCGAACGCGGTACACAGATACCGTTTGGTCCCTACCTGGCAGCAGCCGGATGGATAACACTGCTCTGGGGTTCCGAGTTAATGAACAGCTACCTGTCTATTTTCCGGCTGTAGCCACCCGCTATCTAATGTTTTCTGTCGGACTCACCGGGGGCATCGCAACAGGGAAAACCACGCTTGGCAACCTGTTTGCCGGGCTCGGCGTTCCGGTGATCGACACCGATCTCATTAGTCGCGAACTGCTCGAACCCGGTGAACTGGGTTATGAGCAGGTTTGCAATCACTTTGGCGACAGCATCATCGATACAAGCAATGAAATCGATCGTGCCAGACTGCGCCAGATCGTTTTCTCGAATGCAGATGAAAAGACCTGGCTTGAAGCTATGCTGCACCCACTGATTTATCAGCGTAGTCACAATGCGATTCTCGAGCATGCGAAGGCGGATTATGTTCTGGTGGTTATTCCATTACTATTTGAAACCAATTTCCAGGCCCTGGTCGATCGTATCCTGGTGGTTGATTGCCCAGCGGGGCTACAACTCGAACGACTGTTAAAACGTGACAATATCGATGAAACCCTCGCCCTGAAAATGCTGGCCCAGCAATTGAGCAATTCCGCGAGGCTAGCCAGAGCCCACGATATCGTCGATAACAGTACTAATGCCGCTGACCTGGGATCACAGGTCGAGGCGTTACACCAACGCTACCTGCAACTATCCAGTGGCCAGGCCGATGATTAAAATACAGTCGATACGGTATCGACATGTACCCCCTGTTTTCAGCTATACTTTACCGGTATTGCAACAATTCACGAGCAATGTCAGTTAAATACCAAACTTACGAGCAGCCGCTTAACGAGCGCATTCGCATGTGCCTTCGCGTCGAAACCCTGATGAACAGGTTTCACTATTACGAGGCACTGAAAGGTGACTGGAGCGCCTATAGCGCCTTGTTGACTATACTCGAGTTAACTTCATTGCTGGAACGCGGCGATTTGAAACAGGAATTGATGAAGGAACTAGAACGCCAGCATGGCGCTCTCAAGGCTTTGTCAAAACACCAGGGCATCGATCACTCCAAACTGGATCTTGTTTTGAGTAAACAAAAGCACTCTCTCGACAGGGTGCATCGTCTCGATGGCAAGCTCGGCGAACATCTCAAGCGGGTTGATTTCTTGCTTGGCATCAAGCAACGCATCTCGATTCCGGGCGGGTCCTGCGACTTTGATTTACCTCAACTACGCTTCTGGCTCAATAAAACACACGAACAGCGCCTGGCTAATTTGACGGAATGGGTTGCCCCTTATCGTGAGCTGGAAGAAATTATCGGACTGGTGCTGACTTCTATTCGCGACAGCGCCACGGCAACAATGGTGGTTGCTGAAAACGGTTTTTATCAGCAGTCGCTAGATACCAGGCAATCCACTCAGTTAATTCGTATCGGCATCGATGCCAGCAAACTGATATACCCTGAAATTAGTGCCGGCAAGCACCGTTACTCGATAAGATTCATGCAGGAAAGTTCCGGGGACAAACCCCCTGGGCAGGTCAAGGAAAGCGTGGAATTCGAGCTGTCACGCTGCTCTCTTTGAGGCACATCTAAAAACAGGGAATTTTAGCGATGCAGCTAGCGATGCTTTAGGGCATCCAGAATTGGCAAATCTGCATCGGGAAACCGATACGCACCGATTTGATCGCAATCTATCCACGCCAGCGCCTGTTGTTCCCGTGGCACAACCTCGCCCTGGTAATCATCGACGATCCAGGTATCCAGCAATATATTATATTCCGGATAGCGGTGATAAACCTGCATGAATTGTGTAGCGCGGGTGGGTTCAATGTTGATTTCTTCGACCAGCTCGCGGTCAAGCGCCTGTCGCGCTGACTCTTCAGTTTCGACTTTGCCGCCTGGTAATTCCCAGTAGTGCGCCAGGTGTTTGCCTTGCTGGCGACGTGCAATCAGAAAATGCTGACGGCTATCCCGCTTCCAGATTACCGCGGCAACTACGTGAATATAATCATCATCGAGCCTGGCTGGATCGACCAGCAAACGCTCAACTGCGGTATTCGGCATTTATCTTGACGTAGTCATAAGATAGATCTGTAGTCCATATCCTGGCTCTACCGCTACCCTGGTTCAAATTGACACGGATTGTTACTTCATCGTCTTGCATCGCTGCCTGCCCTGAAGCTTCGGTATATCCAGGATCAGGCAGCCCATTTTTCAGCAAACAGGTAGCGCCAAGATAGAGATCTATGCTTTCTATATCGAGGCGATCAACTCGCGCCCGACCGATTGCAGCGAGGATCCGGCCCCAATTAGGATCGGATGCGAAGAGCGCGGTTTTAACCAGTGGTGAATGCGCGATACAGTAGGCAACCTCTCTTGCATCATCCTCACTCAGGGCCTGCTCTACTTCTATAGTAACGAACTTTGTAGCGCCTTCTCCGTCACGAATAATTGCCTGTGCGAGTTGTACGAATACTTCCGTCAGCGCGGCAACAAAATCTTCCTGCCGACCTGATATGCGCCTACCGCTGGCACCCGTTGCAATTAATACGCAAGCGTCATTGGTCGACGTATCACCATCCACCGTGATCGAATTAAATGAGCTCGCGACTAACTGTTCGAGTAAAGCCTGTAACTCATCCGGGTCGATAACTGCATCGGTTGCAACATAACTCAGCATGGTTGCCATATCCGGTCTAATCATACCTGAGCCTTTTGCCATACCTGTTATCGATACCAACTGACCGTCGATGTTGATCTGTTTACTAAACGCCTTGGGTAGCGTATCGGTAGTCATGATACCGGTTGCCGCCTGTAACCAGTTGTCGGCCTGCAAGGATGCATACAGCGCCGGTACGGCTACAGTAATTTTTTCATCGGGCAAGGCCGTAGCAATCACTCCGGTTGAAAACGGCAAAACTGCCTCGGGATTTACCTTACCAGCCCGGGCAACAGCGGCACTGTTCCTGGTCGCGGCCTGAATACCTTCATTACCGGTACCGGCATTGGCGTTACCCGAATTTATCAACAGGAAGCGAGGCGCAGGGATTTCCTGCAAATGCTGACGGGCAACGGTTACCGGGGCTGCACAGAAGCGATTTTGAGTGAATACAGCGGCAACACTCGAGCCTTCGGCAATCTCGATCAGGACCAGGTCTCTGACTGCGCTGTCTTGCTTGATACCGCAATGTGTGGCACTCAGGCGAATACCTTTCACCGGGTGCAGAGTGGCAGGCGCTTTCAATCCTACGGCCATCTTCGGAACCTCTACAGTTTACCGTGACATTGCTTGAATTTTTTACCCGATCCACACCAACAGGGTTCGTTACGTCCTACCTTGGGATCCTTACGCACGAAGGGTTGATGCGGGTCGTCTTCAGCTTGTTCGGCGGTAAACAGGTTCTGTGCATTTGCATGCTCCATCTTGATGTCCTGATCCGGCTGGTGGCTTTGTTCCAATGCCTCAACCTGTTCTTCGCCTCGTATTTGCACCCGCGCCAAAGCCTGCACAACTTCGTAGTTAATACCCTCGAGCATGTCGGTAAACATTTCGAATGATTCGCGTTTGTATTCCTGTACCGGGTTTTTTTGCGCATAACCGCGCAGACCTATTCCCTGACGCAGATAATCCATCGCCGCCAGATGTTCTTTCCAGTGGCGGTCAAGAATCATCAGGGTAATTTCCTTTTCCAGTCTCACCAGTAACTCATCGCCCAACTTATCAGCCTTGGCCTGGTATGCCTGCTCGAAATTCTCCACGATCCGATCATAAATGGATGCCTCATCGAGACTCTCATCCTCATCGAGCCAACCCTGAATTGACAAATCGGCACCGAATTCGTTGTTGAGTGCCTGCTCCAGGCCGGCAATATCCCATTGCTCGTCGATAGAACTTACTGGCACATATGAACGAATAATTCCTTGCAACACGTCTTTACGCATGTTGGAAACCGCCTCGGTAATACTTTCGCTATGCAGCAAATCATCACGTTGCTGGTAAATAACCTTGCGTTGATCGTTGGCGACATCATCGTACTGCAACAACTGTTTACGGATATCGAAGTTATGCGCCTCGACCTTGCGTTGAGCATTTTCAATCGCCCGGCTAACCCAGGGGTGCTCGATCGCTTCGCCTTCTTCCATACCCAGTTTTTGCATCAGGCCGGCAACCTTTTCGGATGCGAATATACGCATCAGGCTATCTTCCATGGAGAGGTAGAAGCGAGATGATCCCGGATCTCCCTGACGTCCCGAGCGGCCACGCAACTGATTGTCGATACGACGTGATTCGTGACGTTCGGTGCCGATGATATGCAAGCCTCCTGCGCCAATGACCTGGTCATGGAGCTGCTGCCATTCAGTAGTCAGCTTGTTGCGCTGCTCCACCTGGTCTTCTGGAATTTCCTTCAATTCTACTTCCAGATTTCCACCCAGCACGATATCCGTACCTCGACCGGCCATATTAGTAGCGATGGTAACCGTACCGGGCATACCGGCATCGGCGATAATCTTGGCTTCACGTTCGTGCTGCTTGGCGTTCAGAATCTGGTGCTTAATCTTTGCCTTATCGAGCAAACCGGACAGGTACTCCGAAGTTTCGACCGAGGTGGTACCTACGAGCACCGGTTGCCCTCGCCCGACACAATCACGGATATCGTCGATAATCGAATCGAATTTCTCACTGGCAGTCAGGTATATAAGATCGCCGAAGTCTTCACGCACCATCTCCTGATTGGTGGGTACGACGACAACTTCGAGACCATAAATTTGCTGAAATTCAAAGGCTTCGGTATCGGCGGTACCGGTCATTCCAGCGAGCTTGTTGTACAGTCTGAAATAATTCTGGAAAGTGATCGATGCAATGGTCTGGTTTTCGTGCTGAATATTAACCCCTTCCTTGGCTTCAATCGCCTGATGCAAACCTTCAGACCATCGCCGGCCGGGCATCGTGCGCCCAGTAAATTCATCGACAATTACAATCGCACCGTCTTGCACGATGTATTCAACATCCCGGCTGTATATCGAATGCGCTCTAAGAGCCGCAGTCAAATGATGTACCAGCGTGATGTTGGCCGCATCATACAGGCTCTCACCTTCGCCTAGCAGACCTGCCTCAGTCATCAGCTGTTCCGCAGTATCATGACCCGATTCGGTTAAAAAAGCCTGCTTGGATTTTTCATCGACGCTGTAATCACCAGCACCGTCTTCAATCTCGACCCGGGAAAGGCCTGGAATGATACTGTTAATACGGGTGTATAAATCAGAACTATCGCTCGCCTGGCCGGAAATAATCAACGGCGTACGCGCTTCGTCGATGAGGATAGAATCGACTTCATCCACGATCGCGTAATTTAGTTCGCGCTGCGCGCGTTCGTCGAGCGAGAAGCACAAATTGTCGTGCATATAGTCGAAACCGAACTGGTTGTTGGTTCCGTAGGTGATATCTGCGTGGTAGGCTTCGCGCTTGGTATCGTAATCCATCGAACTCAACACGACGCCGACGCTCAAACCGAGAAAGTTATAGATTTTTCCCATCCAGTCGGCATCACGCTGCGCCAGGTAATCGTTCACTGTGACTATATGGACGCCTTTTCCACTAAGCGCATTAAGGTATGCCGGCAGCGTTGCCACCAGGGTTTTACCTTCACCGGTGCGCATCTCGGTAATCTGGTTGTTATGCAGGATCATGCCGCCGATCAACTGTACGTCGTAATGACGCATGCCCAGGGCTCGTACCGCAGCTTCACGACAAACGGCAAAAGCTTCGTCGAGCAATTGCTCAAGCGTTTCGCCGTCTGTAAAGCGTTGTTTCAACTGCTCTGTTTTCTGCTTTAAGCGGGAATCATCAAGCGCCTGCAACTCGGGCTCGAATTTATTTATTCCATGGACGCGCTGCTGGAGCTGCTTGATGATTCGATCGTTACGACTACCGAACAGGGATTTAATAATTTTAGACAACATGGGGCGACTGCTTTAACAGGATTGGTATCAGAGGTGGAGGTTACTTGAAAAGTTTCAAGCGGACTGGTGAAAAA
>Ga0164315_10004500_pt1 | contig 10817 bp, 10 predicted proteins | sample GuaBasSedimGuay6_FD_113737 | JGI IMG/M metagenome (GOLD analysis project Ga0164315, IMG submission 113737) | Subseafloor sediment microbial communities from Guaymas Basin, Gulf of California, Mexico - Guay6, Core 4569-2, 0-3 cm | ecosystem: Environmental > Aquatic > Marine > Hydrothermal vents...
GTGACTATAAATTCATTCATTCATTTATCTCCTTTTTTGAAAATGTGTTGTAGCGATATCCTTCGTCAGTCAACCCCCAGTTAAAAAATTCAATTACGTTGAGTCGCAGACCATGTACGACACCGCTCATCAGGCTTAATAATATATTTAGGCTATGACCCAGTAACAGGATAAGCAGGCAATACAACAAGCCTGGCCCTTCGATTTCTTTGGCCTGCATCGCCAGGCTGTTAAAAGTCAGGGCCAGAGAAGAGCCTGCAAGCCCCAATGCGAACAAGCGTAAATAACTCAACACATCACCAAATATCTTGGTAATGCCACTGACCCCTTGCAAGCCATCCAGAACACGCATAACAAGGTCCGTTGGCTTTGTGATTTTACGCGCGCTACTAAACAGAAAAACTGCGACCAGGCCCAGGCCTGCTAGTGATTTTCCAGTCGGCAAATACCAGTCCGCCGGCTGCTCAAATGAACTACTAAACCAAACCAGTACGCCACCGCACATGAGGAATATCCAGCCTAATGGCGCTAGCCAGGTTAACGATTCTCCCCGTAGTCTCCATGCCTTGTGTGCATTCGCATACGATATATGCAAGACGCCTATACAAACAGACAATCGCATCATGCTATCGAAATCATTAATTTCCAGAATTTTCAACTTTCCCAGCAGGGATGCTTCTGACGGGCTTACACCAAAATAACTGCCAATCATAAGCCCCCAGACAAAAGAAAATGAGATCAGACTTGCAAACAAATTACGCATGCCTCGCCCTGTGTAAGAGCGCCCCATACGTTGCCAAAACGTAGCCAGCAATACTGCAAATACAGCGGCATAACCTGCATCTGACAAGATCATGGCAAAGAACAGGGAAAAGAAGAAATACACCGGAACAGAAGGATCCCAATCCCAATATCCTGGCGTTTGATAAAACCTTACCAGCCCTTCTCCTGCCGAGAGTTGTTGTGGGTTTACCATTAAGGTAGGTGGATTGTCTGCAGGCGATGGATCCTCTATTAAAAGCGCGAGATTACACTGCCGGGCAAATTCGGATAAGCGATCAATTTCTCGATCAGGTATCCAGCCCTGGACGGCAAATACAGCATCGGTGTCGAGTGTTTGCTGATCAGCATAAGCCCGCCCCGCTTTATCTTCTTCACTGGCCAGGTTCCGGGTAATCAGATAAATCCAACGAGTCAGTGATTCGCGCTCTGCACGGCAATCCTCCAGCCCAACTTCGGCTTGATCCAGGTTTGCTTTAAGTTCAGTCAGTGATATAGACCCTATATGCGTCCGCCTTACCGGCATAGCGTTTAGCGGAGGCTCCTCTTTTGCCACCACCACGACATAAGCAAATCTATTATCCCTGTGCACTATTTCGATGATCATATCTTCCCGTTTTGATACATCAGCCAACCTGGCAACGGGCACGACATAAAACCAAAGCAGGTAACCAGCCAAATCCTCTTTTGCAGGAAATTTAAAATCACCCCAGCGACTTACCTCTTTAATCCTCGATACCAGGAAGTCTCGCCTATCCTGAATGTCACGAAGATTCTGCTGATTGGCGAGGATTTGATTCACTTTGTCGGTAATATCAAAACTGGGACTTTGCTTGACCTGGTGGCGTTTAATTGGGCAGGCGACCAAAAACTTAAGTGCTTTATAGGTGCTTTCCGGGCGCTCAGGTGCCGCCTTTTCAGGCTCATCCAGCGCTTCTCTCAATGGGATCAAATGCAAAGCACCCAATTCTTGCAGGCCTTCCAGAACCTGGTTTTTTTCGCCTATCAAACCACAAACACTGACTCGCTTAAGGGCTGCAATACTCACAATTGACTCTCCCGAAGTCGTTTACTTTTTGCCAGTTTTGCACTCACAACCGCAGCACATTCGAGGTCTGATAAGTAAATCTTGATCTGCTTAATGTTTTTTTGGGCTTTGGGAATCAAAACTTTATCAAAGAGATTAACTCTTTGGGTGATCGTCATCACCGCGCCCTCGAGAAGCTCAAGGCGCTGTTTTTCAACCTGAAGCTGGATTTGCAGGGTCAGTAATTTCTTTAGTTTTACAGCAACCCCATCCACCCATTGAGGTTTTGCCAAAAACGAGTAGGGCATAACTTCAACTGATACTGTTTTCAAAACAGGAAGATGTGCCCCCATAATATTTTCACGTTCGAGCTCAACGTTGCTGACCGTGACCAAACCGTTCAGGTCTACTTTATCATTCGACAGCATGGGTATTTCTTCTGCCATCGTTCGACTCAATTTTTCAAGATCCAGCTGTGTCGTCACTAATGCCTGTTTTGCCCTGGACTTCTGACTCATCAACTCCTGTCGCTTCAAGTCCAGTGATGGCAAGAATTGCTTATACGTTTTCAGATCAGCTCGCTCTTTACTGAGGGCTGACTTGCTCAGCTGCAATTTGGCCATGTCAGGCCTCCTTTAACTGAAGCAATAAATGCAGGCAATTAACCATGTCTGCCGCTACGGCTGCTTTTGTTTCGGAAAATATTTATCCACCAGGGCCTGTTTCATCAACAATTCCTGGGGCTCGAAACATTCCGCCAGGGTTTCCCAACCGAGATCCAGTGCGCCTTCGAGAGGCAATGAAATATCAATATCCATAAATCGCTCACGAAACAAGCCACCAAATTTTAGTAATTTCAGATCATAGGAGGAAAGTTCAAATGCCATTGCCTGCTTTTGTTCCGCATCTTTTGCGCCAGCATAAAAACGGATCATTGTATTCATAATCTGAGAATGATCTTCTCGTGTCTCAGAACCAATAACGTGTTGTTTTAGCCTGGATAAAGAGCCGAAGGGATCAATAACGCCATCATGAAGATAAAACTGACCTTCAGTGATATAACCCGTATTATCTGGCACCGGATGAGTAACATCGTCTCCGGGCATCGTTGTTACAGTTAGAATAGTGACCGAACCTGCGCCCGAATAATCACAGGCTTTTTCATAGCGCCGTGCCAGTTGCGAATACAGATCACCCATATAGCCCCGGTTTGATGGCACCCGCTCCATAGATATCCCGACTTCTTTCATGGCATCTGCATAGGCAGTCATATCCGTCAGCAAGACCAGTACTCGCTTACCTTCCTCGACGGCGAACTTTTCCGCCACTGCAAGGGCCATATCCGGCACCAGCAATCGTTCAACGACTGGATCTGCAGCAAGATTACAGAACATCACTGTTCGAGCAAAAACACCGGCATCTTCGAAGGCTGTCCGAAAGAAATGATAGTCATCAAAAATCAACCCCAGACCACCAAATACAACAATATCAGCGTCGGCCTGAATCCCGATACGCGCTAGAAAAGCATTGAATGGTTCACCTGAAACCGAAAAAATCGGGATCTTCTGGCTTTCCACGAGACAGTTGAACACATCAATCATGGGAACATCAGTACGAATCATTTTTGAAGCTAACACACGCTTCATCGGGTTGACTGATGGTCCACCGATATTAACTTTAGGATCACCTGATAAAGCGGCCCCTCCATCCATGGGATCACCCATGCCGCCGAAAACTCTACCCAAAATGTTATTTGAATAAGTGACCTGCATCGGATGCCCCAGGAAATGTACTGATGATCGAGTGGAAAATCCCTTGGTTCCTGAAAATGTCTGTAAGGACACCTGATCTTTATTAATGCTAATTACTTGAGCCATTGAACTCAAGCCACTCGGATCTTTGATCAGGGCGAGATCATATAGTCGCGTAGCCGCGCCATGGCTGCCTTCTCCTGAAGGCGCATGCACCTTCATGATGTCACCTACAATGGAAAGTATTTTGGTATGCCGTATTAGATTTTGGGCCATAACTGAAAAACTACTGCCTCGTTGGGGATATCAATAAAAGCAACGCAGAAGCTATCTGCATGCTTATAGGTTTAACTGAACCATCGCACTTTTTACTGTCTATAGTCGTAACGTGATTCAATTAATAACTGCACTACGAGTTGGGTGAACAAAGCCTGCGCAGATCATCCGGTGCGATGCACTTTATCGCTGCAAATGGCTGACCGAGCAAAAAAATGCGGGCGCGCGAACAAGATAAAGATCACTACAAAATATTTTACCTAAAACACCATTTTGCATCTAATGAATTATTTACATGGGTTTGATACGTTCAACGCATGATAGAGGCGTGCTGTACTTGATCCTAAAAACCGCAGTTAATCTGGCCAACCCCATTGGTTAGCCTCAACTTTGATCTAAGTTTTCGGCCGTCAAACTCAACACGTTTGTGGAAGCAAATCAGGCGGATCCTGCCCCATGAACATTTCCATTGCTTTGATAACAATTCGATTCCAGCACTCAGAAGCAGTCAACTGGGGCACAGTTGTTTTAAGTACAGCAAAAAGGTCGTGACTCTCGCAGAGGCTTGCTGGATGATCGTGGTTTCTATTTCTTTCCTTTCCCTTTTCCCCTACCCTTACCTTTGCTCTTTTTTCCTTTCTTGCCCTTCTTGCCTTTGCCCTTCTTGCCTTTGCCCTTCTTGCCTTTGCCCTTCTTGCCTTTGCCCTTCTTGCCCTTGCCCGCAGCCTTGACCTCTCCTTCAGATTCCTCGCCTTCGGCTGATTGGGCTATTTCTGATGCGGCAAGCAGTCCGGCGGCATCCACGATGGCCTGGGCGGCACGTGCTTCACTGAAGCCGGGAACGGCGCTGACTTTTTCGACAGTCGCTCCAGCAAGGTCGGCAAGACTCATGATGTGATGTTCGGCCAGTGTTGCTGCGGCTGCCGGCCCGATACCGGGAATATCGATAATGGCTGGATTCATAGGATTGTCTCTTTGTTTTTCCTGTGATGACATGTGTGCAGAATGATAATAAGAGCAGAGTTATTTATCTAATGAATTATATGCATTAATTTGATACGCTTTTCACATGATTGAAATACGCCTGCTACGCAACGCGATCATGCTCGCCGAGCACCGGAATTATGCCCGGGCTGCACAGGCACTGAATATCAGCCAACCTACCCTGACCCGCAATATCCAGACGCTGGAAAATCACATCGGTGCCCGGCTGTTTGACCGCAAGACCCGCAGGGTGCTACCCACACCCGTTGGTGAAGAGCTGTTGAAACATGCCAGACTCATCGTCTCGTCGACACTGGAGATGGAAGACGGGTTGCAGCATTACCTTGGGCTGGAAACGGGCACGCTGTCGATTGGTGCCGGCCTGTATGCCGCCAGCCTGCTGGGGCCGGCAATTGGCCGGTTCATGGAACAGCATCCAAACATCAGAATAAATATCGAGGTCGATGACTGGCTCACGCTGCACGACAGGCTCAGGCATGCTGAATTCGACTTTGTCCTGGCGGAAACACTGGTGGAGACAAGTGGATTGAACAAGGCGCAGGATCTGGAAGCAGTGAATTTAATTCCGCACCAGGCCTTCTTCTTCTGCCGCCGGGAACATCCGCTGCTTAAAACGGCATTACACTCACCAGGCGATTTTCTCCAATACCCGCTGATCCTCCCGACGCTACCGGAGCGGGTTATTACTTTGTTACAGCAGTTCTTTAAAAAGACCGGGGATGACCTGCCGTCCATCGAGCAAATAACGGCGTTTAAATGTAGTGACATGTCGGTGATGAAGGATACCGTTGCCAGCAGCAACGCCATCGGAATGGCAATCTACGGAGCACTGAGTGATCAATTGAAGCAAAAGCAGTTTGCGGCCCTGCCATTCCGACTTCCCGAGCTTAAGACCAATTACGGAATTTTGAAAAAGCGGGGATTATCCCTGTCCCCGGCAGCATCGACCTTTGTCGATCTTTTGGTTGAAATAGATGCCATGGTGTGTGAGCAGGAAGCACCGCTTGTTGCGTCTCTAAGTCCGATCGACTCCTGATTCTCCCGTGTGTCCGGATCACCCTCGATCAACAATACGCTGCAAGGCGGGTGTTTGCAGCGATCCTGTGCCAACAGGGTGAGGAGTGAATAGTAGACGCGTGATTTCTCAGCACCGATACAGTAATGTTGTACGTGTTATCTTTTGCAATAGCCAATCATCATAGTACCGGAGCCAGCCTTGCTACATAATTTTGAAATTATCGCCCTGAAATGGATATCAACGATCGCCCTTGCCATTGAGATTGTTGCGATTCTTATCATTGTGATCGCTGTCTTTCGGGGGCTTATCCAGTACCTTAGAAAGGTATCCGTACCCCACAACCCGATTGAAGAGCAATTTACTGCATACCGCACAACCCTGGGTCGGGCGCTGCTACTCGGTCTGGAGATTTTGGTGGCAGCCGACATCATCAAGACGGTTGCTCTAGAAACGAGCATTGAAAGCGTGGTTGTTTTGGGCGTGCTGGTGTTCATCCGAATAACCCTCGGCTGGTCGCTGATCGTCGAACTGGAGGGCCGATGGCCGTGGCAGCACAGCCCGGAGCCCACCCTCAGAGAAGGTAATAAATGAAGCCGTTTATAGCTTAAGGTATAAATTCACCGAGCCGTTTTTTGTCATTTGAATTGACCACAAACCAGGGCCGAACGGATCGGGACGAAAGTAGCAGATCATGCGGCCGTCGGGGCCTGCGCGCGCGCCGTTACGCCACGGCGCCATACCGTGCAGCACCAGGCGATGCGCCAGGTAGGCTTCACCCGGGCGCGCATGAATCTCAACGCGCTCACAGCTTGCGAACACCCGTTCGCGTGCGGCCTGGTAAACCGCGGTAATATCCTCTTCACCCCACTGCGCGGGCGCAATACCGGCGAAGCGGTCCGCAAACACTGTGCGAATAATTTCGTGCGAGCCCTCCCAGACGACAAAGGGCGACGCCCCGCCATCGAACTCCACCATCGGGATGCCGAGAATGAATCCATGGTGCTCGCGCAGGTGACGCCGCCGTTGCGGACCCTCGGGTAGCAGGCCATCGACATGGGCCGCGTCACGCTCGCGCCGATAACGCGTGCGCCCGAGAGATTCGCCCGGCATCGGTTGCGGGTAACCCGGATAACAAATCGAGACCTGCGCGGCATCCCAGGCAAGATCCCGCAGGCCGAGCGTATCGGCTATGAAATCGACGGCCGCACCGCGTAGCGGACCACTGTCGCCGACGTTGCCGCTGGCATCGTTGGCGAGGGCATTGACGCCGGCAAACCAGGTTTCCTGGTAGCGCAGCCACTTCGCCTGCGCCGCTTCCAATCGACTCGCGCGCGCCGCCGCCAGCGCGCCGCCAACCCAGCTTGCGAGCAGCGGGTCGTGATCGAATCGGCACCAGCCGCGCTCGAAGAAATGCTTCGCGTGATTGCACATAAGGTCGATGCTATCATGCCTCGATCTTCAACCGGAACAACGCCTGATCATGACCGATAGCGCAGCCAATCGTATCGCCGACCTGCCCTGCTGGAAGCATCCGGTTCGCATCGAACCGTTGAGCGGAGGCATGACCAACCTCAATTTCAAGATCACCGATGGTGACGAATGCTTCGTCGTACGCCTCGGCGAAGACGATCCGGTTCACCTGATTTCACGGCGCAATGAAATCGCCAGTTGCAAGGCTGCTTTTGCCGTCGGCATCAGCCCCGAACTGGTGTACCACGAGCCCGGAATTCTCGTCGTGCGCTTTGTCGAGGGCCGGGTTTTCGGCGAAGCCGACGTGCGCGACGATGACAAACTGCAACGTATCATCGACCTGTTGAATCGCTTTCACCACGAAGTGCCGGCACGCTTCGACCAGGTGCCGGTGATGTTCTGGGTTTTCCAGGTATTGCGTCACTACCACAACCTGCTGGCGCAAGGCCAAAGCGCCCACGCCAGGCGTCTGCCCGAACTCGCACAGATAGGCCGCGAACTGGAAGCCGCGGTCGGACCGGTCGAAATCGTATTCGGCCACAACGACCTGTTGGCCGCCAATTTTATCGACGACGGCGAGCAGATCTGGCTCATCGATTTCGACTATGCCGGCTTCAACAGCCCGTTGTTCGACCTGTCGAATCTCGCCTCGAACAGTGAATTGAGTGCCGAGCAGGAACAGACCATGCTGGAAAGTTATTTCGACGTCAGCCCAAACCGCGCAACCCTGAAGAGTTACCATGCGATGAAATGCGCTTCGCTGTTGCGCGAAACCCTGTGGTCGATGGTCTCGGAACTCTATTCACGCGTCGACATGGACTTTGCCGACTACACCCTGAAAAACCTGGCCCGCTTTGAATCGGCTTATGCCGAATACGGCAAGACTTATCCCTGATCGATTCCCAACAGACCCACCCTAGAGAAGCCACTATGAAACTCGACATTGATTTTGTGCGATCACAATTTGACCAGCTGCAAGACGACCCGGACTTCGTGTTCGCCTCCAACGCCGGCGGCAGCTACGTCAGCAACCAGGTCAACCGTGTCTTCGAGCACTACAATCACCACACGCGGGTACAGCCCTATTCACGCTATGCCACTTCGGCACTGGCGGGCGAAGCCATGGACCGCTCTCATCAAGGCTGGGTGCAGGCGCTCAACATCGATCCTTCGGAGCTGACCATTGGTCCGTCCACGTCGATTAACACCTATGTCATGGCGCAGGCCATCGGTGAACTGTGGAAACCCGGCGACGAAATCATCGTCACCAACCAGGACCACGAAGCCAACAGCGGCGTATGGCGTCGCAAGGCGCACGAGAAAGGTGTCACTATCCGCCAGTGGGAAGTTGATCCGGCTAGCGGCTTGCTGCATGTCGAGTCGCTACTGCCGTTGCTCGGTGAGAATACCCGTTGGGTATTTTTCACGCATTGCTCGAACATCGTCGGCAGCGTCAACCCGGTAGCTGAAATCACCAGGACCATCAAGGCCGGCAGCAACGCACAGGTATTTGTCGACGCGGTCGCCTACGCGCCGCACCATATTTCGGATCTCAAGGCGCTCGGGGTGGATGGCTATGCCTTCAGCCTGTACAAGGTCTTCGGCCCGCATCAAAGCCTGTTGTACGTCAATGCCGATATTCACGGCGACCTGACCTCACAGGCGCATTACTTCAACAGCGGCGATCCTGCCAAGGATTTCAATCCGGCCGGACCCCAACATGCCCAGGTTGCCGCCTGCGCCGGTGTGCTCGATTATTTCGACGATTTACACAAGCACCATTTCGGCGCCTCGGATAAAAGCCGAAACGCGCAACTGCAGGACATTCATGAGCTGATTCTGCAACATGAAAACGAACTCGCGGCGCCCATTCTCGACTACCTGCAGCACCACCCCGGGTTGCGCGTGATCGGCAAAACCCACATCGGCGACAATGACCGCGCGCCCACCATCGCCTTCAAGCCGCAGGGGCAAAGCTCGCAGGCGCTGGCGCACAAGCTGCAGGACGCAGGCATCGGCACCGAGAATGGGAACTTTTATGCGCACCGGTTGATTGGCGATCTCGGCATCGACACTGATGACGGCGTGGTCCGCATTTCGCTGGTGCACTACAGCAACCAGCAGGACGTAACGCGCATACTGGCTGCTCTCGATAGCGCCTTGTAACAGAGGCTGCGGCGCCAGCCGGGCGGCACGGCACTCAGCCGGGCGAGACCGGCGTGGTGAGGGTCTTTAGCCTGCTAAGCCGTGCCGCCCGTGCTTCACGGTGCGCGAGATAGCTGACCGCGGCGACGATGACCAGGCCACCAGCGATGACCCATGTGTCGGGAACTTCATCGAACAACCAGTAACCAAAGGCGATAGCCCAGATCAGCTGCAGGAAAGACAATGGCTGGGTGACCGTCAGCGGCGCCGCGGCAATGGCACGCGTGATGGCATAGTGCCCGGCGGTCGCAAAAACGGCGACCAGCGCGAGCCAGCCGATTTCCGACAGCGTCGGTTCGCGCCAGTAGTAGATCGCGCCGGGCATCAGCGCCAGCGTGCAAAAGATACTGAGCATGACCAGTATGTCGCCCGAACTCTCGCTCTGCGTCATACGCTTGGCGAGCAGAAACGAGCCGGCAAAAAAGAATGCGGCAATCAGTTGCGCCAGCGAACCGGCCTCGATGCTGTGGAAGCCCGGCCGCAGGATGATCAGCGTGCCGACAAAGCCGGCCGCGATTGCGATCACGCGCCGCGCCCTGACCTGCTCGTGGAATATCAGAATGGCTCCGAGCGCGGTAAACACCGGGGTCGAAAAACCGATAGCGGTTACTTCCGCCAGTGGGATGCGCGCCATGGCGAAGAACCACAGCATGACGGCAACGCCGTGTATCGCGCCGCGACAAACGTAAAGCCCGAGACTAGCGTTGCCCAACAGGCGGCCGCGCATGCGCCAAATGGCTGGCAGCAACAACCCGACGCCGACCAGGTAACGGATAAAGGCCGCTTCCACCGCCGGCAAATCCGAACCGAGATAGCGCACCAGCACGGTAACGGCGACAAACAGGAGCCCACCGGCGACCATCCACAGGCAACCGATTAAATTTGACTGTTGCCGGTTAATCAATCACAACCGGATCCACCGGTTCAGACGAGGGCTTTCGTTTTTGTCTGCGCGTAAATATAAAGAGACCACTCGCGGCAATTACGCCGGCGCCTATCCAGGTCGTCAAAACCGGTGTCTCACCCCAGAAGACGAAACCTACGATCGCCGCGAAAACCATTGCCAGGTACTCGAGAGGCGCCAACAAGCTTGCTTCCGCATATCGAAACGATACCGTTAACAACCACTGCTGCAGGCCGCAGCCGATGCCAAATCCGGCAAGCAACCATAAATCAGCCCCGCGCGGGGTCAACCATCCCGACATCAACACCCAGGCAAAACAGACCAGGCTGCCGAGGCTGTTGTAGTAAAATCCGATCACCACAGACTTTTCGCTGCTGCTGA
>Ga0164315_10004502_pt1 | contig 10816 bp, 13 predicted proteins | sample GuaBasSedimGuay6_FD_113737 | JGI IMG/M metagenome (GOLD analysis project Ga0164315, IMG submission 113737) | Subseafloor sediment microbial communities from Guaymas Basin, Gulf of California, Mexico - Guay6, Core 4569-2, 0-3 cm | ecosystem: Environmental > Aquatic > Marine > Hydrothermal vents...
CCGGGTTGTTATCCGCTGTGTAAAGTCAAAGATGTGAATGTTTTTGATGTCATGAAAGATAATCGTGATCTCATGCGTTTCACCATCGAGGAGATCATGAACGAACAACCCTTCCCCGATGCTACCTACAGCGCCCACCATGCGGGCTTGCAGTTTGAGCTGGCTGAGGCTGGTGAGTTGTATATGATCACCCAGGGTGGCGGTGGTGGTTATGGTGATATTTTAGAGCGTGACCCTGCCGATATTGTTAAAGATTGGGCCGATCGCATTGTCTCCAAACACACCATCGAAAATATTTATCACGTAGTCATGGATTACGACACCGGTGCCGTTGATCAGGAAGCCACTGACAAAGCTCGCGCTGCAGAACGTAAAACCAGGTTGGCCAGAGCCAAACCTTATAAAGAGTTTGCTGCCGAGTGGACCAGGGCTAAGCCACCAGAAGGTCTGCCTTTTTATGGTAGCTGGGACGACCCCACCGTGCTGTATTTAGGTACGCCCGATGACACCTGTCCAGCCGATGCTATCGTGCCAGTGATGATGCCTGATCCCAAAGATGTTGAAATCGCCAAACTTAAAGCCGAGTTGGCTGCGTTGAAGCAGGCTTAGTGCCAGGGAAGCAGAATAAGGGTAAGCGATCATGGCGGGACTAATATGGCGGGACTAATATGGCGGGATTAGTATGGCGGGATTAGTTAAAAGCTGGTTAGCGGGTGACCTGCCCAAATTGCGCTGGCTGGCCTTTGAGGACTACGCCCGCAAGGTGTTCGGCAACGAGCACGAGGGCTGGTATCGCGAACCGATGCGTTACTCGGCCGGACTCGCCGATGCTAACAAAGTGCTGGGTTCCCAGGTTGTCGCCTTTGATTTTGGCGCAGTTTTTACCGCCTATGCTGAGTTGGCCTCTAGCGAGGAAGGCAGCGAGAGGGTTTCAGCCATCCTCGCTGACGATGCTTTTGCTTCCTTCTGTAATGACGCCATCGCTGCCATGTCACATCAACTGAGCGCAAAAGTTGATGTGGTGTTGGCCTTGCCTTCACCTTCTGCCCTGTTAATCTCACTGGGCGAAGACCGTGCCAATATCGATTTCGATATGCTCGATGACACCGCGACATTGCTAGCTGACTTGTTGCGAGGTTTTGCTGAGCTACAAATTGCCGGGCTCGTTTTGGGCTTCGTCGATAATGACGTAGAAATGGGTGATGAAAGCGAAGCCTGTGAGGTCTTGCAGGGAGTGGCGGGGCATTATGACTGGGTGTTTGCCTTGAGCCTGGAAAACGCTGGTTTGGCAGAGAGCCTTGGCGATCTGAGTGCCGATATTCGTTTGATTGCTAGACTCGATGCTAGCAACCTGGCTGATCAGAACACACCTACCGGCGGTGGTCTAAATAGTGATTTCTGGAATGGCGGTGCCTTGCCTTCCTCTGAAAGAGTTTGTCTCTATGGCGACGTTCCAGCGGATATTGATCCTAAGCTTATTGTTGAGCGGGTAGCTTCTTTCGCTTAATTATTTTCGAACGATTATCAGGTCTTTCTATGTCGCCCGCCTTCCTGCTTAGGCATGATTTACACGGAAGTATGGCAGTGTTCCCTTCAGCCTTAGAGTTCTTGTCCCAGGCCATTCTCCCTGCTAAAGTGACTATATTGTATAGTCACTTTAGCAGGGAGACCGATTATGGAACAAATATCAAAGTCTGAATTCAAGGCCCATGCTCTGGAGGTGTTGCGAGATATTGAGCAAAGCGGGCAGTCAAGAATTATAACTGACCGAGGCAGGCCAACTCTGGAAATTAGAAAGCTAAGGCAGCAGCAGATAAGCCCTCTGGATTTGTTGAAGGGAACCGTTATTAAGTATGAAGGAGCAACAGAGCCGGTTGCTGACGATGACTGGGAAAATGCTTGATGGTTGTTGTCGATACCCATGTTTTAGTGTGGTGGGTAAGTGGTGATAAGTCCTTGTCAAAACCAGCATCCAAAGCCATAAAGGGTGCCCTGGTTAGCGGTAGTGAGGTGGTGATTTCCTCCATCTCAGCGTGGGAAATAGCTATGTTGATAGAGAAGGAGCGTTTAACGCTTACTATGGATGTTGATAGCTGGCTGGACGAAGTGGCACAAATAGACGGCGTTCGTTTTATGCCGATAGATAACGAGATCACCGTCAAATCAACCATGCTGCCTGGCAAATTCCACAAAGATCCGGCTGACCGGATGATAGTAGCCACTGCTCGAAAACTAGCAGTTCCATTGATAACGGCCGATAACAAAATCAGAGCTTATAAGCACGTTAAGACTATTTGGTGATTTAAGTGTTAACCATGCCCTGGCCATGTAATCCGCTTGCTGCAATAATGCAGTTGACGCTATAACGTTATAACGCTAATCTGGCGGTGGGAGGTTCAGCGTTATGAGTGATTTATCCAAAAGATCAACAGTTTACTTCGAGCCTGATATTCATCTCGCTTTGAGAATGAAGGCGGCGGTCGCGCATGTTTCAGTTTCCGAGGTAGTTAATGAGGCGGTACGCGTTGCGCTCCGAGAGGATCAGGAGGACTTGAGCGTATTTGAGGAAAGAGCAGATGAGCCGACTATAAGCTACGAAGAGTTACTGAAAGACCTGGCTTGGCATGGCAAGTTATAGTCTTGCGTTTAAAAAGTCCGTTGCAAAAGACCTTCGTAGTATCCCCAATCAGGATGTCGAAAAGATCCTAAAGCGTATAAATTCCCTGGGTGAAAACCCAAAAGGGGATGGGTGCGTTAAACTCTCGGGCCATGAAAGATATAGGGTAAGGCAGGGGGTATATCGAATTGTTTATGAAATTCAGGATGCCCAACTCCTTGTTTTAGTCGTCAAAGTGGCGCATCGCAGTCAGGTGTATAAGTGAAGTGTATAAGTGAAGTGTATAAGTGAAGTGTATAAAGCAGCTGAACCTAAGCATTAGCCAGCTATAGCCTTTAATACTTTCTTTCAACTCAATTAATTTAAGGGACTTATCCATGCCCCATACCAGTCAATCAGCCCAGTTTATGTTCCGTAATGCCCTGTGGAGACACGCGCCTAAAACGGCGGTCGTTGTTGGGGAGCGGGCTTATACTTACAAAGAGCTGGATGACATGTCGAGTAATCTTGCCGCCCATCTTAAGGCCGCAGGTGTCGCTAAGCAGGATCGCGTAGCGATTTTGTTGCGCAATTGTGTAGAGTACGTGGTGACCGACCTGGCTATTCTTAAGCTGGGCGCGGCCAAAGTGCCGCTCAATGAGATGCTTAGTATGAGCGATGTTGGTTATATGGTCGGGCATTCCGGGGCCAAAGCCATGGTGGTGCATAGCTCGCTGCTCGATAAGCTAGACGAAGCTGAGTTGAGTAACACCGATCTTGTCCATCGCGTTGAGGTGGATGATCTGGGCCAGGGCGTAGCAGAAGGAAACGCCGAGTGGAGTAGTGTCTTCAGCGGTGAAAGTGCCGGCTTTGAGTGGCAGGAAGTGGGGCCGGACGATACCGCTTTGATTCTTTATACCGGTGGCACTACCGGGCGTTCCAAAGGTGTGATACACAGCCACGGCGCGTTGATGATTAACGGTTTAACTCATATCGTCCACGGTGAAATCGCCGAGGATGAAAAGCTGTTGTTAACCAGCCCATTGCCCCATTCGGCAGGCTTCTTTTTGCAAACTGCTTTGTTGCAGGGTGCTACCGCTTACGTGCACAGAAAATTCGACCCACAAACCGTGTTGGAGACCATTAGCCGCGAAAAGATCACCTGGACCTTTATGGTGCCGACGATGGTTTATCGGGTGCTGGATGCCTATCAGCCAGACACCCACGATATTTCATCGTTGCGCACGCTTATCTACGGTGCAGCGCCGATCACTAAAGTGCGTTTGCAGGAAGTTCTGGATAAATTCGGCCCGGTGTTGCTGCAATTGTTTGGCCAAACCGAAGTGCCCAACTTCGCTACCAAGTTGTCCAAGGCCGATCATCTCAACGAGAAATTCCTCGGTTCCTGCGGTCAGCCAATTATCACCTGCGATGTACGTATTGGCGACAAAAACAGCGAACCGCTGCCTTTTGGTGAAGTGGGAGAGATTATGGCCCGCTCGCCATACACCCTTGGCAGTTATTACAACGATCCAGAAAAAACCGCTGAAGTGTATGCCGGCGAGTGGATCCTTACCGGCGATGTCGGTTACCAGATCGACACCGGTCATGTGTTTATCGTCGATCGCTCCAAGGACATGATTATCTCCGGTGGCATGAATGTGTATTCCTCCGAGGTGGAAAATGTGGTGCAGGAGCATCCTGGCGTTAATCAGGTGATGGTGATTGGCATTCCCCACGGAGACTGGGGAGAGGCGGTGTGTGCTGCGGTGGTTCCGGCTGAGGGTGGGCTGGATGAAGACGATCTGGTCGCCTTTTGTAAACAGCGTTTAGCTGCCTACAAGGTGCCCAAAACTATCGAGGTAGTGGAAGAAATCCCGCTCACGGCTTACGGCAAACCCGACAAGAAAACCTTGCGCGCCAGGTATTGGGGAGATCAAACCCGGCAAGTCAATTGAAGTGGGATGTGGCTAAAGGATTAAGATTTTGATCCCCGTCACGGTCATCACCGGGTTTTTGGGCAGCGGTAAAACCACGTTCATCTCGCGGCTCCTGCAGAGTCCCGATCTGGCCGATACTGCGGTGATTGTCAACGAGTTCGGCGAAACCGATCTGGACCACACCCTGATTGCTTCCAGTAGCGAGAACATATTGCAGCTGATGAATGGCTGTATTTGTTGCACCATTCGTGAAGATCTGGCCCTGGAGTTGCGCAACCTTTACTTGCTGCGCACCCTGGGCGATGTGCCGCGCTTTAATCGGGTGCTGATCGAAACCACCGGGCTTGCCGACCCTGTGCCCATTATTCATACCTTTATGGCCAATACCGAGTTGAGAAAGGTCTACCGTATGCAGTCGGTAATCACCCTGGTGGATGCTGTGGTCGGCGCGCGAACGCTGGGCGACCAGGACGTTTCACGTCGTCAGGTGGCGCTTGCCGACCAGTTGTTGATTAGCAAAACGGATATCGCTGCCCCTGCCGAGCTGGCGAGTTTGCGCGATGTGCTGACCGATATAAATCCCGCCGCTTCTATCAGCAATACCAGGGATTTCACTGTGGCTGATCTGGGGAGGGCTAACTACTACCCCCTCCCCAAAAATAAATCAAAAATGGAAGAGTGGCTTGGCGGTCAACATGCATTGGGTCATGGCTCAGGGATTCAGACTTTCACTCTGAAGTTTGAAGAGCTAATGGATCTGACTGATCTGATACTTTTTTTTCAGGAGCTGGTCAATTACCAGCCCGAAAAACTTTTGCGGGTAAAAGGACTGGTGGCGGTTGAAGGCAAAACGGCGACACCAGCAGTGGTGCATTGCATTCGTGATAAGGTTTATCCCCTGGTGTGGCTGGAAAGTTGGCCGGCAAACATGAAGCCGGCAACGCAGCTGGTTTTTATTACCGATGGTATAAAGCGAGGGGAAATAGAGCAGATACTTAAAACTGTTTGTGGGATTTAAGGGTGTTACTCAAACCTCGATCGATAACTGGAATTAACGGTAAGTCCTCAACCCGCTACCAATGCCAGGCGACATCCAGGGCAATAGCGTAGGGCGTGTCGCTCTCACCCACCACCTGGCCGCGTAATCGATTGTTGGTGCCGGTGTCCACCGATGCATCTCCGGTGTTGTAGAGGTTGAAATTAACATCCAGTGATGAGTTCTCAAGTTTCCGGCTGATACCAACGCCCAGGCCCCAGATACGATCCAGCCGTAGCGCCATGGTGCGTTTATCGTCATCGACGGCTTTTGACAAATATATTGCGCCAAACTTCCACGTCGTCTGTGCATCAACAGGAAAGCCCATACCAAATGTTAGCCCCCATATATCGTTATAAATACCTTCTGGCTGAATGACCCGGCCATCTTCTATAGATAGATCGCCGGTACCGAACTCAGAAAAATCAACCCATATTGCATCAGCGGTCATAAAACGGCCGGAATCGAATTGATGGTAGATACCCGCCTGTAGTCTTTGCGGCATAATGGTGTCGACTTTAAGGGACTTACCGTCGAGCTTGCCCAGGGTGGCATCGAGCAGTGGCCCCAGCCGTTTGAGCTCGATATCGCCCTCCACCTTAGATTCCGTTTCACCCGTATAACTGATACCGAGCCGGGTCTGGTCATTCCACTGGTAAAGCATTGAAATAGTTGCCGTATAAGCGATATCGTCCCCGTCGTATTTGAGTTTGCCATCGGGCTGGCTGGATCCGGGATTATTGATTGCTACTTCGCTTTCCGTATAGGTATAGGTGGCGTTGAGGCTGGCACCCACTGACCAGTGTTCATCAATCCTGTACGCCACTGAGGGTGTCAGACCGACATAGACCAGCGAATAGTTATCCGTGTAATAGCGGCCAGCCCAGTCGTTGCCGTAGTCTGAGCCAAAGCCACTGGGAATGTTCATCGAAAAACCCAGGCGCCAGTCGTTATTCAGTGGTTTGACGTAGTAAAAGCCAGGGATAATGATCGGTGTATCATCCTTGTCCGGATCACCACCGTCTACCGTCGTTCTGTTTTCATCCACATCAAGCTCTATAAATGAATGGATAAAAATACCCTGCAAGGTATGGCTAGTCTCGTTTAGTCTCACCATTCCAGCCGGATTTATATAGGCTGTTTCAGCAGTATTAGCGCTGGCAAATAATCCAGTGTTTGCTGGATTGGCGGCTTCAGCGGAAACGGCAATTAATAAGCCTGGAATCAGGTATTGGCAACAAGCTGTTAATCGCTTCATAAGATCCTTCTTGCTGGCCTGGGCCTGGGCTTGGGCTTGGGTGGCCGTCAAATATTCATTGAGAAAAGCTAAATAGAAGTAAATTGATTGCCAAACGCGAGTGTAGCAGTGTGCTGATTAAGATAGACTCTATTTTATAAAAACATGTGGGTTACGAGGAGCATACTTGCCTTTTAAGCACTACAAATAATATTAACCAGGAGGAGATCGATATGGGTAGAGTTCAGGATAAGGTGGCGTTAATTACTGGTGGCACGGCTGGCATCGGCTATGCAACAGCAGAGTTAATTGGTCAGGAGGGCGGCAAAATTGTCATTACTGATTTGCGTCCGGTCGAAGGTGAAGCTTCAGCGCAGGCGTTGCGAGACAAGGGCTATGACGCAACTTTCATAGAGCAGGATGTCACCGATGAAGCGCGCTGGAAAGAAGTGATTGTCGAAGTGGTCGAAAAATACGGTCGGCTCGATATCCTCGTCAACAACGCCGGAGTGGGTGAGGCCACTGATCTTGAAAATAGTGACCTGGCCCATTGGCGCTTTGTTAATTCGGTGAATATGGAAGCCGTGTTTATGGGCACTCAAAACGCCATCAAACAGATGAAGCTCAATGGTGGTGGCAGCATTATCAATATCTCGTCTATTGAAGGTCTGGTCGGTGATCCCCGCTTTGGCGCCTACAACGCCAGTAAAGGTGGAGTGCGTTTGTTTACCAAATCTGCCGCCCTTTATTGTGCGGAGAAAAAATATAACATTCGGGTCAATTCAGTCCATCCGGGTTTTACCGAGACACCACTGTTGGCGGGTGCCGCCGACTTGTTCTCGCCCGAAGATGAAGAGCGAATCAATCGAGAGATCGCTGTCGGCTACATGGCTCAGGCGATAGATCAGGCCTACGGCATACTATTTCTGGCTTCCGATGAATCTCGCTATATGACCGGTTCCGAGCTGGTCATTGACGGTGGTTTTACCGCCCACTAAGGGAATACAACAGGAGAATAAAAATGGCAAGAATGCAGGATAAAGTCTGTTTGATTACCGGCGGTACCGGCGGAATTGGTTACGCCTCTGCTGAATTAATGTGCAAGGAAGGTGGCAAGGCGGTGATCACTGATATACGACCCGTCGAAGGAGAGGCGTCAGCTCAAACCTTGCGGGATCAGGGTTACGATGCCACCTTTATCGAGCAGGATGTGACTTCAGAAAGCCGCTGGCCGGAAGTGATTGCCGAGGTGGTAGCCCTTTATGGTCGACTGGATGTGCTGGTTAACAACGCAGGTGTTGGCGCTGGCACCGATCTCGAAGAGAGCGATCTGGCTCACTGGCGCTTCGTGCAGTCGGTAAATATGGAAGCGGTATTTATGGGCACCCAGAATGCCATCAAGCAGATGAAGCTTAATGGTGGTGGCAGCATTATCAATATTTCTTCCATTGAAGGGATTATTGGTGATCCGCGCTCAGCAGCTTATAACGCCAGTAAGGGAGGGGTGCGCTTATTTACCAAATCGGCTGCCCTTTATTGCGCGGATAAAAAATACAATATTCGCGTTAATTCCGTGCATCCCGGCTTTACCAAAACGCCGATGGCAGAGAATGTCGGTGATCTTTTCGGCCCTGCAGATATGGAGCGTATCCAGCACGAAATTGTGATTGGCCATATGGCCGAAGCCATCGACCAGGCCTACGGCATTTTGTTCCTGGCAACTGATGAGTCCCGTTATATGACGGGTACAGAATTGATTATCGATGGGGGCTATACCTGCCACTAAGTGCTGCGATGATCGAATGATTGTCCTGGTGGCTTTAATAGAAAAATATTTTGAAAAAAAATTGATAATTTATTGAAATTAAATTGGCTAGCTTTTAATCTCTTGTGTCAGTAATTATTAACAATAGGGACTGTTGGATATGCGTTCAATATTGGTTGTGAATTCGAAAGGTGGCTGTGGCAAGACCACGCTGGCCACAAATCTGGCCGGCTACTATGCTGTTCGCGGTAAGAACGTCGCTCTGGTGGATTTCGATCCTCAGGAGTCAAGTATGGACTGGTTGGATGCTCGAGGTGGTGACCGGGCTCCCATCACTGGAATCGCTGCGTCAAGAGAGCCAGTTCGTATCCCCAAAAACACAGATTATGTGATTATGGACAGCCCAGCGGCTTTACATGGCCGACCTTTGGCTGACCTGGTTCGCAGAGCCGATACTATATTAATGCCAATTTTACCTTCCCCAATTGATGTGCGAGCCGCAAAAACATTTCTTACTGAGGTCAATAAACTGCGCAAAGTGGTTAATGCCGACGTAAAATTTGCGACAGTGGCAAACAGGGTGCGTGAGAATACATTAGCGGCTCAGGATCTGAATGAATACCTGGATGCATTGCAGCTTCCCAGTGGGAAAAAATTACCTTTCCTGGCTGGGCTGCGAGCCAGCCAGAATTATATTCGCGCCGCCGAAAAGGGCTTGTCAATCTTTGAGTTTGCACCGGTTAAAACACTACCGGATCGCGATCAATGGGCGCGCATCTTCCGCTGGATTAATAAAGTAGGCAAAACCTAAAAATTAAATTCAGAGCATAAAAAACCCCCGCTCAGATTAATGATACGGGGGTTTGTGTTTTTCTTTTCAGCGTGTCAGCTGGCCGTTGTGCCGCCATCGACAACAAGCTCTGCACCGGTGACCCATGGTGATTGATCACTGGCTAAAAATAGCGCTGCTTTAGCGATGTCTGAGGGTTGGCCAATCATGCCCAGCGGTGTGCCTCGTTCAAAGGCTGCCTGCACAGAAGCTTCGTCAGCACCGAGACCAGCATCGATAAAACCCTTGATCACAGCAGTGCCCATGTCGGTGGGTATCAAGCCGGGATGTATGGAGTTGACGCGAATACCATAATTCAACTGGCCAAATTCAACGGCAGCAGCTTTAGTTAACAGTTTTACTGCTCCCTTACTGCCACAATAAGCGCTTAATCCTGAAAATCCGCGTAGCCCGGCAACTGAAGACAGGTTAATAATTGAGCCACCGTTACCCGCTATTCCACCTGGCTTCATGGCTTTACAGGCGTGTTTAAGGCCGAGGAATACACCACTGACGTTAATGTCGAGTATGCGCTGGAAATCTTCCAGCTGAGTATTTTCGACCAGCGCGCATATTTCGATGCCAGCGTTGTTAACGACAATATCGAGTCCGCCCAGGGTGGCGACAGTATCGGCAACGACGCTTTCCCAGTCTGCCTCGCTGGTGACATTTTGTGGTAAAAATGCGGCGCGGCCCCCCGCTTGCTCAATTTCATTCGCGGTAGCTTTGCCGAGATCTTCGAGAATATCGGTAATCATGACCGCAGCACCGGCCCGTGAAAATGTTTTAGCAATTTCGGCGCCCAGGCCACGGGCAGAGCCAGTGATGAGTGCTACTTTGCCCGCCAGTGATACTTCGATGGAATCTGTAGACATAGGAATCTCCTTATGGTGTGCGAGGGAATGGTATTACCTGATAGAAAGCCTTGTAAAAGGTTTTGTAGAAAGCTTTGCAGAGATTCTTGCAGGGAGATTCGCATTCAATCTCGTACTCAATGGAGCCTTTGATTTACAGGTAAGGCAACGGTTTTCGCTTACAGTCAATTTGTTTATTGTCTGGATTGTAAGCGGTATGCTGCGGGCGAGCTATTGCACCAGCGTTTGAATGCACGGCGAAAGCTGGCTGTGTCCTGGTAGCCAAGCTCAAGTCCGATGGACTCTACCGAGTGGTCGGTGTTGCGCAGTGATTCGGTGGCCAGTTCTCGGTGTATGCGGTCCCGCAACTCCCGGTAATTAGTGCCTTCAGCCTGAAAATGACGAATCATTGTCCGCGACGACACATTAAATATCTGCGCCAGATCCTCGAGAGTGGGCATATTTGCGGGCGAACGGCGCATAAGGCTAAGTACATGCTGGACCGTGAGATTGTTGTCCCGTACCTCCTGCATTTTTTTCTGTAGTTGTTCCTCGGCCA
>Ga0164315_10004505_pt1 | contig 10812 bp, 7 predicted proteins | sample GuaBasSedimGuay6_FD_113737 | JGI IMG/M metagenome (GOLD analysis project Ga0164315, IMG submission 113737) | Subseafloor sediment microbial communities from Guaymas Basin, Gulf of California, Mexico - Guay6, Core 4569-2, 0-3 cm | ecosystem: Environmental > Aquatic > Marine > Hydrothermal vents >...
GCTGCTTCCCGACAGGCTGAGTATGGTCCTAACCGCTTAAAGGAAGTTCCACCGAGAAGCCGCTGGCTGCTACTGCTTGATCAGTTCAAAGGCATCCTTATCCTGGTGCTGATCGGCGCCTCCGTACTCGCTGCCGCAATTGGAGACCTGACCGATGCATTGGTGATCCTGATCGTGGTCGTGATCAACGCCGTGCTGGGGTTTTCCCAGGAGTACCGTGCCGAGCAATCGCTCGCAGCGCTGAAGAAAATGCTCGCTCCAACGGCCGAAGTGCGTCGTGATGGCCAGACCATGATTCTTTCTGCTGATGCGCTGGTACCGGGAGACATAGTGTTACTCGGTGCCGGTGACCGGGTGCCTGCCGACGGCCGCGTGATTGCTGCACATGGTTTTGAAGTCGACGAGTCCTCATTGACCGGAGAATCACACACAGTGGGCAAACAGGTCGATGCGCTGAGCGGCGAGAATATTCCACTGGCGGAGCGTGCTAACCTTTTTTACATGAATACCACCGTGACCCGTGGTCGAGCCGAAATGGTGGTAACCGCTACCGGAATGGGCACGGAACTTGGCTTGTTGGCAGGCATGCTGGGGCGGGCAAAAGATTCTCCCACACCGCTGCAAATACAATTGGATGGTCTGGGCAGCCGGCTTGCACTGATCGCAGGCGTCGTGGTCGCTTTTATGCTGATAGCAGGCCTGCTACGCGGTGAACCCTGGATAAAAATGGTCTTGACGGCCATTGCACTGGCCGTGGCTGCCATTCCGGAAGGATTACCTGCGGTGGTTACGGTTACCCTGGCCATAGGCCTGCAGCGAATGGCACGCGACCGGGCCATCGTCAAACGTCTGGCGGCGGTAGAAACCCTGGGCTGTACCTCGGTTATATGCAGCGACAAGACCGGTACGCTGACCGTCAACCAGATGACTGCCCGGCAGCTTTACACCAGTGGCCAGCACCTTCAGGTCAGCGGCGAGGGCTACGAGACTTCCGGCGAGATCCTTGGTGAGAACTCCAATGTTCCGGATCTGCGTGCCCTGCTGATGCCAATTGCACTGTGTAACGATACCCAACTGCGCTCGGGCAGTGTTATCGGTGACCCGATGGAAGGGGCTTTGTTGGCGGTTGCGACCAAGGGTGGATTTAATGCCGTCACTTTGAATCAGCGCCATCCACGTATCGCCGAGATTCCATTTGAAGCCGAACACAAGTACCAGGTGACGTTTCATCTTGATGGTGAGCAGGTGCGGATCATGGTCAAGGGTGCTCCCGATGTATTGTTGGACCTCTGCAAGACGGTTTTTCACGAAAGCGGTGATCAACCACTTGATGCACATCAGCACCAACTTATAGAACAGGCCAACGAGCAAATGGCATCTACCGGCCTGCGGGTACTCGCAGTGGCCTGGGCCGAATTACCGGTGCGGGATTTTGCACCCAACGGTGACATGTTTATCTATGTGAAGGACCTGGTATTCACCGGGCTGGTCGGGTTGATGGATCCACCCAGACCCGAAGCCCGCGATGCCATTGCCCTGTGCCACAAGGCAGGCATCTCGATCAAAATGATCACCGGAGACCAAAAGACCACGGCCACCGCCATCGCCCGCGAGCTCGGTATTAAGGGCGCTGTAGTGACCAGCCAGGAACTCGATGCCCTGGACGATACCCGGCTGGCTGCAGCAATCGATGACATTGGTGTTTTCACCCGTGCCACACCGGAGCAGAAGGTTCGTATCGTACTTGCACTCAAGGCTCGCGGGCACCTGACTGCGATGACCGGAGACGGTGTGAATGATGCGCCGGCACTGAAAACCGCCGATATCGGGGTGGCCATGGGAATCACCGGCACCGACGTGGCCAGGGAAGCGGCTACCATGGTGCTAACCGATGATAATTTCGCCACTATTGTAAAAGCGGTGAAAGAAGGTCGCACCATTTACGACAACATCGTTAAATTTGTGCGTTTCCAGCTATCGACCAATATTGGTGCCATTTTAACCGTGCTGATTGCGCCATTCCTGGGGCTGCCTCTGCCTTTTACCCCCATTCAGCTGTTGTGGGTCAACATTATCATGGATGGCCCGCCCGCCATGGCGCTGGGTCTGGACCCGTCGCAACCGGATATCATGTCCAACCCGCCGCGTAAGACCAGTGATCGAATCCTGTCTTTGCGTTGTTTTGGCAAATTGACAGTCTACGGCGCGACCATGATGGTTGGTACCCTGGCTGTCCTGTGGTGGGGGCTGGAAACCGGTTCAAAGACGCACGCTCAGACCATGGCCTTCACCACCTTTGTATTGTTCCAGGTGTTCAATGCTTTCAACGCCCGGGTTGAAAAAGGCAGTACTTTCAATGCCAATTTTTTCCGCAACCGCTACTTGTGGGTGGCACTGGCTGGAGTCGTTGTATTGCAGTTTCTAGCCGTACAATGGGCACCAGCCCAGGGGATATTCGACGTCGAGAGTCTCGCGCCCGTGGACTGGTTGAGAGCCACGCTTATTGCCAGTTCCGTGCTGGTTTTCGAAGAATCGCGAAAACTGTTTTTACGGATATTCCGATCGTAATTCCTGTCGTATACCCGAAGGGAGATCCTTAAAACCGTACGTCAAAAGTTGCACCAAAAAGCGGGGCAGGATCATAGTCGCTTTCTTCCACGACATCGCCCATTGCATTCTTGAGCTTAAGCGTTCCATTTAGTTCCACGCCCGCAAAAACTGACAGGCTGAATTTCTGGCTCGGTTCCAGTGTCGCCATGAACACCAGGGGCAGGGACTGGTCGCGCCCAACGCCACCCGGTGCCGGCCCATCATTATCCAGGCGAAACTCGATATCTTCATAGCGCCCCGCCAAACCCAGGGACCAATCCTCGTTCAGCTCATAGCTCAGCATCAGGCCCGCGCCCTGCGAAGCGGCCAGCCCGCGCCCGGTTGACAGGTTCCAGCGATCTGTGATGTTCCAGTCGATGGCAAGCATCGGGAAAACTCTGGTGCTATCTTCCAGCCTTGAGAATACCCCGATACCGGGGCCGATCGTCAGGTTCTCATTAACCCGCCAGGCTGCTGCCGCATATAAGCCGTAAGTGCTGCTGTCACTGGAACTTGCGCCGCTTTCACCGTTTAAACGCGCCGTCGGGATAAGGATGAACGAGCCGGTCTCACCAAAACCGAAGCGCCATGTTACTGACACACGGGCATCTTTGATTTTATTCCAGGGGTCCCCTCCCCCGATCTCTGTGAGATCACCGAATTCATAGGTGGAATTGCCACCTCCCACGGAAAAACCAAGCGAGGTACGCTGATCCCAGCCGTAGTCAACACCGGCACTGACAAACCAGCGATCAACAGCAAAATTACCGCCACTATCACCCAGATCGGTCTCGGACTGATGAACGCCACCGCCATCTGTTTTGAATACAAATGTTCCCGCCTGCTGCGCTTGCACCGTGACAGGCAAGGTGCAAGACAAGCCGAAGAAAGTAATGAATACAAGTATCCTGATAGTGGGCGTCATAAAAAAGTTCCGATTAATACGCTGAGGCATTCAGCCACATGTAGGTCGTAATACTAGCAGCATAACCAGGTGCTCAGACAATTAACAACCAGTTCATGTGCAACTGTCTCCCGTTCTCAAGCGAAGCCAGATGCTTTTCTCCAGAACTATGACAAGATAGATTACCAGGCTGACTGCCACAATGTGGATCCAGTCCATTACACCGATGGGTGCGGAGTGGAACAGACGGTTCATCGGTGCCGCATAAGTGTAGAACATTTGTAAAACCACCATGCTGGCCACTCCGCCCAGCATCCAGGGGTTACTCAAAAAGCCGATCTGGAACATCGACTTCGTCAGGCTGCGACAGTTAAAAAGATAGAACAATTCAACCATGACAAAGGCATTGACCGTAATCGTGCGGGCCTGCTCGTCACTTGCGCCGCTCACGAGTGCCCATTCAAACAAACCAAATGCGCCGAGGAAGAGCATTGTACCTACAAGAATGATGCGCCCTATCAGCTTACCTGTCAGGATCGGCGTCTTCGGGTCGCGTGGTGGCACTTTCATGATTCCCGGTTCCCTGGGTTCAAAAGCAAGCATCAGGCCCAACAAGACCGCGGTTGTCATGTTAATCCAGAGAATTTGTACCGGCAATATCGGCAGTGTGATGCCCATAAAGACCGCCGCCAAGATCACCAGGCCCTCACCGAAGTTAGTGGGCAAAGTCCACACCATGAACTTGGTGAGGTTGTCGAAAACACCGCGGCCTTCTTCCACAGCGGCTTCGATGGTGGCGAAATTATCATCGGTAAGCACCATGTCAGCCGCTTCTTTCGACACCTCTGTGCCGGTAATACCCATGGCCACGCCGATATCGGCGCGGCGTAATGCCGGGGCATCGTTGACCACGTCACCAGTCATAGCCGCCACCTCGCCATGAGCCTGCAAAGCTTCTACCAGGCGCAGTTTCTGTTCCGGCGTGACCCGCGCGAACACCGCGGTGCCGGTGCTGGCCTGGATCAACTCGGCGTCAGACATCGCTTCCAGTTCACGGCCACTCAAAACCTTCGGGATTTCACCTTTGATCAGGGTATCATCCAGGCCGATCTGGGCAGCGATGGCGGCAGCAGTAACAGCGTGGTCGCCGGTGATCATCTTGACCCGGATACCAGCAGACTGACAGGCATGCACTGCCTGTATGGCTTCTTCTCTCGGTGGATCAATCATGCTTTGCAAGCCGAGAAAGACCAGGCCCTTTTCAACATCATCCTGGTCGATGCTGTTGATATCCGGCGACACCATCAGGCGCGCGAAAGCCAGTACACGCTGGCCCTGTCCGGCCATAGCATCTACCTGTGCGTTTATTGCAAAGCTATCCAGCGGTTGGCCTTCACCATCAATGCCCAGCATCGTATCGCAGCGCGCCAGCATGCTCTCAACCGAACCCTTTAGGTAAAACACATGACGGTCACCGCCATGCAGGGTTGCCATATATTGTTGCTGTGACTCGAATGGTATGGCGTCCAGCCGTGGATAAATCTGTTGTTCCTGTTTTTCATCCAGCCCACCCTTGCGCGCCGCCACCAGGAGGGCTCCTTCGGTGGGATCACCCTCGATTTTCCAACCCTCTTCAGCCTGCACCAGGACGGAATCGTTACATAACAGGCCCGCGCGTAACAGTTCAATCAATGCAGTATTTTTGTGACCGCCCTCGCGCAGGTCAACCTTTTGACCGTCCCTTTGCACTTCGCCCCGGGGCATATAGCCAATACCACTGACTTCAAAGTTTTTTCCCTCCGCCCACAACTGTTGCACGGTCATCTCATTGCGGGTAAGGGTACCGGTCTTATCCGAACAAATAACGGTCGTGCTGCCGAGGGTCTCTACCGCTGGCAAGTGACGGATGATGGCGTTACGCCTGGCCATACGCGAAACACCGATAGCCAGCGTTATGGTCATCACCGCTGGCAGTCCTTCCGGAATCATCGCTACGGATAAGGCCACCGCCGCCATGAACAGGTCAATCCAACTGTCCCCATGCCACAAACCCACCAGAAAGGTTAAAGCAGCCAGGCCCAATATGACATACAGCAGCAGGTGGCTGAAACGCGCGATTTTGCGCGTCAGTGGCGTGGCCAGTACTTCGGCGCTGGCAATGAGCTCGGAAATACGACCGATCTCGGTATCATCACCGGTTCCGGTGACCACGCCCACCGCTGTACCATAAGTCACCAGGGTAGATGAATAGCCCATATTGCTCCGTTCAGCCAGAAGCGCGTCATGCCCCAGCACAGCTGCATGTTTTTCAACGGGTAATGATTCACCGGTCAGGGCAGACTCATCGACCTGCAGACTGCGATCCTGCAATAAACGCAAATCTGCCGGTACCTTGTCGCCGGAAGCGAGTAACACGATATCTCCCGGTACCAGATCCCTGGCATCGATACGATGCTTCTCCCCGGCGCGCAGTACAGTGGCTTCTGTGGTCAGGGCACGTGACAGAGCTTGCAATGCGCTCAGTGCCTTGCCTTCCTGTAAAAAACCGATGATAGAGTTGAGTAGCACCACAGCAAAGATGACGCCGGCATCCACCCATTTACCCAGGGATAACTTGATGAAAACCGCGACGAGAAGAATATAGACTAACGCCTGGTTAAACTGTAGCAAAAATCGCAGCAATGGCCCCTGCCCCTTACGCTCGGTTAGTGCATTTGGACCAAAGTGTTGCTGTCGATTCTCCACTTCAAACCGATCCAGCCCGGTTTTCATATCCGTATCAAGCAGATCCAGAATTTCCTCCCGGGGCAGGTGGTGCCAGTGTTTGTCCAGTGAAGGTTTCATCTTTTTACCTAATTCTGTCTTATTACGCCTGCCTTTGAAGTGCTCATGGCGTGAATGCTCCAGCATTCAGCCACATATGGGTTGCGATACTCGCGGCATAGCCAAGTGCAATGGCCCAGGTCCATTTCAAATGAGCAAAAAATGTATAAATACCCCGTGCCTGCCCCATGACGGCGACCCCGGCGGCGGAGCCAACCGATAACATTGAGCCACCAACACCTGCGGTAAGTGTGACAAGCAGCCACTGACCCTGGCTCATCTCCGGGTACATCTCCAGGACGGCAAACATGACAGGGATGTTGTCCACGATGGCAGATGCAACACCGACAAGGATATTAGCGGTGGTGGGTCCGAGACCTCCATAGAGTAGCTCGGACCCGATTGCGAGATAACCAAACGCTCCCAGCCCACCCACACACATGATAATGCCGTAAAAAAACATCAGGCTATCCCACTCTGCCCGCTGCAGATTACGGTAAATATCGTAAGTGGGCTGCGAGGGCTTCGGCTCTTCTTTTGGACCGGAATCTATGGCCAGCGCAGAGCTCATGAACATGGTCTTTGCAAGGTATGCGTTGCGTTCGTCACGGCGTTGCAGGTAATAGCCAAACAGCTTAAGGAAACCCAGCCCGGTCATCATTCCGGCCACCGGTGGAAGATGTAGAAAATTGTGGCCGGCTACTGCCATGACGATGGTCAACAAAAACAGGCCCATAACAACCACTGCGCCGTGTTTCAGCTCAGCCCTGCCCTCAAGCGGCTCAGGCTGAACTTTCGGCACCGCGAAGTTCAGTATCGCTGCCACCACCAGCCAGTTCACCACTGCCGGTAAAAACAGAACAAAAAACCCTGAAAAATCAATGATGTTCTTTTGCCAGACCATCAGGGTCGTTATGTCACCAAATGGGCTGAACACACCACCGGCATTAGCAGCGACTACAATATTGATACAGGCAATAGCGATAAACCTGGTATTGCCACCACCCACTGAAATTACCACGGTAGCCATTAACAAGGCGGTAGTCAGATTATCTGCGATGGGTGACAGGCAGAACGCAATCAAGCCTGTTAACCAGAAAATCTTGCGGAAGGAAAACCCTTTGACAACCAACCAATCACGCAGGATATCGAAGACTCCGCGCTCCTCCATCGTATTGATGTAGGTCATGGCCGCAAGCAAGAACAGAAACAGCTCCGCGAACTCCAGCAAATCATGTTTGAATGCCACCCCGGCACCCAGCGTGTCCCCTGCCTGAATAAAGGCAATGCCCACCAACAACCAGATAAAACCGGCTGCTACCATGATCGGCTTTGACTTGCGCAGGCGTATTGTTTCCTCGCTGATGATCAATACGTAGGCAGCAAAGAAAACGACCAGGGAAAGCAACCCCATCCAGGTACCGGTGAGGTCTGCCGCAACACCCCCAGACATGGCTATGCCTGTGGTTTCCACAGGGTGGCTAGAGCGGTACTAAACAGTACTCGCATTGCCACAACAAGCAGGGCTCCGCCTACAAAAATCATGACGTCAGACATGGCTGCACCGATGAAGGAAAACTCTCTGAAAGCCGAAGCGCTCACTTCAAGGGCGATACCTGTAATGAGAAACTTGCTGGTATCAACATCTACCACGTTCACCAGTCCGACGAAAACGCCAAACACCGCCAAACCCACCGGCAGCCATGGGTGCTCAAATCCAATTCCGGCTACAAACGCGATAATGATTCCAAGAATAAACAATATGTGCCCAAGTTTTTGCATGAGAATATCCTCTGGTTGACATCAAGCTTTTTAGGCGAGTATTATAGCATTAAATGCGACATTATTGTCACGTCTTTGCTGTCGCGATATCAATAGCTTTGGCAGGTGGAATGAGTAGTATCGAAACAAAAATAGAAAGCTGGACCTTTTTCAGTAATAACGCGCATGTGCTCGTCTGTCTCACGCACACACCTCAGCCAACGACGCGGGAAATTGCTATTCAGGTTGGTATCACTGAACGTGCCGTGCAAAGAATCGTGACAAGGCTGATATCGGCAGGTGTCGTAACAGTCAGAAAAGAGGGGCGACGGAATTCTTACGAACTGGATCTTAATCAGCGCCTGAGGCACCCGCTGGAATCCCACAAGACGATTGGTGAATTCATCCAGTTGATCGACAACGAATACCAGGCGGGCGAATGAACAGGCATCAACACCCAGGAAGTCCATGAGACTTCACGGAGGATCATTATGAGCGTATACAAGCGTATCCTGGTTGCCACCGACTTTAGCGACATCAACCGGCTGGCTGTTGAGCGGGCTTCAGTCCTCGCACAACAGGACAACTGTGAACTCATCCTGCTGCATGTGATTGAACATTTTCCGATGGATGTTGGCCCACTTTCCTCCGTATTCAAAAACAACACCGGGCCGGACGATGCCCTCGCTCAACATGTGCGCGCCAAAATGAATAAACTGGTAAGTACGCTTGAGCATCAGGATATAAAGACGGAATTCAGCATCACCTCGAAATCGGCAAGGCATGAGATCCTTCGCTTTGCAAAAGCACATGGCGTTGACCTGATTGTAGTCGCCCCTCATGGTCAGGGCATCATCGGCACGCTTGGCTCAACTGCCAGCGGTGTTCTCAATAATGCGGGATGTGACGTGTTGGCTGTTCGCGAGGCCGATTAAAGGATTCAGAATGCCGACATTGAAGCGGCATTACTCTACTTCCTTACCCACCTCTCCCCGGATGGCAGCATCATAGAGTTTGCGAAACTGTTCAATGGCCGCGTCATTCTCTACATCATCTCCACTGACCCTTTCCAGTGCTGCGTGGGCAAGGGCAATACTCGCTTCCAGGTTCTCGGAAACGGCAAGCCAGGCACCTTCCTCATACAGGGTTCGACAGCGCTCCAGGTCGTGCCCGCGCGCCAGCACATTCAGATCTGGAAACGTATGGTGCAGCAATGAAACCACCTGCTCTGCCACTTGATAGTCATCGACCGTGACCATCACCAGGCGAGCGTCACCCACACCCAGGCTTTTCAGGAGATCGGGTTGCCGCGCATCCCCGTAAAATACCGCACGGCCTTCACCGCGCTCCCGCTTGACGAGTTTGGCATCATAGTCAACGGCAACGTAGGGTACGCCCCGAATTTCAAGTATCCGTCCAACACGGCGTCCCACTCGCCCAAAACCCACTATCACCACGGATGCAACCGCCACGTCCTCCTCCGTGGGTCCCGCCTCTACAGGGTCGTTCTTACGTGAGGTGGCGAGTCGATGGGCCAATCCGGCCATCGGTGGGGTTGCCAGCATGCTGAGAACCACAACCAATAAAAGCTGTTGAAACAATCCTTCACTCAGCAATGAGCCCTCGAATGCCACTGCGAAAAGTACCAACGCAAATTCACCACTTTGCGCCAGCAGCAGTGCGATGGCCTTTGCAAGCCCGCCTTTGTGTCCAAAAGCTGTGACCAGCCCCCATAACACAACGGCCTTGGTCAACAGTAGAATCAGTACCAGACCAACAAAAAGTAGTGGGTGTGCAAACAACTGAAGCAATTCGATGGACATGCCCATGGACATGAAAAACAGCCCCAGCAGCAGGCCGCGGAATGGCTGGATCTCTGCTACAACCTGGTGCCGGAATTCTGAGTCAGCAACCAGCAATCCAGCCACGAATGCCCCCATAGCCATGGATAAGCCAATTTTAGCCATCAGCACGGCAGTGCCGAGAACCAGCAGTACGGCGGTGGCTGTAAAAATTTCCGGTGATCCCAGCCGTGCCACACGTTGGAGCAGCGGCTGCAGTAAATAACGGCCACCGAGTATTATCAGTGTAAGGATAAGCAATGCCTCAATCAGCGCCAGACCAATATCTTCCTCAATGGTGAGGTCCGTTGCGGTTAACAGGGATGCCAGGGCAAGAAGAGGAACCACGGCTAAATCCTGAAACAGCAATACGGCCACGGAAGACCGGCCATAATTGGAGGTCAGCATTTTCTGCTCTGTAAGTAGCTGTAACACGAAGGCCGTTGATGAGAGCGCCAGGGCAGGTCCGATCAATATGGCGGAGCGCAGTTCAACACCGAACACAAAATAAACTGCTGCAGAGATCAATATCCCCGTAACAACAACCTGCAAACTGCCAAGCCCGAAGACCAAACGGCGCATCAGCCACAAACGCGAGGGTTTAAGCTCGATGCCGATAACAAACAACAGCAGCACCACACCGAGTTCTGCCAGGTGGTAAATTTCGGTTTGGTTATCTATCAGACCCAGTGCCGAGGGCCCCACCAGAACCCCGGCGATGAGAAAACCAGGCACGGTACCGAGCCCTGCCAGGCGGAACAATGGAACGGTAATAACCGCAGCCGTCAGGAGAATAATAATATCTGTAAGGTAGGCCAGGTTCATCTTGGCGCACAGATTCCTTGATTCCGAATTTCAATCATCAATGGCTCTTTGTAAACGAAAATATGCGAA
>Ga0164315_10004510_pt1 | contig 10803 bp, 15 predicted proteins | sample GuaBasSedimGuay6_FD_113737 | JGI IMG/M metagenome (GOLD analysis project Ga0164315, IMG submission 113737) | Subseafloor sediment microbial communities from Guaymas Basin, Gulf of California, Mexico - Guay6, Core 4569-2, 0-3 cm | ecosystem: Environmental > Aquatic > Marine > Hydrothermal vents...
ACAAAATCTTTACCAGAAGAATTTTTAGTAGCAGTTAAAAATATTAAATTAAGTTTCTTGCACATGTTCTATCCCCAAAAAAAGTTATATACATTTTGTTTTTACCTTATTCAAGAATTACATATTGACTTTTACGCAAGAGCATGTATAATCACACGCGTGACAACTTAATATATATTAAAATTAAATAAAATAAATAAAGGAATTCCAAAAATGACTGAATACAATCAAGAAGAAATAATTAAAGACATCCAATTACTTGGAAACGTAGTACAACAACATGACCAATCAATATTTCAAATGATTGCATCACTTAACGCTATGCAAGCAATCTTAATTGAAAAAGACTTATGTAATGAAAAAGATTTAACTGATAAAACCCAAGAAGAAGCCAAAATCTTACAAGAGAAGATAATGGAAATGGTTAACAAAGATAAAGAAGAAAAAGAAGAAGAATCAAAAGAAGCAGCTTAATCAATTAGTAAAAAAAAGACTCAACCAGAAACCTGGCTGAGTCTTTCACTTACTACATCTGCATACAGTCAGCATCATCCTCATCGTCCTGCATATCTCCCCCGTAATCACTAGACATGTCATTAACGTCATCAGATTCAATAACATCATTAATGAATCCTCTATCCATTTTCAACTTAACGTCTCTCAATTCTCGTAGCAGATATCCATAAAAAGAACATTCTTCAATCTTCTTTATATGTCTAGGATCAACTCCAACTAAAGATCTACCACTATTAAACATAGCAATATATCTAGTAACACTCTTAAGATATTTCTTTTCTTTCACCCAATGCAACATTAATTCAAATTCCATTAACGATTTTCTAGGTAATTTTATGACCTTCAAGAAATAATTTCTAGTATCCATATCCATTTTCTTGCTAATATTCTGCAATTTAAATGGTTCAAAACCATTAGAACCACCCTCTACATGCTTAATCCCACGTACTACAAAGTCCTGAATTAAACGAGTATAAGCATATACAATATAGTTACAAGTATTTACGGACATTTTAATAGGTCTACCTCTAGCATCTAATACTTGATCTTTCTCGGTAACATCCTTATATATCTCAAGAAGAGTATTAATAGCCCACAGCTGTATAGTAGCAGGACCAACTTCAGTCTTAGCAATAATACTATTCTTAAAATAACTTAAAAATGTTGGTTCCTTATCCATAGGGTTATATGCAAAAGGTGTATCATGTAAAATATATCTTTTACCATTCAAGTTTAAATCTTCATTAGCACTCAATTCACCTTGACGATATTCATTGTGCCATTCAATCTCTTCTTTAAGAATGGTATTAAGACCTCCACAAGAACTATTCCCTATGATTTTACGAAGCTTTTCAATTTCTACCTGAGTATCATAATCATCAATTACAAATACAGGCATTAAATCACCATCAACATCTGATTGTTGAATTAAAGCATCAGCAGGATTAATAAAGAACATTTCTTTATTATGCTTTGTAGACAAATGTTGCTTCAAAGTTCTACCATGTACTGATAGTAAATAGAATTCAAACATGTCTTTGTTCCAAATCTTAAACGATTGAACCTGACTAATCCAAATAACAGGATTCCTAATACATAAAGCATTAAAATATTTATGCTTCTCACAAAATCCACCACTATGTTTAGCTAATTTATTATATGCATAATCATCTAATATAACAGCTGTGCCTTGAGGCAAGATTTCATCAGTAACCTGTTTCATTCCAACGCCTAATATCTCAGGCTTCATTAATACATCAATCAACTTAGTATGAGAAGAAACAAAATCTTTCTTTTTATAAACCATACCATGTACAATATCAAGATACTTAGGGATCATTTTTTGAGTAGGCTTACTCATGATATCACCACTCTTAATATCAACTAAGAATGGTAAATCTCTATCACCATAAGTCTTATCTTCCTTAATCGTCAAACACACTTCAACTATTCTTGATACATAATCAAAAATCATAGGATAACTCATACGACCATCTGGAAGTGGACTAGATAAGGTATTAATAAGTTTAGCTGATGGCATACGAACTAAGCCTAACTTTGGATTTAACTTTCTTAAATCTAGATACCAACCATGATTCCATTCTTCATCTAACATCCTATTATCACTATACGGCAATAAAGGTTGCATATCAGATTGACAATCATCTAACTCAAACATATGAACCTTATTATCACCAATACCATATAACAAATGATCAGGAGTTAATCGAGGTAAATCATCTTCAATAGAATAATAACCAGCATGATCATCAAGAATCTTCTGTAATTCAAGAATAATACTTTTCATATCTGGATCTACACCAGTTTCCCAAATCTTCTTAAAGACAGATTCATAACCACCATTACGAAGATAACGACCAGACTCAGCCATAAACTTCTGAGGCTTAACATTATTATACATATAAGATAATTCATTAACTCTTATCTGAGCTAATCCAAACCAAACATGTTTCTGATTACCATCTTCATCAACCCATAAGCATTTACCAACCTTAGCAGATTCAAGATTAATTTGATCCTCATTCATACTATGGAGTAGAGTACTATTACTAATACCCATATGGGAAGTTAATGCAGCACGAGCTAAAAATATAGTATTAGACTTAGCCTTAACACTATTCATTCCAACAACTAAATCAACATCATAACCAATAGCATTATTTTGACTATCAAGAATTGGCAAACCTTCTTCATCTAAAACCAAAACTCTGCCTAAATCAGGTTTTGGTTTAGTCATACCTTTAATACCTGTAGTAGATAAAGCCTTAGCAGAACCAATCTGCTTACTACAACGAGCAACAATCTTACGACTATTACCATAACCAGCATCTTCAATAGAAAGAATCTTAACAGTTTTAAATCCGTATAAGGCAATTTCTTCCTCATCTTCATTAGAGCCTAAAATGAACTTACCCCTACTGTTAATAACATCTTCACCTTCTTTTACCAAAAGTATCTCAAAGGACTCTCTAATAACTTCATCTTTATAGATTATATTATCAGAGAAGGATTCAGATGCTAAAATCTCACCACAAAGTAAACGACCAGTACTATCATTCATTTCATCAAATACAACAAATGCATTCTTAATAGTTTTATCACCAGCAATATCAACATCTTGCATGTCTTCATAAAAAATACATGCATCACTACTTCTAAAATTATAACAATCAGATATTACATGAGTTTTTAATCTACTAGGGAGATTAGACTTCCGAGGAAAAATACTCCTTATAACAGGAAACTCTTCATTATTATGCTGTTTCATAACAGTAGTATAACCAGCACATCTATAAAGTTCTTTTTCATGAGGAAATACAACAAACTTAGCATTTTCAGCAGCCATAGATTCAGAAGCAGGCTGAATAGGTAAATCTCTAAAAATAGCACTAAGTAAATTATCAGTAACACTAACTTTATCACTAGAAATGAAATCACCAATAGGTTTTTTCATAACAAATTCAGTATACTCATCACCATTACTATCTTTAACAACAGAAGAAGTCCATGGTGATACAACAGATAAATAATTACGACTCTTCTTTATAGCATTATAAGAAGAATAAGAATCATATTCTCCACAATTAGCTAAAGAAATAATATCAGAACGTAATAAACCAGTATAAACTTTAGGTCTACCATCATACTGCATCAACCTATGCAGGATGATTAAATACAACATCTGATTCTGATTAATAATATATTGATTATATTTACCATAATCAACAGGAGTAGACATATGAGTAGAAACTTCTAATACAAAATTAGGAAACACATTTTTCATTTGAGAAGGCATAAAAATACGAGCTGGAATCTTAACATAATTCTTACTCTTTTCAGCATTCTCAAAATATAAATCAAACGTATTAGTATTTGAACTATATTCACCTTTAACAAGATGAGAATAACCAGCTGGAATTAAAGATTCAACACAATCAATAGGTATATCTTTTCCAAAATCAGGTACTTCAATAGGGTAATCTTCAATCTTTTCACGTTTAACAACTAAGCTTTTTTGAACCATTTATAAATCCCCTTAATATTCTTCTATATAACCACAACATTTATAACAATTAAGTTCAGGCTTACTCATAGAGCCACAAGAAGGACACTTCATATATCCTTCTTCTGTTAACCTGTTTTTTCTTTCAATAAGAACATCTTCCATTCTCTGTACTAAGAACTGAATATTATCTAGATAACATGAGATATGTTCATCAGTATTTAAATTACGAATTAAATCAATATAATCACATACATAAGTTTTATTATTTAATAAGTCTTCCATGTTTTCTCTAAATACCGTATCTACAGTTCCTTGTTTTTAACTTACTCAAGAGTAATTCAACAAGTTATCCTCAATATTTTCCATGCTCTTAACATATAAATTATTTTTAAACTGAGTAAAAATAATAGATTTAACAATAGCTTCATTAAATTTACTATTTACTATTTCTTCATTTGGAACAATAAGATAAATGTTTTCTCTATAATCAGATGGGAAATCAGAAAGCATTTGTGTTAAAGATTTAAGAAATAAATCAGAAGATAAAGTTGTATCTTCATTAAGACAAGATAAAAATAAAACATTTTCATTATATGATAATACATCACCTTGATTAATAACTTTCTTCATCATTAATGGAGCATATAAATCAAGAAAATTAGACATATGAATGTCATCATATTCCATCCAAATCATTTTTAAAACTTTCTTACAATATTCATGACTATCAAACCAATCAAGAGTATGTCCTGTTAAATATATTTTCATATTATCCCCCCATTTTTTATTAAAAAATGTCCACTAATATAAACAACTAGCGGACACCTGATAAATCATTATTTTACAATGATTAAATTAAAGCTTATGCTTTTTTACGAGCATCAGCTTTCTTCTTACCCTTAATACCAGCCAAGCCTATTAGTCCTAAACCCATTAAAGCTAATGGAGCAGGAGCAGGAACAGGGGATGGAGTATCAAAAGTTGTTACACCAGTAGCTCTGATATCTGATACGCCGACAATAAAGTCATTGTAATCATAATCTAAACCATACACATCTTCAAATCCAAACACAAAGTTTGAATGAGCTAATGAATTAGGTCCAGCAATGATAGAATTAACATCAAAGCTAGCTACAACATCTTCAAAACCTTGATTCAATGCATCAACAGTGTAGAACATATCTCCACCAGCACCTTCAAGATAGAAACCAAACAATTGATCATCAATCATAGTACTACCAAAACTAGTAGTAGCAGTATCAGTTCCCAAATCCCACTCAATAGTAGCACCATATCCAGCACCAGCACTACCACCAAAGATCTGTAGATGATTTAAACCACCAACACCATCACTACCAACAATACCAAACTTATTGATATTACGATTACCAGCAAACTCAAACATTAAGAATGCAGATGCATCATTAACACCACCACCAGTATCAGTCAAAGCAAAGATTTGATCACCAGTATCAGTAAATGAATCATAACCAGATAAACCAGTTACATCACTTAGAGTCATTGGTAATGCCATAGCACTACCTGAAAAAGCTAGCATAACACTAGCAACTAAAAACGTTTTTTTCATAATATTTCCTTTTAAATATATGAAGCTAATGAGGTGTAACCGACACCTCTACGGATTAAGTTATACCATCACCTGAAAATCAGGTGTCAATGATTGACGATATAACTTGAATCTATCTTCTATCTGCTTAGTCATCAAAGGAATAGATATAACAGATGAAGCTAATGATATAAACCTTATCCATGTTAACAAAAACACAGTTAAGAATGGCTTAGTTAAATCAACTAAAACAAAGCTATCTTCAGTAGCCGTAACACGATTCAATACAGTTAATAGAAAACCATAAGAAACTACAATCATAATTAATGTTAATGGATAAACAGTAGAACAAAATACAAATAGAATTGTTAATGCAATATCCATAATGGTTTTAAACCATCTTCTTTTTCTTATTAAATCACCTATACCACCTTGATAAATATCAACAATGGTATTCTTAATTCGAAACCATACATTCTTAAAAATGCTTACAATCGTAGACATGCTCTTTGTCTCCATGACGAAGCATCTCATAACTCATATTAAGTGCTTCACGTAATAAAACTAATTGATGACCAACTTCTTTAGTACTAATGCCATGGTGTTCAGCAATGATGTCATATGACTCACCACTTATCCTATCAGAAACAATAGAATACTGTAGCTGAGTTATTACATCAGCACTATTAGCAAGCAGACAATCATCGAACCAAGGTTCCATTTCAATCTTTTGACTTTGCATAATAACCTCACGTCTGATCTCACTATGACATATAAAATATCACGTCAGATCTCCTTATTTAATTAAACTTCAAACATGTGGTAGACTAAACTACCACACATACATAACGATTCACTAAGCAGTACTACTACCATTAGCAAATGCATTATTAATAGCATTCCAAATTACAATAAACAATGTAATATAAATAGCAAGAGCTACAAGGTTAAGGAATACATTTATACCAGCCTGAGGCGAGAACAAGGCGAGAACAAGGACACCTACCATAATCCACACTATTCCAGAATAGTCACCTGCTTTATCGTTAATAAATTTATAAGCTCCAGTAAAGAAACCAGTAACAGCATTAAATGCTCTAGTTACTAAATTCTTAAGCCTACCTAAGATACCTACTTTATCAGTATCATTTTTCATTTGAGCATTGACTTCACTTGTCATGTTCATAATTCCAATCTCCACAATATAATTGTCTATCTATCCATGAACCGCTACCAGCATAAGCAAGTTGAAACCTAACTTTACCAATAACAATAATGTTCCTCTTAAGTTTATTCCAACCTTGAGTGATAGATAATAAAATAAGCTGAATACTAATCATAGTAACTTCAAAGTACTCAGCAACTTCAGCATATCTCCACAATTGAGATACTTGACGTATCCAATAGTGCCATGCTTTCTTAGCAAAAAAAATCATATGATGTGGGAAATCCCATAACTTACGTATGAAATTCCCAACATGTGCAATGAAATTCTTAAGTCGCAACTTTAGCTTGTCCATTGCCATTCCATCCTTGCTTAAATTCATTTAATACAGAACTAATATCGCTCTTAATAGCATTACTCATGCTATTAGCGATAGACTTAACAGTCCATGCACCATCATAGTACTTCCATTCACGATGAGACTCATCGTTCTCATCAGTGACAAGCACATACTTCTGATAACCAATTACATTCTTAGTAATCCAAAGAATGAGTGATACACATAAGCCAGTAATGACTGCAGTCATCATGCCTACATATGTACCCATAAACACAATAGGTAAACCTAAAGTGACAATTAAATCAACTGCCCAATCGTAACCTAACAACTTTTGAAGAAAAGTCTTAGAAAACTTAGCAGTAATAGCTACTAAACCAATAGCAGTTACAATACCTGAAAATATCATTATATTTCTCCAAAATTAAATTAAAATAAGACACACTTTATACACCTACATGTATAAGAATATAAAGTGTATCCCCCTCTACGAACAACATAGAGGGAAATAAAACAACCAAAAACTAATTACTTAGCTTTCTTATTGTGATTCAAAGCAGGATTAGTAGCAGGCACCTTAGTAGTGTTACCATTCTCAGGCTTTAAATCATTACGACTTTCACCACCTTCAAATGGCACATTATCATTACCAGCATTTGTCTGAACCTGAGTCTGAACCTGAGTCTGAACCTGTGCTTGTTGCTGAGCAATACCACTAGTCAAACTAGACATAGAACTAGTATTAGCAGTCACATTAGCAGACTGAGATGTAGCATTCATATTCTCAAAAATATGCCAGCTACTCATTCCAACACGGAATACAACAGCATTACTACCACTTACCTGATGAATACGAATTGAACCAGAAAAGTAAAACGGATTATACGAATTCTTAAGTAGTTTATTTTCAAAACCATAAGAACGAGAATTACCACCTTCTTGTACAATCTCATTATCATCAAGATTGAACGCCATAGGAATAGGAATAGCATTAGGTGTACTGTCATGATAAATATAACCAGTAAAATAATAACGGTTACGTCCACCTTTAGACTTACCTAATCCAAGCTGTATACCAGAATCAGTATAAAACTTCTGAGGAGCAACACCTGGATTGACAATACCATATCCACATATAGAATTTAATACGGGATGAGGAGCTAAAGGAGCATTAGGATTACCTTGAGCATCTTCACCAACACAATTCACACGAACCTGATTATAATCAAAACCTCTAACATTATCATACTCAGCAGGATTAGCTTCCTTGAGGTGTTCATAAGAAACAGTGTGATTATAAGTAAAGTTAGGTTTAAAACCACCAATTGTAGATAAAAGAACATCGCTCATAACGACTTTGTTTTCACCTTTCAATTGCTCCATAGGCTTAGAATTATCAATAGCATAATTCCAATTTACTTCAGGAACTAATGCTCTAACAACCAAACCAGATACATCTGCACAATTATACGGAGATACATCACGCAATTCTTGAGCCTTAGTAGTAGGATCAATAACAGCTTGACCATTCTCATCGAATACAGGATATTGATCCATTAAGTTGTCCCATAATGGAAGAGCAGTAATTCTATTTTCACCATCACTATTAAGATTATCACCAAAAGGTAACGCAACCCAACAACGCTTTACAGCATAGTCACCAGAAGATGGAGAATGTAATTCCATTTCAGCAATTACAGCACCAAATTTTAACTGTTTATTCTCACCTGGATAAATGACACGAATTTTAGGATTAGCAACCTTATATAGTTGCAAATGAACAGTAGCTCCAAAATGATTCGGAGCATCAATAGCATCCTTATTTAACACTGCTGGTTGAATAGTAGCTTGACGAACATTACTAGTCATTGTACCAATAGGATTAGTCATAATTTATTCCTTATATTATTTAAATTAGATTCTTTGCTAATAGCAACAACGCTATCAGCAATATTCATAGAACGGGAAACATGAGAAACATTCTCACATTCACATTGATTAACAACAGACATAGAGTCTGTTAAGAATTCATTATCAACACCAAGATTCCTAACAGCCAGACATAAAGCAGACATCTCTGCCTGATTTATGTCACTAGCCTTAATCTTCTTAACATTAGTAATGGTAAGTAGTGGATTACAATATCCAATAAACGCTACATGAGTATGTTTATCAAACGTTGCATCTATATAAATCTTCACACTGATACAGTTTGAGGTATTGGAGCTGTTGCTTCAGCCCACTTTTCCTTAAGCCATACAAGAAGATTAGACAACATAGACTTAGTCCACTTATAACAACGTTCAACACCATTTGTAACAACCTTTACATATTCGCTTGTTACAACAGCACGTTTACCGTTCTTATAAAGAACAATCCATTTATTCATTAAGCCCTGTTTAACAGCTGATAGCATGATAGAATCAATAGCATCAGCCATCTCAGGACTTTCAGTACGCAATTCATAATGACAATCCATAACCATATAAACCATGAATTCATGCTGAAGATTCTTACCATAAATAACATGATAAGGGTCTTCTGCAATGTCCTTATTAGACATAAAGATGACAACATCATTGCAATAATCTTTTAATGCAACTTTGATATCACTCTTAGCTTTAGCCTTAGACTTCTTGTCCTTGGCTTGTTCAAACATAGAAACAGCTTTTCTAATCTTAGATGCACCTGTTTCAATAACTTGTAATACTTTGGTAGACATAATATTTCTCCTGAAATACATATAAATTAAAAATCTCATTAAAATGTCAACGCTTTTAACAAGAGCCCCCGAAGGGGGCTGTGTTCAATAATTGAAACAAGCACAACATAGTTATGCTGTCATTTGTTTAATACTATTTAATATACCTTTGATACCATAAGGTTCACTAGTTACAGGTTTAATAACAACCCTCTTACTAGCAAGAGCATTCTTCTTAATAGAGGCAAGCCTCTGACCAATGAATTTATCCACAACTTCACTTAGTTCTGGATGCATTCTAGAATATTTATTATAAGAATCTTCATATACAAGATTCATATTCTCATCAAGAATAAAGAATCTTGATTCAGCATTCCATGCTACTTGAATTGCAACTTTACTAACGTCACCTTTATCCATAAATAACTTTATATTAGTTGTAACTTCTTGAACGTTTGGATCTATCTTAGCTAAATCACTTATAAGAACATCTAAAGACATTCCAGAAAATTTGTTTAACATCATAGCTATATTCCTTATCTGTTTTAAAATCCCACCAGAAAAAAAAGCACACCAAAACAGTGTGCTTTATTAATCAAATATCACCACGAAGATAGAATAAGCGTAGTAAAGAGTAGGTGTGCACTAATATGCATCTTATTATTATAAATTAATGAACCTCAGGAGCATGCTCAAAGGTCAAGGTAGCACCACTACCACTATGATGCTTACATTCAATACCATTGAATTCTTCATAGTGAGCAATGTTGTAACTAAAATGGTTTTCAACCTGTACATAAGGAAGATACTCTTCTTCACAAACATAGTTAACTAAAAACCAATCTATACAATCCCGCTGGGATGCAAAATATAAAAACTTCTTACCATCAGGTTCAGGATTCCGAACCTTAATGATATTACGTTTAACACGTCTATTATTACGTGGGTATGTATTAATAGCTTCACTCATGTCATAATTCTCCACGGGCTA
>Ga0164315_10004511_pt1 | contig 10803 bp, 10 predicted proteins | sample GuaBasSedimGuay6_FD_113737 | JGI IMG/M metagenome (GOLD analysis project Ga0164315, IMG submission 113737) | Subseafloor sediment microbial communities from Guaymas Basin, Gulf of California, Mexico - Guay6, Core 4569-2, 0-3 cm | ecosystem: Environmental > Aquatic > Marine > Hydrothermal vents...
ACCTGCTTTACCTACGGCTTTAATGAAACCATTGAGTGGAAGTGGTGCCCGTGGTATGATGGTAGATGCCATGAATACATACGGCGCAGATTCTTTTGTTGGGCGTATTGCTTCAACTGTTCAGGGAGCTACAGATACTACCTTTTTTATACTTGCTGTTTACTTTGGTTCTGTTGGAATCAAAAAAACCCGTTATGCAGTAACTGCCGGTTTAATTGCTGATTTTGTGGGTATTATTGCTGCAATTGTTATAGGTTACTTATTTTTTCATGGACAATAGGTTTTTAGTATTTGTCCATAAAGTCCGTTGTCTTCGTTATGTTTGTCCTCAAAATGATTATTTACAATAGTAAATTCATATTTTTTGAACTGAACAAGACTTTATCTCCAACTTTCTAAACCAAACACTGACTTTCGAGTCAGGCAAATTACAAGTGCGTCCATAAAGTTTTATTTGTAGGTTTTCTGAAATGTATAAGCTTTGCTGAAAAACAAAAAACGCTAACTTTATAGACACGCCCTACATAGTCCGCTCTAATAATTATCAGTTGCTTTCTTTTTCAAGAAATTAATTTCAATACCTAACCTGCTTTATTCATGAAAAATGACAAAAAGACTGTATTGTGCTGATTGTATGAGCTTAACAGACTATAAGCAAAAAAACTTTATTTTTGCCATTTTTCACAAGTGCATTTATTTTGATGCATCTGCTTCGTTGCAAAACCCTTGAAATATTAATATATGTCAGTGGGTTTCGACGCCTAGCATCTACATCAAACTAAACGCATGAATTTTGCAGGCTAAATATAAACGGATTGTTAATTGACTGGCTTTAGCAGTAAATGTAGGGGTACCGAGTAGTGGATAGTCGGGTGAATCTACACCATCGAAATTAAGCAGTTGACGGATCCGGGTTTTTGGTGTTAGCCCAACTTCCAAACCTGTGGTTATTTTTTGGTCTTTTATAATACCCCAAATACCACCGGATAAGTAGATAAATATCCCAACTTGAATAATAAGGTCGTAACTCCCCTAAATCAAAGTCATCTGAACTATTAAAATTAAAATCAGTACAAAAACCGGTTAAAAGCCCCCATTTTTCTGTAAGGAAATTTTCGTAACCAATAGAAAAATTTATTACAAATTTTGCTTGTTCCGACAATTCAAGAAAATTAATATCTGTAAAATAGATATCTGCAATACTATCAAATACTGCTGTAGGAAATGCAACAGGTTCAATATCTGATGAAAATACTTTATATTTGTTAATACCTAAAAAAAGCTCTGTGGAAAAATGAAGCCAATCATTGTTTTTAAGTTTAACAGATGTACCAAGAGCTGTAGATAAAGGGTATTTATGTATCGTCTTAATTTTATCTGCATTACTTGTAAGTATGGCATCTGCAGGGAAATTATTTCGCATATTGGGGTTGTTAACCAAAGCAAATTCGCGTTTAACGGATGCACGACCAAACAAATTTAAAGAGGGCGGCGTTATAGTCCAACCAAACCTAAAACGTTCATAGTCCAGAGCCATGCTCAAGCGAACTAAACCTTTTACATTCCAATAGTTATACCTGATACGGGAATCAAACCGGCTTAGTTCCTCTGTGGTAGAAAAAGGAATTAATTTTGAACCTATATAATTAGCATATGTTTGGGTACGAATAGCAATAATAAAGGTAAATCCATAGGAAAAATGTTCAGATAAACGGTATGAATTAGCTGAATTAATCCATGTTTCTTTTATTATGTAAATCAAAATCGCCTACTTGCGTATTGTTATTTTCATTAATAAAATTTGATTGTGCTGAAAAAGTACTATTAAATAAAAACCTTGTGGCAACAGAATAGCCAAACCGTAGGCGATCGTCTTTTTCAGAAAAAAGTAAACCGCCAACTAAATCAGGGTTTATGACAAAACCCATGTTAAACTTATTTAAATCATGCCCGAATGCATTGTCAATATTTAACAGCCGCGTACGATAGCTGATTTTATTTGAGTTAACTTCAAATGGAATCAGAAAAAAAAACTTTTAACTATTTAGTAAACAGTACAATGTCAATTGATTATGCAGGTCTATTTATAGGTGGTTTTAGTATGTGTTTTTGGGCACACAGATTTGATAATACGAAAACAGCCAGGAATTTTTTTTAGGGCTTTTAAAATGTCCAAAAGGACAAGGCAATATGGAAAGAATGGAAGAAGAGATTAATCAAAGTGAGTATAGGGCTTATCAGCACTTTATCTCAAATTCCAATTTGGATAGTGCGGGACTACAAAGAGCTGTTGCTTATAGGCTACTTTAAATACTGTTTCTGTTTCGTATGGTTTTCCAACTATTTGTATTCCTATTGGCATACTTTCGGAACTAATTCCCACAGGAACATTGGCTCTGGTTTAAAATAACTGTGCTACGTAAAACTATTTGTTATGCTTTAATTAACAGATAATTAGCGATTAGTAATTGGTAACTAAAAATAAACGTCTAACACCTTTAATTACTAATTGCCAATATACTAATTACTTGCAAAACATAAGTAATACAGATATTTAAAACAACCTAGCAGCCTGTCGGACTTACATTTTATTTTTCATACCCCAAATATGTATAGATTTCTATTTTAACGCTATAATAACATAAATGTAGATATTTTCATTATTTATCATATAAAATAAGGAATTTTTAGCTACTGAACCCAAGTAAATGATATTATATTACAACCTTAGTGTCTCCTTTACACCATTGAAAGATTGAAAAGTCTTTTTAGGTTGTATGCCGCGCATACCAATGACCATTCACTATCAGTTTCGTATTCCCCTCTTAATAAAAACCGCCTAAACCCAAGTACTTCTTTTATGATCCCAAAAACAGGTTCTACTGTTTGTTTTCTTTTTTTGTATTACCCTTACCTTCTTTGCTGTTTATATTTATTTGTCATCCTTCCCAAGACTGTATTTGTTTTATCGCTTGGTGGACTGTCGGCCAACATGTTGTGTAAGAAACTATTATGTTTTTCCCTTGCTATTGAAATTATTGGTGTAACATCCTGTTTTTGAGACTTTAATATGTTCTCTTCACTATAATAGCCTGTGTCGGCAACAGCATTGGTTATTTCCCCCAGTTCATTTGGTATGGTATTTATTGTTGGCAGAAATTCTTGTTTATCATTGGCATGGGAATTACTATATGCCCCTACTATAACCATGTCATCATTCACGGCAGCCTGGCCGTTATAGCATTGGTCAAAACCTTTTGAGGTTTTCATTATCCTGGATTCAGGGTCAGTAAAATTATATTGGTCTCTTTTTTCAGGGATGTTGGTCGGTTCTTTGGGTGTCTTTCCCCTGGTCTTTTTGCCGGTTCTTTTTTCTTTGGCCTTGCGTTGTTCCATCTTTTCATCGTACGACCTCTTTTCTTCCACCAAAAAAAAGCCGACCGACCTTAGATTTAAAAGATGCCAGACGGTGGTTGGTTGAAAAATCAATATCTGAACAAATTACCCTCAAAGCCTTACTACCATAGGTGACTTATTCCTGAATTTATTATATCAGCGAAAAACACATTTGCAATTGTTATCAAAAACATAAGAATGAAGAATATATCTCCAAACAATTTGCTTTTTAGATTAACAAGGAATAATGATAAAAATAAAGATACAGGCACGGCTATCATATAAATTAATTCAAGTGATGAGTTTGTGAAGAAAATAATCAGATGACCCAGTGTAAATAAATAGAAAAATAGTTTTAAGTTTTTCCTGATGTTAATATTTAAACTCGAATAGTATCGGAATAATGCAAAACTTGCCATTACAATGAGGATTAGGAAAAAAAGAACCGTAATTTGATTAGTTATTGATAATGAAGTGAAATCAGAAAAACCAGGATCAAAACTGAACAAATCAAAAATGTTATAACTAGTATTATAGGTGATAAAATAAAAAGAGAAAAATAAATACCAGATGATAATTGGGCCAAACAGTGCTATGCTAAGCTCTTTAAAGCTGCCGGGTCTACTTATTAATGTATTTATCCATAAGATAAGTATCAGGTAAATAATGTTGAAGTAAAATAAAGAGGCAAGACCAATTAACAAGGATGCATCAAAATAGTTCGTCAGGGCTTTTTGTTTCCCATGGGCTTTTTTTATTTTAATCCAGGCAATAAGAAATAATGAATTAGAAAATAAAATTGGGTGAAGAAGTTGGTATTGTGTGAAATTGATAGTAACTAATACAAAAATTAAAGAGGGCAGGTAAGAACGGTATCCCAAAAGGTTAAAGTGATTATTAATAGATGCAATTAAAATAGCCTGAAACAAAATAAATAAAAGGGCAATCAATTTATTAAGAAAAGGATAATCCAGAGATACAAAAAGTTCCATTATTAACCCATATAGGGGTAAGGGATTTTGATCGATATAAATTCCTGAATTTGTATCATCAAGAAAAAATCTTAACCAAAAAATAATTGTTAAAAATATTATTAGTATTAAATTAGTTGGCTGATAGCCTTTAAAGAATTTTAATAGCATTAATTGGTTTTTATACAGATTTAAAATTTAAAAATAATTCATCTTTTTTAAGTATTTATAAATCAAAACCAATATCATGCCGATAATTTTTACCTTCAAAATCTATTTCTGCCACTTTTGAGTAAGATCTTTGCAATGCTTCATTTATAATAGCACCATATGCACTAATTGCCATCACCCGACCACCATTAGTATATACTTTATCTTCTATTCTTTTTGTGCCCGCGTGAAAAATTATGGTCTCAGGATCATCACCCGGAATACTTATTTCTTTTCCCTTTTCGTATGAACCCGGATATCCCTTAGAAACCATCATAACAGTTGAAACAGTACGTTCATCAATATCAATAGTTGTATCTGCTAATCTATTTTCAGCAACTGCTATAAATAATTCTACAAGGTCTGATTTTATTCTTGGTATTACAACCTCTGTTTCAGGGTCACCTAATCGAACATTATATTCAATAACAAAAGGGTTGCCATTATTGTTCATTAAACCTATGAAAACAAAACCTTTGTAACTGAATTTTTCATTTATAAAGCCCGCAATGGTCGGTTTTACTATATGCTCTTCTACTTTGTTCATAAAATCGGTATCGGCAAATGGTACAGGTGAAATGGCGCCCATTCCGCCTGTATTAGGTCCGGTGTCACCTTCGCCAATACGTTTGTAATCTTTTGCTTCGGGCAGAATCAAGTAGCTTTCGCCGTCGGTTAAAACAAATACCGAAAGTTCAATGCCGGAAAGAAATTCCTCGATTACAACTTTTTTGCTTGCCTGGCCAAATTGCCCATCAAGCATTTCTTTTAGTTTTTCTTTTGCCGTAACCAGATTATTTTCAATAATTACCCCTTTCCCTGCTGCCAATCCATCAGCCTTTAGCACATAAGGTGCTTTTAGTTTATCTAAAAAAAGATATGCCTGGTCTATTGTTTCTTTTGTAAAGCTTTGGTATGCCGCGGTTGGAATATTATATTTCTTCATGAAATCTTTTGCAAACTCTTTGCTCCCTTCCAGTTCTGCTGCTGCTTTGGCAGGGCCAATTACCTTTACTTGTACCAATTCCTTGTCGTTGGTAAAATAATCATAAATACCTTTTACAAGAGGGTCTTCCGGCCCTACAACCACCATGGATATTTTTTCTTTCAGTACCAACTGTTTCATTGCTTCAAAATCATCAACTTTTATATTGATATTTGTCCCAAGCTCATCAGTACCTGCATTTCCGGGTGCTATAAAAAGCTTATTTAAGAGTTTACTCTGTTTAAGTTTCCACGAAATAGCATGCTCCCTGCCTCCTGAACCAATCACTAAAATGTTCATCTTTTTTGTTTTAATCAATTATTTATCAAACCGTAAAATTAGCATGCATATTACAATAATTAAAATTTTATTTTTGAGCATGATTGAAAAGCATGATAAAGAATATACATTTAAGCTAAAATTGTTTAAATTTATGCACTTTTGTATGAATTATGATTTCGTTGCTTAGATATAAATCCATTTTATGGGCTTTGGTGTTAGCTCAACTTATTAGTCTTGATCTTTCGGCTCAGAAAATTGTACTTTCAAACGATCGGGAGGTCTTATCAATATCTTCTGATCTGTTTATTTTTGAAGACAAAGATGGTGAGTACACTATTATGGATGTGTTAGATGAAAAAGCAAGTTTAGAATTTAAAAAGACCAATAAAAAGAACCCTTCTTTTTCATTTACCGCATCTACTATTTGGTGTAGATTCATTTTGGTAAATGAAACACAAAAAGAAAGTTTTCTTGAAATTAATCCACCAATTTTAAATGAAATTGTACTGTATACGGTTTTTGACAATAATAAAATAGATAGTATATGCAGAGGAAGTCTTTATAGCAATAAAAAACAGGAAATAAGCGCAAATAGTTATATCTTTAAATTGCACCCTGATGCTAAATCATTTTATTTGAAGATAAATACAAACACAAGATTGTATATTAATGCTAAAATTGGAACAGATAGTGCATTCCTATTAAATAACAGCAATACTGATTTAATAAAAGGAAGCTATGGTGGCATTCTGTTAATGATTTTTCTTTATAATTTATTCTTGCTGTTTACTTCTCATGATAAGGTGTATTTTTATTACCTTCTTCATTTAATAAACTCTTCAATTAGTTTTTTATATTTATCAGGAATTGGTATAGAGTATATTTGGTCAGGATATATTTGGATAAATAAGTATATAATTACCGTAATGAGCCTGGGGTTTATTTTTCCAATATTGTTTACTATTAATTATTTAGATACCAAAATTCATTCAAAAAAGCTGCATTTGGGAATGATTGTTTCCATTTTAGCTTTAGTTATTATCTCTATATTTGACCTTTCCGGTCAACATATGGTTTCAGGGAAACTATTGAATACAATTGGTTTTTTAATAATCATCTTTGTAATCTTTTCTACGGTAGTTATAAAGAACAGGGGATTTAAACCGGCTGCACCATTTCTATATGCCTGGATGTTCTATTTAGTGGGTATTTTTATTCAGGTATTGCAGGGGATGAATGTAATTCCTACCATCCCATTTACTTCAAATGCAATGCTAATTGGTTCCATGTTTGAAATTATGATACTCTCATTAGCAATAGGATATAAGATAAACTACTTAAGGAATAAAATGCAGCTATCCATTACGGGTGAAAAAGAAGCATTTAAAGAAAAAGAGTATTTAATAAGTGAGCAAAGTGAAAAGTTAGAAGTCCTTACCCGAAAGCAATCAAAGGAGATTCATGATAAAAACTTAAGATTAAAACAAAATAATGCTGAAATTATTGAGAAAAATGGAAAAATAAAAAAACAGAATAAAAAATTGCTTGAATCTAATACGCTTTTAGAAAATAAAAGTAAAATTATTAATGAACAGCATGAATCATTGGTTTTTCACAAAAACAACCTGGAGGAATTAATTGAATTAAGAACTTTTGAGTTGGAAAAAACCACGCGAAAAGCAGAGGAAGCTGACCGTTTAAAAACTTCGTTTTTAAAAAATGTGTCGCACGAAATACGTACCCCTATGAATGCGATAGCTGGTTTCGCAAGTTTACTTTTTGATATTGATAAAGAAGATAAAAGACATGCGTATTACGTTGATATTATAACAAAAAACACTGATGATTTGCTCAATTTAATTGATAATATTAGAGAATTGGCAAGAATCCAGACAGGCAGTGTAAAAATAAAATATGTAACATTTGATCCACGGAAAACATTTAATGCTTTAAATGATTTGTTTATTGAAAAAATGAAAGAAGAAAGGAAGTCATTTGTATCATTAAAACTATCAATTCCTGAAGATAAAGATATCAAAATTAAGACGGACTATAACAGGTTTTGGCAGATTGTATTTCATTTAATTGATAATGCGGTAAAATATACTGAAAAAGGCTTTGTTCAATTTGGATATCAAATTAATAATTCAAATGATTTGGAGGTTATTGTAAAAGATACAGGTAAAGGTATCCCGAAAGAAAAACTTGATACAGTATTTGACAGGTTTAGTAAAACAGAAGAAAGTAAATCCAAACTATATTCCGGTACTGGCTTAGGTTTATCACTTGTTAAAGGTTTGGTTGAATTAATGGATGGGACTGTAACCATTAAAACAAAAACAAAAGAAGGTTCCCCATCTGAAGCATCAGGCACAACATTTAATGTAATTTTTAAGAATATAATTACTGAATAGTACTGTCACAAAATCGCAATATTGAAAATTTCAGAACTCCTGACCCATAATCTGATTTTTAGAATATTAGAGGAGTTTATTCGCAAATTAGAACTGTTACACAAAGTCATTAGCCCTTCGGCTGTGTTCAGGCTAAAAAATTAGTCATTAGTTATTTTCTTGCATGTAATTATCTAATGACCAGTTACTAATGACTAATTACCAGAAGTTAGTTTAATGAAAATAAGAAAAATATGACAATACTGATTGCGATAAGTCAGGATGTCTGAATTTACTTTGATGGTTCCCACTCCCATACTTTAATCAGATAGGGAAAAGCCTCGGGCTTAAAAATTGATTTCCCTTTTAAAATGCGTAGGCATTCCTGTATTCCTTCTGTAATACTTGGATGTGGATGTACAACACGCATTACCTCGTTTAAACTGTCGCCCTGATTAATTAATTGTGCAATGGAAACAATTAAGGCTGAAGCCTGTGGTCCTGCAGCTCTCATACCAAGAATTTTTTCATTCCCATCGGCACTTATTATTACTTTAACAAAACCATTTGTATTCCGCATTGCGATAGCTCGACTAACTAATTCATTGGAATAATATGCTGCCTTATAGGCAATTCCTTTTTTTTGTAAGCTTTTTTCATTCATTCCTACCGCTGCCACTTCGGGTCTAAAAAACATTAAGGTCGACATGTTTGAATAGTCCAGAGGGTATTGTGCTTTTTTTACAATGGTTTTTGGTACATATCTTCCCTGGAGTTCCGCTATATTTACCAACTGTGCATAACCTGTTATATCTCCAGCTGCGTATATGTTTGTTTTCTCTCCGCAATCCTGTAGTAAACAATTTGGTTTTATTTTTAAAAAACCCCGATCATCTGTTTTTGCACCAATATTTTCCAATCCAAGGTCTTTATTATTTGGAACACGGCCAATGGAAATCAAAGCAATATCAACTTCAATTACCCTGCTATGGCCATCATCATAGTCCAATACAACTTCAAGGTATTCATCATGTTTTTTAATGTTCCTTAAATTTGCAGTGTGGTGAACAATTACTCCATTTTTTTCAAGATTTTTGGAAACAAAATCGCTTATATCATCATCTTCAAAAGGAATTACACGATGTGCACGATCAAGTAAATGAACCTCTGTTTGTTTGAAATTAGAAAAAATTGTGGCGAATTCTGTACCTATTATACCTGAGCCAATAATAATCATCCTTTCCGGGAATTCTTTTAAATTAAGTATTCCATCTGAATTAAGGATTCTGGATTGATCAACTTCAATACCTGGATAATCTCTTGGTCTTGAACCTGTGGCTATAATAAAATCATCTGCTGATACAAGCTCCTTCTTATCATCTTTGGTTATTTCAATTTGTTCAGAATTAACAAATCTGGCATGTCCAAATTTCAGGGTGAGGCTACCTTTTTTACTTTTCGATGAAGAAAATGTTTCAATTTGGGACAGCATTTGTAATTGTTTTGTTTTGGCTGCTTTAATTATGCTTTTTCTTACTTTTTGGTAATCTACAATTAAGCCTGAAGCTCGAAATCCACGGTCAACTGATGCTGCAACAGCATAGTCATGTGATAATTCCCACATAGTTTTTGAAGTTAATGCACCGTTCATAACCCCTGTGCCACCTAGATGGTTCGCTTCAACAATACAAACATTTTTTGAAAAATCCAATGCTCGAATTGCCGCTGTATAACCTGCCGGACCACTACCAATTACAACCAAATCAAAATGCATCATTTCTTTTAACTTTATTTAACAAAGTAGATAAGCTTTCAAATATATGCAATTAACAAAATGATTACAAATTAATTACAAGTTCAGACTCAGGACTTGTAGTTTATTTCGGCTTAAAAATCACCTATTTTAAAAATTGCCGTGCAAAGTTAAATCATAAAATCTTATATTTGTATTAATATTGAAAAAGGAATTGTTAACGCAAAAACAGATAGATGAGTGTTTTATTAAAATTTATTCTTATAGGAGTGCTGGCTTATTATATTTTGAAATCTGCTGTCCGATTATTTTTACCTTTTTTAGGTAAAAAGTTTGAGGAAAAAATTAATCAAGCAAATCAACCATATCAAAAAATAAAAAAGGAAGGGGAAATTACCATTCAGCATTCAAAAAATAAAACTAAACCAATCAACAAAGATACAGGGGATTATACAGATTTTGAGGAAGTTGAGTAAGGTGGAGGATATGGTTTACAATACTGGGACACCTTAATGTCTCATAATAGAAGATGAGTAATTAGTAAATAATTGCAAAACTTTAATATACGATCAATTAACAAACCATATTAAATTTAGATAATCATCCAAGAGCCCTACAGTTGATAGCTAGTTGAGACACACGACCGTGCATCTTTACAATAAAATCGTCCTATAAAATTTTGCATAACCTTTGGCAGGTTGTACTCTACTTAGTCTCTGCAATAAAACGCCAAATACTGCGTTATTCTCATCTTAATTTTCAGTCATTTACAAAGGTAAACTCCTGAAAATTAAGACTTCGAAAGCCTTGTCT
>Ga0164315_10004512_pt1 | contig 10802 bp, 14 predicted proteins | sample GuaBasSedimGuay6_FD_113737 | JGI IMG/M metagenome (GOLD analysis project Ga0164315, IMG submission 113737) | Subseafloor sediment microbial communities from Guaymas Basin, Gulf of California, Mexico - Guay6, Core 4569-2, 0-3 cm | ecosystem: Environmental > Aquatic > Marine > Hydrothermal vents...
CGGAGGAAAAGCCGGTCCCACCACCGAAACGGGAAGTGCCCACTGAGGATCGTGATGGTAAATATGGAAAGGAGACCACGACACGAGGCCGCAAATCGCCGGAACCGCCCAAGAAAAAGTCCTCAGAGAAACCACTGCCGGAAGAAAAAGAAGTTGCCGAAGTGAAGACAAAGGCGAAGGCAAAAGTAACAAAGGTCAAGGCAGCGAAGAAAGGAGAAGACAAGCCTGTCCCTTTGCCCCGAGTGCGTCGCCGGAAGTAGTTTACATTCTCGGTGGCGGACCGTCGCTGCTGACTGTGCCGTATCAAAAGACTGAGGGCCGTTTTTGTATTGCAGTAAACAATTCTTATCGTGTGGCCCCGTGGGCTGCGTGCGTTTGGTTTGGTGATATCAAATGGTGGGATTGGCACAAGGAGGCACTTTTGGCCGGAACGATGCCCATAGTAACTTGTTGCGAGAATGCCCGCCTGCGCCATTTGTGGGGCAGCACCCGCATCAAGTTCTACCACCGTGATGGAAACAAGCGCGACGGGTTGACTACTCGACCGGGCGACTTTGTTTCATGGAATCGCAGTAGTGGGGCCGCCGCCATCAGTCTTGCCCACCGTTTGGGGGCAAAACGCATCATACTCCTCGGCTTTGATATGCGGTTGGTCGGCGGCCAAAAGAATTGGCATGACGATCATATTGAAAAATTCCACAAGCCTTTTTACCGCCACCTGAAATCGTTTCCCACCATCGCTCGCGATGCCCGTGATTTGGGCATTGAAATTCTCAACGCCACCCCTGGCAGTGCCATCAAAGATTTTCCAATTGTCGATTTGGAGGATGTACTGTGATGGATTTTTCCGGCCGTCGCATAACCATTGTGGGCGATATTATGTTGGACCGCTACATTCGCGGCACTTGTGCACGAGTGAGCCCGGAGGCACCAGTTCCCGTGGTTGCGGTCGAATCTGTACAGGATAGCCTGGGTGGGGCGGGGAACGTGGCTGCTAACTGTGCTTCGCTTGGCTGTCAGGTGGATTTGGTGGGGGCATGTGGACAAGATGTGAGTGTTAATCAGGAAACCGATTTGGTTCATGACGCAGCACGTGGGAGAGGCATTGAGCCGTGGTTATACCCGGTAGCCGGTTGCACTACGGTTAAAACCCGCATTATCGCCAATGGTCAACAAGTGGTTCGGTATGATGTTGATGGAGAAGTGCGGCGTGCTTTAGTGCTTGATCGGAACGCATACCAATATGCACATGCTATCATCCTCAGTGATTATGGTAAGGGAGTGGTTTCGCTGGAGGTGGCGCAGGAAATGATTGCCACCAAAATTCCCGTTTTCGTTGACCCCAAGGATGGCGATTGGAGAAAGTATCAGGGCGCTTTCTGTATCAAGCCAAATGAGTATGAATTGCAACAGCACTTAGGCTATCTTCCCGAAGATGAGCAGCTTTCTTTGGTTTTCGCTGGTCTTGCGGGAGAGTACGATTTTCAGTGTATTTTATTCACCCGTGGGGTTAGGGGAATGATGTTGTGGCGGCGCGGTTGGAATGCTCCAGTGAGGATTTCTGCCCTGGAGCAGGAAGTTTTTGACGTCAGCGGTGCGGGGGATACAGCTATCGCGGTGTTCGCAGCGGCGCAGGAGTTGGGTTTGTTGGGGGCCGCACAGTTGGCCAATCGGGCTGCCGGGATAGTAGTAGGTAAGCGGGGCACTTCGGTGATCAGTTTAGAGGAGCTTTTGAAATGCGAATAGTTCTTGATCTTCCAGATTGGTGTGATGACCAAGCAATTAGAATTATTGCAGGCCAAGAACTGGTGGCCAAGAAGATGCCATGGGAAGACCGATGGAAGGTCAAAACGGTTCGCTGCAATAATTGCGGCGAGTGCTGTATGATGCTCAGTCCGGGCGATATGCCTCATGAAATAGACGATGAGGGTAAATGCTCTAAATTGGTGAAGGAAGGGGATCAATGGTTGTGTTCTTTGCGGCAAAAGACATGGGTGCCATTATGTTGTGTGGATGATCCGTTGAAGGAAAATTCGCCAAATTGTTGTATTGAGTACGAGGAACAGTAATTGCCAACATACCGAATAGATAGTCATGGGCATTCTATTATTTTGAATGCCGATGAGACCGCCGCAGGGTCCGAAGATGCCAACGTAGGGAGTTGGAGCGTTGATGATGAGTTCATCTTGGCGGTTCAGGTCTATTACAGTACCTGCAATAAGACGACTCAGTCCGAGCAGTTCAAGCTACAATTCAGCGAAGATGGCGGAGCTTGGACTGACGTGGGTTCTAGTACGGCAATTGCTTACGGCACCGGCACCACTTTAACAGATGATGCGTCAACATCCAATCAAAGATGTACAAGTAGTGTAGGCGATTGTACGAGTGGCTACGAGGGCAGTCATAGCAATGAAGGCGACAATACTTTGCCTGATAGTGGCGGCATTAGTACTAGTGTTCGTCAGTGGAAAGAATTTCATTGGGCGCTGGACCCCGCTAATGCAAAAGGCGGCAGTACCTACACTTTTCGAGTGGTTAATATAACTAATAGCAATACTGCGTTATTGAATTCAATTTCCGCTAGTATTACCATCGAAGTCCCGTTGGTTTACGATACGGATTTATTTGATGGCAAGGCCAAAATCATCCTCAAAACTGATGATCAGTTCGATGGTAAAGCAAAAATAAGCAGCATCGCCACCAACCTGTTTGACGGCGAGGCGAAAGTAAAAGACGCCGCCACCAACTTATTCGACGGCGAGGCAAAAGTAAGCAGTACTGTCACCAACTTGTTCGATGGCAAGGCTGTTTTAGGGTCTTCGCATACAGATCTGTTTGATGGCAAGATCGTAGTCAAGGATGTTGCCACCAATTTATTTGACGGCGAGGCAAAAATAGGCAGCGCCGTTGCCGATCTGTTTGATGGCGAAGTTCGGTTGTTTGCTTGGGCGGATGATCAATTCGATGGCAAGGCTGTAGTGAAGGATGTTGCCACCAACTTGTTTGACGGTGAAGTGTACTTGTTCAATCTCGCCACTGATCAGTTCGACGGCGAGGCAAAAGTAAAAGGTGCTGCTACTGATTTGTTCGATGGCGAAGTTCGGCTGAATATACAAGCCGCCAATTTATTTGACGGCGAGGCAAAAGTAAAAGACATTACCACCAACTTGTTTGATGGCGAAGTTCGGTTGTTTGCCTGGGCAGATGATCAATTCGACGGCAAGGCTGTTTTGGGGTCCTTGCGTACAGATCAATTCGATGGCAAGGCTGTGGTGAGGGATGTTGCCACCAATTTATTTGACGGCGAGGCGAAGATAGGCAGTGCTGCTACTGATCAATTCGACGGCAAGGCTGTTTTGGGGTCCTTGCGTACAGATCAATTCGATGGCAAGACCATAGTTAAGGACGTCGTTATTAATTTGTTTGACGGCGAAGCGAAAGTTCTTTTAAAAACAGCGGATCTTTTTGATGGTGCCGCAAAGGTTGTCTTGAAGGGCACTGATTTATTTGATGGATCTTTGCAGCTTTATCAACAAGCCGCCAACTTGTTCGATGGTGAGGCAAAAGTAAAAGACGCCGCCATTAACGTGTTCGATGGTGAGGCGAAGGTAAAAGACACCGCCACCAACTTGTTCGATGGTGAAGTGTATTTATTCGATCTTGCCACGAACCGGTTCGACGGATCTTCAAAAATTTGTCAACAGGCCACCAATCTATTCGATGGCGCTGTTTATTTTTATAAAAAAGCCACCAACTTGTTTGATGGTACTTCCTATATTACTGAAAGTGGCAGTGCTGCGGATCAATTCGATGGCAAGGCTGTAGTGAAGGGTGTTGCCACCAACTTGTTTGACGGCGAAGTCCGGTTGTTTGCCTGGGCAGATGATCTGTTTGATGGAAGAATGTATTTGTTTCGTCAAGCAGTAGATTTATTTGATGGTACGGCAAAAGTAAAAGATACCGCTATCGACTTGTTCGACGGATGCGCAGTGGTCAAGATGTGCGGCATGGATTTGTTCGACGGTCGGACAGTTTTGAAGTCGTTGGCTACTGGTTTGTTCGATGGCAAGGCCGTGGTGAAGTCTTTGTTCATTGGTTTGTTTGATGGCAAAGCTGTTCTTTATTCAATAGTTGCAGATCAGTTCGACGGTAAGGCAGCGGTTAAGGACGCCGCAGTTCTTTCTTACGATGGAAAACTAGTGGTTTTTGACCGGGCTGTTGATTTGTTTGATGGACAGGCGGTTTTGGCGGTATATGATACAGGCTTGTTTGATGGTCGAACGGCCGTGGTTTTTGGAAAAACGGATTTGTTTGACGGTCGGACGGTCCTTATCGACGCAACAACTGTCGCCACCTTTTTGTTTGATGGTAAAGTTCGATTTGTTTATTCAGCATGCGGTCGTCCGGTTTTTTCTTTTGTAGCAGCGGTTCCAGGTGCTACAATAATGGCGGGCAAACCTGAAGTGATTTTTGACGTAAATCGGCCTTTGGCTACTTTTGACGTAAATCGGCCTTTGGCTACTTTTGATGTGAATCGGCCCTTGGCCACTTTTGCGGTAAGACCGTGCAATAATTAAGGAGGTAAGAAAAATGGCAGAACCTACGACAAGATTTAGATTAATTCCCAACAATACCCCGACTGGTTCCGTGGATACTGCTGCGGAGCGTCTTGCGGCGATTTCTGGCGAATCAACGATCAGTACTGGGGTGGGAAATGAGGCGGATTTTGGAACCATTGACATCAGTGGCGGAGCTGCTGACAGCGACGTGCTCACTATGTTGTGGGATGTTACCGCTGATGGGGGCAACACTCTAGTGGAGAGCTTCAAGCTGTGGATGTCGAGTAACGGATTCGATCAGGCGGGCAGCGTTTGCAAGCTTCAGGCTCTTTCTGGTGCTGATCAGAGCTCTCCTTCTAACACCGAAAATTACATAGTTAGTGCCACCCCAGCGAGCTATACTTGGGGCGACATGCCGGAATCGGAGCCGGGTTCACAGAATGTATGGCCCAGCGATGAGGGCACCAGTATGACACTGTCCACCACCAGCGATGATGCTGTCATGTGGGCGATGTATCTGGCAATCGCATCCGGAGAAACCACGGGCACCTACAAGGGCACTGATAGTGGGTATGAACTTCAGTTTTCGTTCAAGTATGCCTACAGTTGATTGGGGGCTTCCTAACCATGGAAAGAATGTATCATCTTGATAACATCTACAAAGGCCGTTGGCAGGAGTACTACCTTGCGGATGGACGTGTGTATGATAGCCGCGAGATCTATTGGCGGCTCATCGAGTGGGAAAAGGTTGTGAAGATAATCACCTATATCCGCAACAAGCGATACGTTACGCATTGTCGAAATCCCAATTTTCGGTTTTTTGTGGTTTACCGGTGGGCCGGACAAGAGTGGGTGCGGGGCGAACTTCGCAGAATTCGGCAGTGGGCGGTGGGATGGAGTGATGGGCGGCGGTCTTTTATGACGGATATTGAGTTCAAGACTGGGGAAATCCGCCGCCAATATGTGGTAGATAATAAAGATATCGAGGGGCATATACATCCTCGTGTCCAATGGGGGCAGTGATGGCAATCAGTCGGTTGACAACGGCGCTGAAAGAAAATGGGTCGGCGGAAATTACCGTGGCTTTGTCTGGAGCTAACGGGGCTGCGGTAACTCCGTTGACTTTCTTTTGGACTTGGACGGATGTGGGCGGCACCGTGATTAACAACCGCCAAAATGTGGAAGTTACTGGTGCTGATCTTGGTGAAGAGGTTGTCATTAAGCTTAATGGTGCGGATCTGCCGGTGAGTGGGATGGCGCAGCGTGTTGGAGTGCTGTCCATCCTTGCTACTTATTTGGATCAGGATGGTGATGTCATGAATATTACTGACGCGGTAGAGGTTGTAATTGACCGCATAATTGGGTTTGGAACATGACCCTACAAAGTGAGTACTCAAATGACCGACGATCAAACTCAAGCGCGGTTGGATAACATCGAACGAAAACTCGATGACATTTCTGAAACGCTATCGCAAATCGCCGTCCAGCGGGATCGACTTGAACGGCTCGATGAACAGATGCGGTCTTTGTGGAAGCGTTATGATGCTCTTGTTGAGCCAGAGGGAGTGTTATCCAGACTTGGCACTTTCCAAGCGTCTTGTCCCCGAAATCAAATCCGTTGGGTATGGGTTACTTTGGTTCCATTAGTTTTTACTCAGTTGGTTTTTTGCTTTGCGTTGTTGAAATTGCTGGCCAATTAACCTTTGATTTTACATCATCGAGGCGGATAAAATGGGGAATCTAAGTGAGCACTTTGATCGGGCAGAATTCCAGTGTCGTTGCGGTTGTGGTTGGGATACTGTGGATGCCGAATTGATCCGGGTTTTGGAGGATCTGCGGCAAAGTTTAGATAATCGACCGATCACTATCAATAGCGGGTGTCGTTGCAAGATGTACAATGCTTTGGTGGGCGGGTCGCCAAAAAGCCAGCATCTTCTTGGCAAGGCAGCCGACATTCGGGTGGAGGGCTTTGATCCGTCGGAAGTGGCTGATTTTTTGGAGGATAAGTATTCAAATTGTTACGGAATTGGGCGTTATGATTCATTTACTCATGTTGATGTTCGTAGTGGAGCGCCTGCTCGATGGGGAGGGAAAATCTAACCATGACTTTTCTTGCTGCTGTTTTGCGGGAATTCAATAAGCCGTTGGATTTGGTGGAATTACAAAAACCGAAATTTTTGGCGCCTGAACAGGTTTGGGTAAGATTTCATGCCGCAGCTATCTGCGGCGCGCAGATCAATGAAATCGCCGGGGCCAAAGGACCAGATCCGCATTTGCCGCATTTGTTGGGCCACGAGGGCTATGGGCAAGTTGAGGCAGTGGGTTTGGGTGTTACTACCGTGAAAAAGGGCGACTGGGTGGTTGCCCATTGGCGTAAAGGCTTGGGCGCGGAAGCGCCTCCGCCAGTGTACTTAACCACGCATGGCGGAAAGGTCGGCGCAGGGCCGATCAGCACTTTCGCTGAATACGGGTTGATTAGCGAAAATCGTCTCACCCCAATCCCCATTGTATTCCCAAGTGTGGGCGCTTTGCTTGGCTGTGCTGCGACTACCGGCATTGGAGCCGTTGTTCATGAAGCGAACGTCAAGCCCGGAGAATCCGTTTTGGTTGTTGGTGTCGGTGGCGTGGGCCTGTGTGCCGTTATGGGAGCTCGATTGGTTAACGCGCATCCTATTTGTGCAGTGGATAAACAGGATGCTAAATTGCGGCTAGCTTACCATTTGGGAGCGGATATTTGCGGTTCCTGGAGAGAGATGGAGCGGCAGTTTGATGCGGTGATTGAAACTACCGGAAGACCGGAAATGATTGAATGGGCGTTGACAAGAACAGCCCCCAATGGCGGGCGTTTGATTCTCGTAGGACAGCCTGCTGTTGATGAGGAAGTATCTTTTGCTGATTTCCGGCAGCATTATTTTGGTAAAACCATCAAGGATAGTCAAGGCGGGGGCACTCTGCCGCATCGGGATATTCCTCGTTTGGTGCGACTTTACGAGGAGAACAGACTGCCGTTGTCTCATGTAATAACGGATTCTTGCCCTTTGAAGGACATTAACCGGGGAATTGATGCTGTGCGAAAAGGGGAGGTGGTGGGCCGGTGTACGATAACGATGGCGTGATAGAGCGTGAAGTCAAGCGGCTTCGTCAGGAACTGCGAATTTACCGTTGCGGCGGGATGACTAAAATCCGTCTAGGTCGTCGAGGCGATGGCGGATATGTGGTTTTGAGAGAGCCGCTTTATTCTTGCGAAATCCTTTATAGTTACGGCATTGGTGATGATATATCATTTGAATTGGATTTTCTTCTCGCCAATTCCAACACGCGGGCTCTTTTGTACGATCCTACTATCACCGCCTTGCCCAAGACGCATTCCCGCGCTAAATTTTTTCGGGAAGCGTTTTCTCCACGGATTTTGGAACGGCGTAGCATGATGAAAGTGGATGTTGAGGGCGCCGAATGGGATGTGTTCTCTGCATGGCCTATTAGTGAGTTGGTAAAATTGGATCAATTGGTAATTGAGTTTCATTTCATTCACGTTGCCCCTGCGCCTGGTTTATCCCCGTATTTTACCGATTTTTATCAAAAACAGATGGATAAAATAAATGCGTGGCTGTTTTGTCGGTATCGGAATGTTCTTGTTCGGCTGAGCCGTGTTTTCCGTTTGGTACATCTCCATGTCAATAATAGCCTGCCGCCGATAGAGATTGGTGGCGGACGAATGTATCCATTGATCGAATGCAGTTTCGTGAACCGGGATCTGCTCATAGAAGCAGCGCTTTCCGATGAAGTTTTCCCCATTGATGGATTGGATTACCCCAATAAGACAGACCGGCCCGACGCGGCGGGAATCAAACCACCGGAGAAATTATGTTAAGCAAACGATCAAAAGAGGTGCGCAAAAAGGCGTTGGAACTTTCGCTAGCAAATGGTGGCTACCATTTTGGCGGAAGCTTTTCTTGCGCCGAAATCCTTATTGCGCTGTTCGATCATGTCTTGCAGGAAGATGACGTGCTCATTCTTTCCAAGGGCCACGGTTGTTGGTGTTATTACGCACTGCTCCAGGAAAGGGGGTTCAGTCCGGCACTGGAGGGACACCCGCATCGTGATCCGCACAACGGCATCCCTTGGACTACCGGCAGTTTGGGTCACGGTCTCCCGGCAGGGTTTGGCATGGCGTTGGCCCGCAAAATGACAGGAAAACCGGGGCGGATTTTCGTGTTGATGGGTGACGGAGAACTACAAGAGGGCACCACCTGGGAGACCATGCTATTGGCGGGTCATCACAGAACCAATAACTTGATAGCTATTGTAGATAATAATCATTGTCAGGGCTCTGGTAGGTGCGAAGATATTCTTTATCCTACGCCATCTATTTGGTCTATCGCGGCTGCTATGGGGTGGACAAGCATGGGAGTGGACGGACACCATGTCGAACGTCTTCGGCACATAATCACTGTTCGCATGTCTATTGATAAGCCCTATATGATTTTTGCTGATACTGTGAAGGGCAAGGGAATCAGCTTCATGGAGGATCGGCCCGAGTGGCATGCGAAGTTTCCTAACCCGGAACAGTTAGAACAAATGATGAAGGAGCTGTCATGAGACGGGCATTCGGCAAGGCGGTGTTGCGGCTGGCAGAGAAAGATCCCAACGTGGTCTTGATCACTGGAGATGTGGAACAGGAAATTGCGGAGTACAAGGAAAAATATGCCGACCGCTATTTCAACTTTGGTCTTTGTGAGCAGTCCACTATCAGCGCGGCGGCGGGCATGGCTGCCGAAGGAATGCGTCCAGTGGTGTATAGTATCACTCCATTTTTGATTGAGCGCCCGTTTGAGCAGATTAAAATTGATGTGGATGAGCAGAACCTTCCGGTGATCCTGGTGGGCAACAGCGATTACCCCACGCACGGGCCGACGCACCGGCCATTGAACGCGCCGGGGCTGGTGGCGTTGTTCAAGAACATCGTCGGCTTTTTTCCGCAGAATCAGTTCCAGGCTGAAAAGGCAATTTTGGATGCATACTTGATGCGAAAACCGGCAATCATTTGTCTTAGCAACGAAAGGCTCCCTTTTTTCTGATGGCAACTGTTCCAGGCATAGTTTTTGTTCCTAGTGTTCAGCATACTGGCACTTGGTTTATTATCCGGTTCTTGCAGAATTTTTTTCCTTCTGTGATCGAAGCGGACAAGGTGTGGAAGCATAAAACGCTGCCGGAACTGCCGTGTATTCTTCATAGCCATTTCCCCATTATTCATCGGCCTGAGATTCAAATTGATATGGATTGGTGGTCGCGGCGGCAGATGGCATTGAAAGATCGTTTTTTGGATTTACGCACCATTGAGTTGCTGGTGGGGATGTTCAAGACCATAATCCCGGTGCGTGACCCCTTGGCGGCGATTTTGACAAGGGAAACCAGGGAGCCGCAACTGCGCCACTTCTTCATTGTGGATGGCTTTGTGGAGTTGGCGCAACGGTTTCGCCATCATCCCAATGTGGTTTTCTTACCAGTGGATTTGCCGTGGGATGAACAAAAGCGGCGCAAGATGCTGATAAAGGTGTTGAAGCATGTTGGCGGACATCCGAACAATGAAGAAAACAAAGAAATCATAGATAAATGGGCGATTGACTGGCGGCCAGAAAATAAGACCCCCGGCAATCAGCTCAAAGAATTTTATCAGCAGGGAGATATTGACAAGATTCTTTACTATCTTGGACCAAAACGGGCAGAAGTTAAATACCTTAGTAACATGGCTGCAATCATTCATCCGTTTTTAGTGGATCTTGGATACACGAAAGGGGACATTAACCTGTGGTAAAGTGGGCACTGATAACGGGGGCGAACCGCGGGCTCGGATTAGAACTGGCCCACGCATTTTACGGTGTTGGATACCATCTGTTCCTTCATAGTAGAATCGCGCAGATTTGTGAATGCTCGGAGTGGGATGGTGTTCGGTGCGTATTTGGTGATTTGAGAAATACTGCCACCATTGAGCGGATGCGTGATATGGTGGAAGAATCCGAGGGCGGTCTCAATGTGTTGGTGAATAATGCGGGAGCGTATCTTGGCGGGAATTTTCCATATTTTGCTCCGTGTGAGATTGCCGATGTTATTCGTATCAATTTGACTGCCCCGCTGTTGGTGACACAAGCCCTTTGGCCTTTTTTGATCAAGGCGCAAGGGGTGGTAGTAAACATAGGCTCGCTTGCTGCCACCAGTCCTGGCCCCGGCGAAGCTGTGTACGGC
>Ga0164315_10004514_pt1 | contig 10801 bp, 7 predicted proteins | sample GuaBasSedimGuay6_FD_113737 | JGI IMG/M metagenome (GOLD analysis project Ga0164315, IMG submission 113737) | Subseafloor sediment microbial communities from Guaymas Basin, Gulf of California, Mexico - Guay6, Core 4569-2, 0-3 cm | ecosystem: Environmental > Aquatic > Marine > Hydrothermal vents >...
GCGTCGGTTCGGTGACCAACAGAACGACGTCTGCTGCCTTTGCAACCTCAATCATCGAGCAGTTGGTGCCCGGTGGCGAGTCAATAATGACGTCAACCCGGTCGTCCACCTCTTTGAGAACATCTTCGATGACGGGAATGGGATGGGCCTCTCCCGCATCGAGTTCTCCCTGGACAAACCGGATAGAACCGGCATGGCCGAAACGCACTTCTCCGATTCGCCGATCGACTTCGTAGATCGCCCGGGTTGGACAGACCAGGCTGCAACCGCCACAGGCGTGGCAGAGCTGGTCGAAGATCATCCACTTGCCCGGGACTACGGCCAAGGCGTTGGACCGGCAGAAATCCGCGCAAGCACCACAGTAATTGCAGTCCTCCTCGCGGAGCCGTGGCACCGGCACCGTCACCTGAGCGCTGCGCTCGATTTCGGGATGCAGCAGCAGGTGGGCATTGGGACCCTCGACGTCGCAATCCAGCAACGTCACCTCGTCCCATGAAAGGGCCAGAGACGTCGCGATGGTCGTTTTGCCCGTGCCCCCCTTTCCGCTGGCAATAGCAACCTTCATCCCGCCCAACCGGCAGCGGCGTCGCAGTTTTCCAACTGTTCGAGTTTGCCGGCTTTCCAGGCAGCCACAGCCTCGGAGACCGTGCCGCCACCGATGCCGAAGACCTTGACGCCGGCCGCCGCCAACACCTCAAATGCCTTCGGGCCACAATGAGCGGTCAGCAGAACCTCAGCCCCTAACCGAGAAACTGTCTGGGAAGCCTGGGTCCCAGCACCGTGTCCTGCGGAAACGGCCTCATTGGCAAACGTCTGGACATCACCGGTCTCGCTGTCAACGAGAATCATGAACGGCGCCCGGGCAAAGCGTGCATCCATCGGGGCATTGATTCCCTCAGATGCTGCGGTCACACAGATCTTCATTTCTCCACCGCCTCGAGACGGCTCTTGAGTTCTTCGATCTCCCGCTCAAGGTCGGTTTGTTTCCGACCGACCGGGGCTTCAATAGCTCCCTGAGCCCCAAATCCTCGACCTAAGCCACGGCCCATCCCACGGCCCATCCCACGGCCTTGGCCTCGGCCCATACCGCCACCTCCACCGCCCATGCCGCGCCCACGGCCGAAAGCCGGCGCCTCGTCGTATGCTGCGGTTCCTCCGCAGTCTCCCAATCCTCGTCCTGACATTGCGCCTTGTCCCAATGGACCCGTTCGATTTCTTCCTGGCATTTTGTTGCCTCCTTTTCTCTCGGGGTGTCGAAGCCATGAATTTGACCTCGCCCCTTTTCTTTTTTAAGCATATGTCCAAAAATGCCAGATGTCAAGACCCAGGATCGTGGGCCGTATTTGATGCGTTGCACGCATCGGAGTAGGATGACCGGCGTTGCGGGGCCGGTTCGGACCGGCCGGAGGAAAAATGGCTCATCACAGCTCTCCCCAGACGTTTAGCGGCCCGTTCACGGTGGGCCAAGATTTCCCGACCCCATCGCTCGAAACATGGCGGGAGGCGGCCACAGCCAGCCTCAAGGGCCGCCCGCTTGAGCGCCTGACGCAAACGGTGGATGACGGCGTCAAAATCAAGGTGCTCTATACCTCGGAGGACCGGAGGACCGACCCTGGTCTGCCCGGCGTTTATCCCTTCACCCGAGGCGGGACCGACCAACCCCAGAATGTTTGCTCCTTGTTCAAACACCCAGACATCGACCTCGCCGCCCGGCAGATCACTGAGGAGAGGCAGCGGGGGGCTCAATCGGTCTGGGTCCGATTCTCAGGCGGTGTTCGATGCGGCATCGACCCTAGATCGCCCGAAGCGGCCAAGTGGAACGGCGACGGCATCATCGTTGAGACCGTCGATGATTTCGAACGTCTCTTAGCCGGCATCGACCTGCCGACAACGCCCATTCATCTGGAAGCCGGCGGAAACGCCTTTGCGGGAGCCGCAGCCTTCATTGCTGCAGCCCGCCGTCGCGGGATCGCGCCTGAGGCTCTCTCCGGTTCGTTCAATCTCGATCCACTGGGGGCTCTGGTCGGTGACGGGGCGCTGGTATGCGGATTGGACCGCTCTTTCGACATGATGACCCCTCTCGCCGCCTGGTGCCTCAAAAATACACCCGGAATCAGAGCCTTGTCGGTCTCCACCCTGCCCTACCACGAGGCCGGCGCCACACCCGTACAGGAGTTGGCCTTCGCCCTGGCGACCGGGATCGACTGGCTGCGTATCCTGGAACGCGGTGGCCTCAATGCTGAATCCGGCTGTCGGCAGATAAAGTTCATCTTCGCCATTGCACGAGATTTTTTCACTGAGGCCGCCAAGCTCAGAGCCTTCCGGCGCCTCTGGGCCCAGGCTGCTTTCTCATGTGGCGTGGATGGCCCCGAGGCGGCCGCCGTGATTCACAGCGTATCGTCAACGAAGAACCTGACGGTCCGGGACCCCTGGGTCAACCTTCTCAGAGTGACCGTCGGCGCCTTCGCGGCGACGGTCGGCGGCGCCGACACCATGACAACACTGCCGTTCGATTCTCCTGCGGGTCCGTCAGATCCGTTGGGCCGTCGCATGGCCCTCAATACCCAGACCATTTGTCGTGAGGAGTGTCATCTCAACCAGGTTGTCGACCCCGGTGGTGGTTCGTGGTTCATCGAAGGGCTGACCGACGATCTGGCAGCATCCGCATGGTCGCTCTTCCAGGAGATCGAAGCCAAGGGCGGCATGAGACGTTTGGTCGCCGACGACGGGCTGGCCGCCATGCTGGCGCCGACTGCCGAACGGACCCGTCACCAGGTCGCCCATCGCAAGGCGCCGGTCACAGGCGTCAGCACCTGGCCCAATCTGAACGAGGCCCCCATCACCCGGGACACTCCTGACATCGATGCTCTACTCAACCGGGCTACCTCCCGGAGACCCAGCGAAGATGGCTCAGACATCCTTGAACAACTGGCACAGCAGGCGACTGGCGAAGTGGGTTCTCTGATGGAAACCGCCATCGAGGCCGCTGATGCCGGCGCCACCATGTGCCAATTGGCCGAAGCCCTGCAACACGAATCCCGACCCTCTCGCACCGTACCCCTGCCCCGTATCAGCGATGCCGCCCCCTTCGAACAGCTTCGTGATGCCTCGGATGACATTCTTGCGGAGACCGGCTCACGACCGGAGATCTTCCTGGCCAACCTCGGCCCAATCCCCGAGCACACGGCCCGAGCCATCTTCGCCAAGAACTTCTTCGAGGCCGGCGGCATCGAAGTGGTCACCAACAGAGGATTCAACACCACCGAGGCCGCCGTACAGAGTTTCAAGGCATCGGGTGCCCATTTGGCCTGTATCTGCTCATCGGATGCACTCTACGCCGAAGGCGCTGCGCCGCTTGCCAAGGCGCTCAAACAGGCAGGGGCACTGACCGTCTGTCTGGCAGGCCGTCCAGGAGACAACGAGGCCCGGTGGCGGGAGGCCGGCGTCGATCACTTCATCTTCGTCGGCTGCGAAGTCCTGGAAACCTTATCGACATTGATGAAGGGGACGGAGGTGGCATCATGAGCCGCATCCCGGATTTCACAAATGTGCCTCTCGGTCCCTCAAATTCAAAAAGCACTGCAACCAGGGCCGGCACCGGCCCGGTCTGGACGACGCCGGAGGGCATCGACGTCAAGAGGGTGTACACGTCAGACGACCTCGATGGCCTGGAACACCTGGCCTCCCTGCCGGGTATCCCGCCCTTCGTGCGTGGTCCCTACCCCACGATGTATGCCAGCCGCCCCTGGACAATCCGCCAGTATGCGGGTTTCTCCACGGCAGAAGAGAGCAACGCTTTCTACCGGCGAAACCTCGCCGCCGGCCAAAAGGGCCTGTCAATCGCCTTCGACCTGGCAACACACCGGGGCTACGACTCCGACAACGCAAGAGTCCGTGGTGACGTCGGCATGGCCGGGGTTGCAATCGATTCGATCATGGACATGCGCATCCTGTTCGACGAAATTCCCCTGGACCAGGTCTCTGTGTCGATGACCATGAACGGCGCCGTCTTGCCGATTCTTGCCCTTTATATCGTCGCCGCCGAAGAGCAGGGCGTGAAGCCGGAGCAGCTGGCCGGGACCATTCAGAACGACATCCTCAAGGAGTTCATGGTCCGCAACACCTATATCTACCCGCCGGCACCTTCGGTTCGCATCATCGGCGATATCTTCCGCCACACCGCCGAACACATGCCGCGCTTCAACTCAATCTCCATTTCTGGCTACCACATGCAGGAGGCCGGAGCGACCCTCGACCTGGAGATGGGCTACACCCTTGCTGATGGCATCGAGTACCTGAGGACCGGCATCGACGCCGGCCTGAATATCGATGCCTTCGCTCCTCGAATCTCCTTCTTCTGGGCGATCGGCATGAACCCCTTCATGGAGATCGCCAAGATGCGGGCCGCCCGTCTCATCTGGGCGAAAATTACCAAATCATTCGGCGCCACCAAGGCGAAGTCGATGGCCCTGCGCACGCACTCCCAGACCTCGGGTTGGTCCTTGACGGCCCAGGACCCCTACAACAATGTCATCAGAACCTCGATGGAGGCGATGGCCGCTGCGATGGGCCACACCCAAAGTCTGCACACGAACTCGCTGGACGAAGCGCTGGCCTTGCCAACGGACTTCTCGGCCCGCATCGCCCGAAATACCCAGATTCAGCTGCAAGAGGAGTCCGGCATCTGCCGGGTAGCCGACCCGTGGGGCGGATCCTTCTATGTCGAAAAGCTGACCGCCGAAATTGCCGAGAAGGCATGGCAGCACATCGTCGAAATCGAGGCTATGGGCGGCATGGCCAAGGCCCTGGAGAGCGGTCTGCCCAAGATGCGGATCGAAGAAGCCGCCGCCCGAACTCAGGCGCGAATCGACTCCGGGCGCCAGACGATCGTTGGGCTCAACCGTTTTCCCCTGGACCACGAAGACGAACTCGAAGTTCTCAAGGTCGACAACTCGGCGGTCTACGAGGCCCAAATGGCTCGTCTGCGCGAACTCCGTCAAGACCGAGATCAGGCTCTGCTCGACGAGAAATTGGCCGCCATGACCCGATGTGCGGAATCAGGAAACGGTAATCTACTGGAGTTGTCGATCGAGGCAGCCAGAGCCAAGGCCACCGTCGGAGAAATGTCCGATGCCCTGGAGACAGTCTTCGGACGACACAGGGCTACCATCAGGTCGATCACTGGCGTATATGGCCAGGAAGCGGGAGAGAATATGACGCAATTGACCGAGGCCCACCGCCTCGCAGATGAAGTAGCACAATCGGAAGGCCGCCGGCCTCGCATCCTGGTGGCCAAGATGGGCCAAGACGGCCACGATCGCGGCCAAAAGGTCATCGCAACAGCTTTTGCAGATCTGGGATTCGACGTCGACGTCGGCCCAATGTTCACCACGCCCGAAGAAACTGCCAGGCAGGCCGTCGAAAACGACGTGCACATTGTTGGGGTCTCCTCACTGGCGGCGGGACACCTGACCCTGGTACCGCAACTCAAACAAGCCCTGGTCGAACTGGGCCGCGGCGACATCCTGATCGTCGTCGGCGGCGTCATTCCTCCCCAGGACCACCAGGCTCTGAAAGATGCCGGTGCGGCCCTGATCTTCGGCCCCGGAACGATCGTCTCCGAGGCCGCCGTCACCCTGCTGGAGGCACTCAAGAAGAAGATCGAGGCTTAGGGGCCGGGGCAGTCGACAGCAACAGTTGACAGCGTCAAGTGCAGTTGGCCGGTACAGCGTCAGATGGCAGCGTCCGCGCCAGTTCCCGCCGTCGGCCTCCGGTTTACGAACGCGGTCCCGACCGAGTGGAGCGACCCAACTGTCATTCCGACCGAGCGGAGCGAGTGGAGGAATCTCACCGACTCAACCGCGACCATGTCCACATCACGTCCAACGAAACAGACACTGTCCCCTTTGTCTGCGTGATATTGGCTGGGGAGATCCCTCCACTCGGTCGCTCCGCTCCCTCGGTCGGGATGACAGAGAAACGGACAAGCCCTCGATCGGGATGACGGGGAAGAGGGAGGTGCATCCCGGAACACCGACACCGTCACGGTCCCTGATCCTACCCCGGTCCCGGCCCACTGGCGCTGAGTCTGCCGACCGGCGCGGACGCTGAACCTGAAGATAGGCGGGAACAGCAACGAGCTCGGGTTGAGGTACCCTTGAGTGACAAACTGGAGATGCACGATGAAGCAGACCTTATCGGCTGTCTTTGGAGGCTCTGATGTTCGACGACCTTTGTGTGACAGTTGGAACCAGCAATAATGAAGATTCCTTTTCTGCAGGCGTCGAGGCGGCAAAGGCCGCTCTAACCGACCGGGAACACCCTCCTGAAGCGCTACTGGTCTTCGGTTCGTGCCGGTTTGAGCACCGCAAACTGCTGGAGGGAATCGCATCGGTCACCGGTTCACTGCCGATGGTTGGAGGCACCACGGCAGGAGAAATTTCAACATGCGGCTTCGGCACCGAGTCGGTGGTCTTGATGGCATTGAGCTCAAGTGTGCTGAGTTTTGCCACCGGTATCGGCAAGCGCATGAGCGACGACGAAAAGGCCTGCGGCGGAGCGCTCGTTCAGGATCTGAAGACCAAGGCATCCCTTGAGGATGCTCTGACGCTGGTGGTTTTCCCCAACGGCATGGGAGGTGATGGCGCCCGCGTCATTGAAGGCCTTCACGAGGAAGCGGAAACACCCCTGGAAATCGTCGGCGGTTTTCTCGGGGACGAATTCAGGTTTGATTCGACCTTTCAGTTCTACGACGGCGAGGTCTACCGAGACACAATGCCCGGGCTATTGATCTCTGGAACCGACCGCTACAGAACAGGGATCGGTGTATGCAGTGGCTTCGAGTCCATCGGAAACCGGTTCTATTGCACAAACGCAGAGGGCAACACCGTCAGAGAGTTCGACAATACGCCGGCCCTGGATCTCTACAAGGAATTCCTCGGTGAAGAACGATCAGGAAGGCTCCCTGGGGTCTGCCTCGAGTACCCATTCGGTTTGATTGACCGCAAGGTCTCCGTCGCAGGGAAGGAGTACTTCCAGCTGCGTTGTGGCCTTCAGGTCAACGAAGAAGAGAAGTCAATCACGCTGGCGGCATCCATCCCGGAGGGGGCCGCAATCACCCTGACAACTGCATCTCGCGGGGACATCATCAACGGTGCCAGGCTCGCGACGGAACAGGCGATGGACAGTCTGAACGGTGCAACACCTCGGGCTGTTCTTGTCTTTTCCTGCGTCGGGCGACGTGTCGTCTTGGGCAGAAGAACCGGCGAAGAAATCGAAGCCGTCAAGAAGGTTCTCGGCAGGTCCGTTCCGCTGGTTGGTTTTTACACCTATGGCGAGATCGGTCCGATCGACAAGACCCAGGAGGCTCTTGCTGGGACCAGGTTTCACAACGAGACGGTCGTCGTCTGGATACTGGGAGAAACTGAATGAGGGCGGAGGGTCACGCCAAGGCCGAGCCCACGCTGGGAGAACTCAAGGCACGAATCTCCGAATTGGAGTCCGAGGCTTCCGAGATTTCCAGAATCAAGCGGGAACTCCTGGAACAACAAAGTCTGCTCAAGAAACAGAACCTCAAGGTCATCCGAAAATCCCTTGACCTTGCCGATATCAAACGCGATTTCGAGGACCGAACCCTGGACCTCGAAGCCACCAGGGCTGAACTGAAAGGCCAAAACGTCAAACTGGTCAGAAAATCAATCGAACTCGCCGATATAGTGCGGGAGTTCGAAGACCAGCATTTTGCTCTCGAAATCTCAACCAGGGAGCTTGAGGAGAGCCGAGAGCGATTTCGAAACTTGGTTGAGAGCTCCAGCGACTGGGTTTGGGAGGTTGACAGGAAAGGTGTTTACACATACTCAAGCCCCAAGGTCGAAGATCTGTTGGGCTTCAGTGCTGATGAGGTCATTGGCAAGACTCCATTCGACTTTATGCTGGAAGAGGAGATACCTGAATTGCGCGAGGTTTTTTCTCGAGCCGCAGAGAACCAGGAACCCATCGAGAGGCTCGAAAATACCGGCCTCCACAAGGACGGCTACCACGTCATCCTGGAGACCAGTGCGGTCCCGATCATCAATTCCGAAGGCGTCCTTCTCGGTTATCGAGGAATAGACCGTGATATCACCGAGTCGAAAAGGCTCGAAGCCCAGATTCGCCAGACACAGAAAATGGAGGCTATTGGCCAGTTAGCCGGCGGTGTGGCTCATGATTTCAACAATCTACTGTTCCCGATCATTGGTTATGCAGATCTCTTGCTGATGAAAACTCCACCCGACGACCCCATTTACAAAGACCTCCGGGCCATCCAGAAAGCAGCCTTACACGGAAAAGACTTGACCCATCAGATTCTCGCATTTTCGCGCCGACAGGTGCTGAGAATGGAGGTCATCGATCTACTGAATGTTCTCGAGAACTTCGAGGAAACCCTTAGACGTACGATTCGAGAGAACATCGATCTTCGGATCTCCTCCCGGACGCATGACACCGCAAACATCAGAGCAGACATATCACAAATCGAGCAGATCCTACTGAATCTGGCCCTCAACGCCCAGGATGCACAACCCCATGGAGGTGACCTCCGTTTGAAGGTCACAACCCGTTCGGCGCAAGAGGTTCCTGCAGATGTAAGTACGGAAATCCCCACCGAGGCCTTCGTAGTCCTTGAAGTTTCAGACTCGGGCTGTGGGATGGAGCCCGAAACCCTCAATCGAGCCTTTGAGCCGTTCTTCACAACCAAGGGCAAGGACCGGGGGACGGGATTGGGTTTGGCCACCGTTTACGGGATCGTCAAACAGCACGGAGGCTACATCACCGTGCGCAGCAAGATACCCTGCGGCACCAGCTTTTTTCTCTACTTTCCACTGGCAACCGGGACGACCCGCAATAACGACGAAGCCACTGAAGACTCTACGAGCAAGGGAGCCGGAACGATTCTGGTTGTCGAAGACAATGAAAGTGTTCGAGACGTCGTCTGCAAGATTTTGCGGACTCACGGCTATACGGTTCATGAAGCCACGGACGGCAAGGACTGCCTCGAACGAGTCACAGATGAGGGCCTCTCTTTCGATCTGCTCCTGACCGATGTCATCATGCCGAGGATGAACGGGAAAAAGCTTTACGAAAACCTGGCCAAGGACTTCCCCAACCTCAAGGCACTGTTCATGTCCGGTTACCCGGAGAATGTCATCGCAACGGAGGGCATTCTCGATAGCGCCACCAATTTCGTTCACAAACCCGTTTCGGCGAAAAACCTGCTCAGCAAAGTGAAGAGTCTATTGATGGAAAACCAATGAAACGGCCTCAACTGACGATCAACGACTACATTGAGGGCATTCGGGGAAGCGACCGCGCGATCCTCGGGCGGGCGATCACTCTGGTCGAGTCCAATAATGCCGAACACCGGAAGCAGGCACAAGAACTGCTGCGAATTCTCCTTCCCGAGACAGGGGGCGCTCACCGAATAGGAATCTCCGGCGTTCCAGGCGCCGGCAAGAGCACCTTCATCGAGGCCTTCGGGGGTCGTCTGGTCGAGCAGGGTCACCGGGTAGCCGTACTGGCGGTTGACCCGTCGTCCACCCGTACAAAAGGCTCAATCCTCGGAGACAAGACACGCATGGAACGACTGTCCGCCATGGACGAGGCTTTCATTCGGCCCTCCCCCACCGGCGGTTCACTGGGCGGAGTTGGGCGCAAGACCCGCGAGACGATGATGGTCTGCGAGGCCGCCGGCTTCGACGTCATCCTGGTGGAAACCGTCGGTGTCGGTCAGTCCGAGACTCTCGTTGCGGACATGGTCGATATCTTCCTGGTCCTGGTCCTGGCGGGCGCCGGAGATGAACTTCAGGGTATCAAAAGGGGCATCCTGGAAATGGCTGACATCGTCGCCGTCAACAAGGCTGATGGCGATAACGTCAACGCCACACAGATCGCCCGAGCGGAATACGAGCGAGCTTTTCATCTCTTCCGGCCGCCGGGCCATGCACCGTGGGATCCCCGTGCAGTCATTTGCTCGGCGATGACCGGGCTGGGACTCGATGATCTTTGGGCCCTGATCGAAGACCATCGCCGGATGATCACAATGAACGATGCGCTGGCCGACAAGCGTAACCGACAACGGCTTCGGTGGATGTGGTCGATGGTCGACGACGCCGTGATGGAAGCCGTGCGCTCCCATCCCGGCGTCTCGTCACGGATCGTCGGTCTGGAAACCGATGTACTGGCCGGCACCACCACAGCCACAGCCGCAGCCGAGGCAATCCTCCGTGCTTTTGATATCGACAGATGATCCCACTCAGTTGAAAGGAAAACTGAACCACGGGCCCTCTTTGACAAAGGTCGGGTCGGACGTCACATTGTCGTTGACCGATGCGGTGAAGTTCCACCGGATCCCGGTGTCATAGCTGTTCCAGGACACCAACACTACGGCGTCGTTGGTCTCCAGATTTCCGAGACCCACTGCGTCAAAGACGTCGTTGATCTGGAAATACCCTTTGACAGTGAAATCTCGGGCCGCACTTTCTCCCGAAGCCATATCCCACACTCTCACGTTGATCTCGGTCTCGCCGTCCATCACGAACGTCGGGAATCCGGCTAGGTTTGTCCTAAATCCGGGGCCGTTTCTCAGACCCATCAGAGTTTGGGAACAACAGTTGCTCCCTTCCCACAGGTCAAAGAAAGGAATATTCATCCCGAACGTCCCTGCGCCGGACCGGTTGTAGGTTCTCAGCGACACGGCGCCTTGTTCGCAGTCGTATTCGTCAAATCCACGGATAGCCAGCATGCCCTTCTGGGGTTCATTCAGGCC
>Ga0164315_10004516_pt1 | contig 10795 bp, 8 predicted proteins | sample GuaBasSedimGuay6_FD_113737 | JGI IMG/M metagenome (GOLD analysis project Ga0164315, IMG submission 113737) | Subseafloor sediment microbial communities from Guaymas Basin, Gulf of California, Mexico - Guay6, Core 4569-2, 0-3 cm | ecosystem: Environmental > Aquatic > Marine > Hydrothermal vents >...
GTATTATGCCGTAAGAGCACAAATAAAACGTGACTTTTACCATCCCAATTATGAAAGCACAAAATATGAAAGCATTCTAAAAGATATTGAACAAGCCATTGCCCTCTCTCCGAATCAATTTAAATATTACAAATTCCGGGCCAACCTTTACATACAATCAGGTCATAAAAACAGAGCTCTTAAAGATTTAAACAATATGATAGTCATGTTTCCAGACCAGCAGTTCGGATATGCGGAACGCGGACTGATCCGCATGCAAGATGCCTTATATAAATATGCTATTGCTGATTATAATCAGGCCATTACCCTGGCACCAAACAATGACAAAAATTACCGCTATCGTGGTTTATGTAATCACAACATCGGGTTTTACCATGAAGCACGCAAAGATTTTACAAAAGCCATTGAAATTTTATCTGAAAATATATATCAACAAAACAACCCTGATCCGCGGATAAAAATTACTCTCGCTGAGGTTTATATACTACGTGGCATCTGCCTCCATCAAATGGGAAATGGATCACTGTCATGCGGTGATTTTTTGCAGGCCAACGATCTGGGCATAGGAAAAGGACTTTTTTACTATAAAAAATTCTGTGAAAGATATTAATTCCCGCCTTATAGTTTAAATTGCTTTTTTTTCATTTATAAACACCCGGAAATGAGAAAAGCGGTTTGGTTTATACTAATATTTCTATTGACAATAGACATTGTCGGTGCACAAACAACACCCAGGGAGTACTTCAGGGTGGCTAAATACAAACTGGACAACAGTGATTACCAAAGTGCTCTTGACTTTATCAATTCTGCAATCGTATCAGACAGCACTTATATGAATGCGTATCTGCTTCGTGCTGAAATTAATTTTCATTTAGGATACTTCAACAGCACAATTAATGATATTGACAAAGCTTTTAGTTTCGACCCGCAAGAGGGCAAATATATGTCAAAGTACTACCTCCTTCGCGGTCAGGCTTACCGGATGATCAACAAAAAATATGCGGCGTCAAAGGATATCGAGATAACCTTATCACTAGAAAACAGAAATGCTGAAGCTTATTATGAACGGGCCATGCTTTACAATCAGGAAGGGAAATACCGCGAAGCCCTTCATGATATGAATAAGGCCATTGAGATCCATGCAGACATACCCGAATACTATTCATTTAGAGCAAACATAAAGCAAACATTGTTCAACCCCTTACCAGGTACACCAAGTTTTGAAAGCCTGCTCGCCGATATTAATGTAGCTATTGCCCTGGACCCCGATAATTATGAATACTATAAGTTCAGGTTTCGATTGATGAAAGAAGAAAAACAAAAGACAATCATCCTGATTAATGAGCTTAATACAATTATTGCCCATTTCCCAGATCAACATGATATGTTTGTTGAACGTGGCATATTAAATTTGAACAACTTTCTATATAAAGAAGCCATTAGGGATTTTACTCAAGCTATAGAATTAAATGATACCCAGGCGAATGCGTATCGCTTTCGGGGTTTATGCTATCATAATATCAATAAACATACAAAAGCCATACAGGATTTTTCTACCACTATACGGATTATTGAAAAAAAGCTTATTAACGAATACGACAACACTAAACATGTAACCATTTTGGCAGATACTTATATCCAACGTGGATATAGTTATCAAATATCACAGCACAACCAGGAAGCCTGTAAGGATTTTCTCAGGGCATACAATCTTGGCTCTAAAAATGGCTTAAATTATTACAAAAAGTTTTGTCGCGGTTTTTAATACTACAACTCCATGGATAAAAAAATGCATAAAGCGCTTTTGTCCCTGCTCATATTCTTATCTGTTTTCGGTGGGTTACTCGCCCAAAGCACAAATGTTCCATTAGACAAAGATTATTATCATCTCATTGAACGGTATGAAATTCTTTATGGAAAGTTTGCACCACAGTTTCATGCCATGGTGAAACCTATTCAACGTCAATACATAGCTGCTTTTACTGATAGCTTGCTCGATGGTCAACTTGAAAACCCGAGCAAAACAGACATATTTAACCTCAGATACTTAAGTAATGACAACTGGATTTGGAGCAAATACAACTTTAACGAAAGCAAAAAACCCGTCTTTAAGATTTTTTATCGTAAAAAATCAGACTTGTATCATGTAGATATCAAAGATTTCGACCTTCATGTTAACCCTATTCTTTATCTAAGCGGAGGAAAAGAAAGTAACAGTGATGTTACAACTTATACTAATACACGGGGTTTGGAGCTAAGGGGAAATATTGCAAAAAAAATAGGTTTTTATTCATATATCACTACCACTCAGGCCACATACCCATTATACGTGCGGAAATGGATTAAAAAAAATACAGTAGTACCAGGAGAGGGCTTTTGGAAGTCATTTAAGGAAAACGGAGTCGATTATTATACAGCCAGAGCCTATATTTCTTTCGATCTGCTTAAAAACTACATCAATACCCAATTCGGTTATGATAATGGATTCCGTGGTACCGGATACAGATCCATGGAACTTTCAGATTTTTCACCCGGATATACATTTTTGAAATTTAACACCAAAGTATGGCGAATCAACTATACCAACGTGTTTGCCCAAATTGTGGCTGATGCTTATGGCAACAGCGGAGGAAGTTTAGGTGGATCCTATCCTGTCAAATTCATGGCATCTCATCATTTGAGTTTTAATATTACAGACAATTTAAACATAGGTTTCAATGAAACCGTTATAATTGGTGACTCTACGGGCTCAGCCTTTGACATTGGATACCTCAATCCAATCATTTTCTATCGTGCTCTGGAACATCAACGGGGCAGCCAAAACAATGTAATAGTAAATATGGATTTCAAATGGAATTTTGCCCGTCACTTTTCCATCTATGGACAGCTTACCCTCGATGAATTTATTTTGAATGAAATTAAAAGCGGAAACGGTTGGTGGGGAAATAAGTGGGGTTATCAGGCTGGAATCAAATACATAAATGCTTTCGGACTTGCAAATTTGGACTTGCAAATGGAATACAATGTTGTACGGCCTTATACATTTTCACACCTGGATGCATTTAACAATGTAGCTCATTACAGACAACCCCTTGTACATCCTTTAGGTGCAAACTTCAAAGAACTGATCGGTATTATCCGCTATCAGCCCACAGGGCGTTTGACCCTAAGAGCTCAGCTAAACTATGCCCGGTACGGAGAAGATACACTCAACAGCAATTGGGGCAAAAACGTGATGCTTAGCTATACAACCCGCGAACAGGATTATGACAATAAGATCGGGCAGGGTGTAGATACAAAGTTGATATACGGCGACTTAATCCTTACCTACCAACTCGCACACAATATGTTTTTTGACCTGCGATATGTATATCGTAAACTCAAGAGCGAATTGGCTGATAGAAACAGCTTAACCAACTGGTACTCGTTGAGTATGCGATGGAATATTGCCAGAACTATTCATGATTTCTAACCTCCTTTTTTTGAAATCCTTTTTATTTTTGTCTTATTCTTCCGTCTTTTGCCAAAATTTCATTACTCCCAAATATGAAAACATACCTTAGGATCCTGTCTTATGCCCGGCCATGGAATAAAATCCTGCCGGGATATATTGTGTTTTCTCTGCTTTCTATTTTATTCGGTTTACTCAACCTGACACTCCTAAAGCCGTTTTTCGATGTCATTTTTGATAAAATTGATATAGAACAACTAGCAAAATATAAATCAGCACCGGATTTCACACTGAGTTTTGATTATCTCCAGAATGTGTTTCATTATTATATGAATCTTTTTGTGGAGGAATATGGAAAGTTTGGTTCACTAATATGGGTTTGCATTGTAATCGTTGTCACCTTTATGCTGGCCAATCTTTTCCGGTATCTCGCGGCCTTGATTCTCGCTATAACACGGGCAAAAATCATAAAAAAAATTCGTATTGATATTTTTTCAAATGTGACTAAAATGCACATTGGGTTTTTCACAAACCAACGCAAGGGAGATATAATGTCGAGGGTAACTCAGGATGTCCAACAGATTGAAAATTCCATTGGCAATACGCTCAAAGTATTATTTCGGGAACCTGTATCTGTTATCGTATATTTTGGTCTGTTATTCGCCATTTCCTATAAACTTACTCTTTTTACACTCATACTTCTTCCTGTCTCGGGGTTTGTGATTACAGCCATTACAAAACGACTTAAAAAAACTGCTATAAAAGGACAGGAATCTTTAGCACATCAACTCAATATCCTGGAAGAAGCCATTGGGGGCATTCGTGTAATTAAAGCTTTTAACGCGGTGACCTACATCAATAACAGGTTCTCGGATGAAGTAAAACGATATGCCAAAATAGACATTTCGTGGTCAAAAAAATATGAGTTATCCAGTCCGGTATCCGAATTTCTTGGCGCGATTGCGATCGCCGGTATTTTACTTTATGGAGGAAGACTTGTCTTCATAGATAATTCTTTGGATGCCAGCTCATTTATGATGTTTATAGCTGCCTTCACCCAAATTCTCCAACCTGCCAAAGCCATTGCGGCAGCAGTATCATTTTTCCAGCGTGGACTTGCCTCCGGCGATCGGGTATTTACCCTGATAGATATGAAGTCGGACATTGTCAACAAACCCAACCCAGTTATATTGAAATCTTTTGAACACTCCATTGAATTTGAAGATGTTTCTTTCAACTATAGTTCGGGCAAGCTGGTATTACAAAGCATTGATTTAAAAATTGAAAAAGGTAAAACTATTGCATTGGTAGGGCCATCAGGAGGAGGGAAATCAACACTGGCCAACCTGGTTCCACGATTTTATGATCCTACCGGGGGCGCCGTACTACTCGATGGCATTGCCTTGACCGATTACGATCTTATCAGCATTAGAGATCAAATGGGAATTGTAACCCAGGACTCTATTTTGTTCAATGATACCATTTTTAATAATATCTCTTTTGGAATGGAAAATCCCAGCGAAGAGAATGTGATACATGCAGCAAAGATCGCAAATGCCCACAGCTTTATCATGCAACATTCCTTAGGCTATCAACGAATGATAGGAGAAGGTGGCTCGAAACTGAGTGGTGGACAAAAACAACGTATTACTATCGCCCGTGCTTTATTAAAAAATCCATCTATTTTGATACTTGATGAGGCCACTTCTGCACTTGATTCCGAATCGGAAATGCTTGTACAGGATGCCATTAACAAACTGATGAAAAACAGAACCTCTATCGTTATAGCTCACCGATTAAGCACCATTGCAAGTGCAGATGAAATTATCGTAATTGATGAAGGCAGAATACGGGAACGGGGAACCCATGAAGATTTGATCAAAAACAATGGCATCTATAAAAAGCTAACTGAAATGCAAAACATGCAATAAGCTTGCAAAGTAAAAACTCATTATTTCAAAATATTTACTTATATTAAAGATATCTATTTTTTCTCCGGAAACCACTATGAGGATATTACGGCGTTTTTTTACAGTGATTTTTATCATTTACCTCGTTCTGACCATCATTATGGCCAGTAGCGTGGACAAAGTGATCAACATGATGGGGCTCCTGAATTTTTTTAATTTTTTTAAAAATTGGGTATTATATGGATTTATTTTTGTTTTGGTTTTGATTATTATTTATAATTTCGGAATTATCAGACTAAAAAATATCTTAAAAAAGACACAAGTAGAAATCTCTGACCTTCAACACAAATTGAATGCATTATTAAGAAAAGAAAAAAAAGAAAGGGATGAAGAGGGAGAAAGTGTTTGATATGCCATTTTTTATACTATTGAACGACCGATTTTTATGTTTGCAAAAGCTTTTGGCAGTGCTGTTTACGGTATAGATGCCACTAATATTTCCATTGAGGTAAATGTGCTGGACGGAACGAAAATGTTCATTGTTGGCCTGCCGGATAATGCTATAAAAGAAAGTCAGCATCGTGTAGGCTCGGCAATCAAAGAAAACGATTATTGGATGCCCCGCCGAAAAGTGGTCGTCAACCTGGCACCTGCCGACATCCGCAAGGAAGGTTCTGCATACGACTTGCCCATAGCGCTTTCTATACTAAAGGCCACCAGGCAACTGCACAGCGGCAATCTGGAAGATTATGTGATAATGGGTGAACTTTCACTCGATGGTATGCTCAGACCAATCAAAGGAGCTCTTCCCATCGCTATTGAAGCGCGAAAAGGCGGATTCAAAGGCCTTATTTTGCCCATTGAGAATGCCCGGGAAGCAGCTATTGTAAATGACCTTGATGTACTCGGTGTAAGCAGTCTGAAAGAAGCCATCGCTTTTTTTGAAGGAAATGAATCCATAGAGCCCTTACAAGTTGATACACGGGATGTTTTTTTCCATGAACATAATAAATTCGACGTGGATTTTTCTGATGTTCAGGGACAAGAAAATATTAAACGGGCACTTGAAATCGCCGCTGCCGGTGGACATAATGTAATTATGGTTGGGCCTCCAGGTTCCGGCAAAACCATGCTCGCCAAACGCATACTAACCATACTGCCTCCACTCACCCTGCAGGAAGCACTTGAAACAACAAAAATACATTCCGTAGCAGGAAAATTAGGAGTTGAAACATCTCTTATTTCCAAAAGACCATATCGTTCGCCTCATCATACCATATCCGATGTAGCCCTCGTAGGTGGGGGTAGTATCCCTCAGCCTGGTGAGATCTCCCTGGCCCACAATGGTGTATTGTTTCTCGACGAACTGCCTGAATTCAAACGCACGGCACTGGAGGTGATGCGCCAGCCTCTCGAAGACCGCGAGGTTAATATTTCAAGGGCACGTGCCGCTGTGAAATTTCCTGCCAATTTTATGTTAGTTGCAAGCATGAATCCTAGTCCGTCGGGTGATTTTTACAGCGATGATAGTGACCACCCCGATTCACCTGCCGATGTCCGCCGCTATCTGAAAAAAATCAGCGGACCTTTGCTCGATCGTATAGACATGCATATTGAGGTTACCCCTGTTTCCTTTGAACAAATGACTTCTACACGGGAATCGGAAAGCAGCACTGTCATCCGGGAACGAGTAATGGCCGCTCGCGACCTACAATCGAAACGATTTCATGATCAACCCGATGTGTATTGCAACGCAATGATGCCTGCACAGAGAGTTAAAGAAATTTGTTTTGTCACAGATGCAGGAAAGACTCTGCTCAAAACGGCAATGGAAAAGCTTGGCTTGTCGGCACGGGCCTACGACAGGATTCTAAAGGTTTCCAGGACCATCGCCGACCTTGAAGGAAAAGAAGACATCCAAATCGAACACCTCGCTGAGGCTATCCAGTTCCGTAACCTGGATCGCGAAGGTTGGATGGGGGTTTAGCTTCCAACCTCCAGTACCCGCACTTCTACACGCCGGTTTTTGGAACGATGTTCTTCCGTATCATTAGGGGCTACCGGGCGACTACCTCCATAGGCCACGGTTTCGATCCTTCTCTTATCGATACCATACTCCACCAGATATTCCTTTATTCGTGTAACCCGCTCCATGGCCAATTGCTTCTTGGCCTCTGCAGACCCCAAAGCATCTGTATGACCGGAAAGTTCAATATGAAGAGTCGGATAAGCGACCAACACCTCGATTAACTCCTGCAAAACAGGATATGACTTATCGAGCAATTCAGCCTTGCTCTGGATAAAATGAAGGTTATTAAGACTTAGCTTTTCGCCAGGCATCACAGGTGTCAGATAAACTTCGCGATAAATGATATTGCCATCTCCGGCCGTACGGGCATCAATATGTTCTGTATATGGGAAATATCCATTTTTATGTATGCTCACAATATATTCATCCGACTCAGAAATATACATCAAATAGTTGCCTGTCAAACGATCGGATGAAGTACGAACCGTGCCTGTCTGATCTACCTTGTGTACCGTTATACCTGCCTCTAAAGGCAATCTGCTATCCGCATGGAAAACCCGACCCTGAAAAGCATATAGACTTGGCTCTGATGCCGGGTCCTGCCCTTTCAGCAATGGGATCTTGTAAATATTTTCCTCTCCGGTCCGGCTACCCTCAGACGAAACGAAATAAGCATAATCACCCATTGCCGTAATGGTGAAATAAGCCTCCCAACTTGGTGTGTTGACAGCAGGACCCATGTTTTCGGGTCGTGTCCAGTTTTGCCAGGTCCCATCGAGGCGTTTTGCTTTAAAAACATCACTCTGCCCATAACCGCCATGTCCTTCAGAGGCGAAATATAATGTTGTATTGTCAGCTGATAAAAACGGGGCGAATTCAGCTGCTTCGGTATTGATGGTCATACCGAGATTGACAGGATCAGAATACCGGTTGGGACCCTGACGCAGGCTCACAAACAAATCCTGACGGCCATAACTCCCCGGTCTTTCCACTGCCATCAGAATTGCACTTTGATCTGCGGCCATGTAAAAATCCTGGAACTTGCTCGTATTTTTAAAATCCCCAATTTCCACTTGTTGAGGCCGGCCCCAACCATAGGGCGTTTTTTTTGAGATTGATACACCAGGCACTACATTGCCCTGAGCGTCATATCCGTTGATCACCAACAGTGAAAGGCCATCGGGTGAAATGGAACACACACCATTGGAATACCCATCATTTAAAGGGGAGTTAATATTGGCTGCTTCTGTCCACTCCCCCAAAATAAACTTTGAATAATAAATATCCTGTGGATCTGACCAGCCACCAGTATTATCAGGGCTAAACATACGCGAAAAGAAAAGTGTTTTGCCATCGTGGGATACCAATGGTTTCGCCTCTGTAAATCGCGAATTAATCTTTTTACTGAGTTTTTGTTTGGAAGCCGTAAAAGTTATCTCCTGTGATACATTAAAATTAGCTCCAGATAGTAGCTTCCTGACATCATCCAAATTACCCTCAGCCAAAATACCAACTGCATCTACCTGACAAAAACCAGGTGCAGAAATGGAATTAATACTCAATTCAATGGCTTTTACCTTGTAAATAGTTTTTGGCAAACTCAAAACAAGTGTTCTGAAATCCTCCTCCAAAGCCAGGGGGGTTCCCTGATAAATGGTATGATACTCTCCTGTTTCATCGATCAACTTCACTTTATCGATCCTGCCAGGTTCGTTATTTTCGACAATGACCACTTGACGAACATATTGCCTTTGGTCAAATCCTAAAACGAGAGTACCAAAACCAGATTCTGTACTAAGTCTAAATGCATTTTTACTCAATCGTCCCGGAGGAAAAGCATTCGGTGATCCAAGGGCCTGTTGACCTGTAAATTCAGTTTCGTTATATTGATTGTATTGGTATTCTAAAGATGAAGCCCATTGAATCTCAGTCACTTGCCCATATATGGGAAAAGAAATTAAAAGCAGGAATAAAACGGGTATTCTTTGCATAGAAATCTTTCCAGAAATGCCAAATTTAATAGATTTTTAGAAATTTTAATAAATTCATAGTATATTCATTTTCTGACCCAACCTATGAAACATGCGCATTAACCTGAAAAACAAACACATATTGATTACCGGGGGCAGTAGAGGTATCGGTAAAGCTATATCCCATGCATTAGTCGATTGTGGGGCAAAAGTAGCCATTCAATATCACCAAAATATAAACATGGCTAAAAAAACAGCCCGCGAACTCGGTCCCAAAGCAATCCTGTTTCAAGCTGACCTCTCCGATGCTATCAATGTTAGTGGCCTATTCTACAATGTGCTGAAAAAAATGGGCCATATTGACGTGATAATAAACAATGCAGGATTAGCAATCGGATCGGATCCGACTGCTGAAGATATGCAATGGGCTAACGACTGGCTTAAAACGATGGATGTCAATTTGAATGCGGTAGGGTTGCTATGTAAAAAATCAATTGAACATTTCGAAGAAAGGGGTGGTGGAATTATAATAAACATGGCATCGAGGGCCGCCTTTCGGGGTGACAGAAAAGAATATATGGCATATGCAGCTTCTAAAGGAGGTGTGGTCGCTCTGACCAAGTCCATCGCGCGCGCTTATGGAAAGAAAAATATTAAGGCCTTTGTGGTGGCTCCCGGGTTTGTCCAAACCGATATGACTGCAGACTTCATCAACAAATACGGCGAGGATCATGTATTAAAAGACATTTCTCTGAACAAAATGACAGAACCCGATGATGTGGCACCACTTGTAGCTTTTCTTGCCTCTGGTATGGCTGATCATGCTACCGGGGCTACTTTTGATATTAATGCCGGGAGTTATCTGCACTAATGAGGGTCTGTCCATAATGTCAGTAAAAAATTGATTGGTTTTTAATAACCCACCCCTACGCCCCTCCAAGGAGGGGAATATAGGTAATCATTTTTTTTAATTTGATAAACATTCGACTTTATAGACGAACACTAATTAGGAAATGCGATAATGATAGGAAAGAAGCTACTGGTTGTAGCGTCGGCTACGACCCTTTCTTCCTTAGAGCTTTTTCCATAGTTTCTTTATCCATAGTTTCTTTATCCATTCTTATTGTATCATTCACTCATTATCGCATTGTAGCATTGTAGCATTATCGCATTATCGCATTGTTTATTTTTTCGGATACCTGCCTCTTTTCTTTAGGGCCTCCTGAATGATCCATTCCAATTGGCCATTTGTACTTCTTATTTCATCTGCAGCCCATTTCTCAATCGCTTTCAGAACTTCCGGATCTATTCTCAACACAAAAGGCTTCTTCTTGGCCATTACAATTTGAATTAGCGTTCCCGCTACTTTAATAAAGGTTATTAATATTGATTGTGTTTGTCAGCTTTTTCCAAAAGAATAACATTGCCTCCCGGA
>Ga0164315_10004517_pt1 | contig 10788 bp, 10 predicted proteins | sample GuaBasSedimGuay6_FD_113737 | JGI IMG/M metagenome (GOLD analysis project Ga0164315, IMG submission 113737) | Subseafloor sediment microbial communities from Guaymas Basin, Gulf of California, Mexico - Guay6, Core 4569-2, 0-3 cm | ecosystem: Environmental > Aquatic > Marine > Hydrothermal vents...
AAGTTCGGAATTTCCCTGGCCAAGGGCCTGCCCATAGTACTGGCTGAACGGATCTACGATTTCCTTGCCGTGCTGGTCCTGGCTGCGGTGGGTGTATTTTTCTGGCCCGGGCCGATGACCGGCTTGACCACGGGACTCCTCGCTGCCGCGTCGGTTCCCCTGTTCCTGGCCCTGTTCCAGAATCGGGGCATCAGGACCCGGCTCCTGGGCCGGGCAGCCCGATCGGAACTCCTGGCCCGTCATCGCGTCGGCCTCGACGAATCAATGGATTCCCTGAGCCGCCTTCTCGGGGTGAAGCAGTCCCTGTTCTCCCTGGCCCTGTCCACCGTGGCCTGGATGTGTGAATGCCTGGGATTGTGGCTGGTTTGTAATGGACTGAATGTCCCGGTGTCCCTGGGTGAAGCATTATTCGTCTACGCGGCGGGCACCCTGGTGGGATCCCTGTCCTTCCTGCCCGGCGGACTGGGTGGCACCGAGGCGACCATCATCTGGCTGCTCGGCACCCTGGCCATTCCCGGCGCGACAGGCGCGGCCGTGGCCCTGTTGGTTCGCTTGTTCACACTGTGGTTGGCCGTGATCATTGGCCTGATTTTCTTCCTCGCCTTCCGGCGCATCCTCTTCAGTGAGGATAAACCAGGCTAGTCGTTGATCAGTCGGTCGTAGCCTAGCAGGATGGTGATGATGGACGCCGCCAGTACGAATAACCGGGGCACGTATGTCCAGAACCAGCCGAGATCATCATATTTGACGTGAATCGTGTCCCCGGGATAAACTTGGGGATTACCCATCGGATCTCCCCTTTGAAGGTAATCTTCAAGATTCACCAGGGTGGAAATGGGTGTGCCGTCGTCTTCATGAACCCACCAGACCACCTTGATATCGGCAAGTTCGTTGGGTGCACCTGCAAGCATGAGAACATCGATCATGGGCTGGGGGCTCTCGATGGCCACGATCGTGGGAATCTCCACTCCCCCGAACACCTTGACCCCCTTGGTCGGGGCAACTCCGGAGACCCCTTCCAGAAGGGTCGGAATGATCAGGGTATCACCATCGCGCATCACGAAGGTCGGGATGGTCCGTCCCTCCATGATCCCTGCCAGGTCGAGGGGGTGGACCCTCGATACCCCATCCTCCTCACGGATGACCCGGGCGTTCCTGAGATCCGCATTGGCGATCGGACCACCTGACGAGCGAAGGACATCCCACAGGGAAGGCACCTCTTCAAAGGCCTGGACGCCGGGTCGGGAGACCGCGCCCATCACGTAGATCCTGCTGGCCCCGCTGCGGACCACTTCCAGGTGCAGGGTATCGAGATTGGGGTAGAACAAACGCAATTTCTGTTTGATAAAAAGGGTCGCATCAGGCACGGACATTCCGGCGAGGGACACTTCCCCGACCTGGGGAATGACCACGTGACCACTCGAATCGAGAAGGAGTTCAGCTGCCAGATCAGGCCGTCCCGGCACGGACAACTTGATGGTGTCTCCGGCTTGAAGAACCTTAGGGGAAGCACCCATTTCCTGGCCCGCAACAAGCAGGGGATTCAGCAAAAAGGAAAACAGGACGACCCAGGCAACCGGCCGCCGCCAGGAACGACACGGCGTCGCAATTGTCGATCCATACATCCGGTCCCTCATGCAAGGTCCTCCGTCCCTCAGGTATTATCCCGATACCAATTCACTGTTCTTTTCAGACCCTGGTCGAGATCGACAGATCCCACGTATTCCAGATACTCCCGGGCCAGGCTGACGTCAGCCTGGGAATGTTTCACGTCGCCCGGGCGTGATTCATCATACCGGGGTTCGATGTCCGTGCCAATGAGATCCCGTATCTGGAGACAGAGATCCTTCACGGTGATCCGCCCGCCCAGGGCGATGTTGTACGAACGTCCGCCGGCTTCACCCCTGGCGGCACAGGCGGCCAGATTGGCTTCCACCACGTTCTGGATGTAGGTGAAATCCCGGGACTGCGATCCATCCCCGTGAATGACAGGAGGCTCACCAGCCAGAAACGCGGTGATGAACTTGGGCACCACGGCAGCATACTGGCTGGCGGGATCCTGGCGGGGACCGAACACGTTGAAGTACCTCAGTCCGATTGTGCTCAATCCGTAGAGATTGTTGAAGACCGCACCGTACAACTCCCCCACCCTCTTGTTCACCGCATAGGGCGACATGGGCCTCGGTTGCATCTTCTCATGTTTGGGCAATTCCTCGGTGTCACCGTAGATGGAACTGCTGGCTGCGAATACGACCCTTCTGACTCCCTGCTGATGGGCGCCCCAGAACACACGCAAGGTGCCGCCGATGTTGTGTTCGTCACTGGTCAGGGGATCGGCCACACTGCGCGGAACACTGGGCAGGGCCGCCTGATGGAACACGCAGTCCACGCCTGTGCAGCATTTCTTGACCATATCGATATCCGTGATGGAGCCCTCATGGAATTCAAGACCATCGATGATGTCGGCGATGTTTTCTTCCCGCCCGGTGGAAAGATTATCCAGCACCACGACTTCGTGACCCTGCGTCACCAACTCACGGCTGAGGTGCGATCCAATGAAACCCGCTCCCCCTGTCACAAGGTATTTGCTCATATCGAAAATATTCCTTCGCGTGGGACCCGCAGCCTTTTCAAAGCTTGACCAGATCCTGGGATTTGTGGCCCTTGAGGGCATTGCGCGTGTCGATGATAACCGGCCCGGTATCCAGCAGCAGGGTGTGATCCACCGTCGGATGCGGAGTCACGATCACCGCGGCGTCGAAAGCCGCGACGGATTCCTTCGACCAATCCACGAGCCGATCGCTACGCGTGCCCGTGGGCAGGGATTCCACATGGGGATCGTACCACGAAGTCTCGGCGCCGAGATTTGCGAGCATCTCGAGAATGTCCAGGGCGGGCGATTCACGCATATCGTCGATACCGGGTTTGTAGGCCACGCCAACCACGAGCACCTTGCTGCCGTTGACGGCCTTGCGCCGGTCGTTCAACGCCTGCGTGACGAGTTTCATGACGTGACGGGGCATGTAGCTGTTGACCTGTCCGGCCAGGTCGATGAAGCGGGCCTCCGAGCCGGCCTGCTTGGCCTTCCATGACAGGTAGAACGGATCGATGGGTATGCAATGACCTCCCAGGCCGGGCCCGGGATAAAAGGGCATGAAACCGAATGGCTTGGTTGCGGCGCCATCGATGACTTCCCAGACATCGATGTCCATCGCGCTGCACATCAGGGCGATTTCGTTGACCAGCCCGATGTTCACGCTGCGAAAAGTGTTCTCGAGGAGTTTGACCGTTTCGGCCACCCGCACCGAAGAGACAGGAACCACCGTGTCCATTACCTGACCATAAAGACTGCACGCGACTTCCGTGCAATTGGAGGTTACACCACCGACGACCTTGGGAATATTGATGGTGTTGTAGGTCGGGTTTCCGGGATCGACGCGCTCGGGTGAAAAGGCCAGGAAAAAATCCTTCCCCACCACGAATCCATTTTCACTCAAAAGAGGCAGGATGACTTCTTCGGTCGTCCCAGGATAGGTCGTGCTTTCCAGGACCACCAAAAGACCGGAGTGCATGCTCGCGGCGATGGAGCCCACGGCAGCCTGGATGTATGAGATATCCGGATCCCGGGTCTTGCCCAGGGGCGTCGGCACACAGATGTTCACGCTGTCCACGGTCGACAGCTTGGAAAAATCGGTTGTCGCGGTCAGAACTCCGGACCGGACGACTTCAGCCAGTTCGTCGCCGCCAATGTCGATGATGTAACTGTCTCCGGCATTGACGGCTGCAACCTTGTCTTCGTCAAGATCGAAACCAATCACCTGGTAGCCGGCCTTGGCGAAGGAAACGGCCAGGGGAAGCCCCACATAACCCAGCCCGAGGATTCCGAGGCGGGCTTCCTTGTTCTTCAACTTGTCGATTAACTGCTGCATCGTCATTCCTACACGCTTTGAGAAAAAAACCGCTGAAATGGGACCTCGCTCCCGGCGGGATCCCCTCCCTGGGATTTTCGGCAAACTTCACCGTCAGTTGACAGGTTGCTGGAAAAAATTCGCAAAGGGATCGAAATCATCCGGAATCCGGCGAAATCTATTGATCCTGATTCCGGAATTCCCCCTTCAGGCGGCTCATTTCCGCCCTTATTTCCCTGAGTTCCATCACTTTGTAATACAAACGCCGCAGAACCGAAAGGATAAAAAGCCCCATCAGGAACAGGCATCCCCAACGGTACCAGGGGTTGAGATCGGCCCCGTGGGTGGAGAACAGATCGCCGACGGTGAAGGTAAACATCACCAGAATAACCACAAAAGTCACATACAGAAGGATGTGGACCAGCCCGCTGGTAAAATCCTCCCGGCAGCGCAGGTATTGCCGCAGGGGGAAATCACCACCACTGCCGTCCCGGAACCGGGATTCGAACAGTGCGGATTTTCTACGGGATCTCTTCGAAATCAGCATCACTGATATCCTGTTCCGTCAGATCATCCACGGCTTGGGGAGCACTGGAAGCATGGCTCCCGGGGGACCCTGCTGGAGTTTTGGGCTTTCGGGGCCGGCCGGCATGGCCCGGAGCCTTGAGGGCACGAAAAATACTCCGGCCCACCAGACCGAGAAGAAAGAGAAGTATGAGTCTTAAAATCATGGTTCACACGAATGGGTTGGGTGGTACGCCCGGCGGGATTCGAACCCACGGCCTTCTGCTCCGGAGGCAGACGCTCTATCCAGCTGAGCTACGGGCGCACCTGTGGTCGCGGAATTATGGAACATGAAGCCGGTTGCGTCAAATTCCTTGTCAGCGAGCGTCACAACGAAACGTTTCAACCCTTTCCCAGCAATTGCCGGGCGTAGGCGGCCTGCTTGTCAGTTCCGCCTTTGATCCCGCTTTTTTGACCACCGAGCAGGCGCGCGATTTCAACCACACGTGCCTCACCCGGAATGGGAACGACCTGCACCACCGTCCTGCCGCCGGTCACGATCTTCTCCACTTTCAGGTGGTTGTCACCGAGCGCCGCGACCGTGGGCAGGTGGGTGATGCAGATCACCTGGCTGTCAACAGCCAATCGGCCCAGCAGTTCCGCAACCGGGACCGCATTGTCCATGCCGAGGCCCGCATCGATTTCATCGAAGAGCTGAAGGGATTGCCGGGCCCCACGGCGCTGAAGTACGGACAGGCCCAGGAAGATCCGGGATTTTTCACCACCGGAAGCGATCCGGCCCACTTCCCCCAGACCTTCACCCCGATTGGTTCTGGCCAACAATCGAATCAGGTCGGCGCCCTTGGCGGTGATCCTGCAGGCCCGACCGCCGACCTTGACCGCGCTGTCCGGTTCGAGATCGGGTTCGATGCGGAATTCGAGCTCAAGCTCCGGAAGAGCCAGGGGCCTGATGGTCTCCACCGCCCGGGCGGCCACCTGTCCGGCACCCTGCAGGCGGTTTTCCCGCAATGCTTCGGCGGCCGACGTCAACTCCAGGCGGGCGGTGTCCCGGGTGGTTGCAAGTTGTTCGAGGTCCGAAGCGGCTTCCTCCTGGCGGGAAATACGCTCCGTCAAGGTGGCGTGCAATTCGATCAACCCCTCCACGGTTCGATCGTATTTTCGCCGAAGATCCTCGTACAGGGATTTCCGTGCTTCCAGTTCATCCAGCTGGGAAGGATCTACATCGACACCGTCGAGAAACCGCTCCAGGTCCCCAGCGGCTTCGGAGGTGGCAGACCCGGCATCCCTGATCATCTCCAGGATGGCCTGAAGCCGTGGACTTTCGGCGGCCAGCGGGGCCAGGACACTTTCGGCCGAACCCAGCAACTGCCTCGCGTTGATCTGACCTTCGGTCAGCCCCTCCCGCGCGGATCCGGCGGCCTCGAGCAAGGCCCGTGAGTTACGACCCAGGGCCAGCTTTTCACCCAGGGCTTCTTCTTCGCCGGGCGTCAAGCCCGCTTCATCAAGCTCTTGCCGCTGGTAGCGCCAGATGTCCAGTTGCTGGCGGGCGAACTCCTCTTCATGCAGACGAGCCTCATATTGTTTCTGGAGCTCACGGTAGGAATCCAGCGCGCTGGCCACTCTTGCCCGTTCGGCGCCATTGTCCAGAACGGCATCGAGGAAATCGCCCGGAAACGAAGCCTGAGATAGAAGTCGCTGTTGATCCTGGCTCTGGATGGCCAGGAGTTCCCGTCCGACCTGTTCCAGCAAAGGCAGGGAAGAAATCAGGCCGTTGATCAGGACCCGTCCCCTTCCTGATCGCTTGAGTTCACGGCGCAGCACCAGGATACCATCCGCACCCAACCGGATGCCCAGGGTGGCGGCCTTGTTCCGGATCGGTTCTTCCTGCCCCAGGTCAAAGACGCCTTCCACGAAGGCCAGATCCTCACCCTGACGGATGACCTGGCGATCGGCTTTGCCGCCTGCCAGAAGGGAGAGCGCGCCCGCGATGAGCGACTTGCCCGCACCGGTTTCGCCGGTGAGCATGGTCAATCCCGGCTCGAGGGTCAGGACGAGATCATCAACCAGTGCGAGATTGCCGACGCGGAGTTCGCGCAACATCAGGAATTCTTCCCGAAACGCCGCCGGGTCCCGCCCCAGTTCAACTTGTGGCGCATGACCCGGTAGAAACTGCTTTCAGGGAACTTGACCAGATTGACTTCCCGATGGGCTTCCCGGAAAGCGAGTCGGTCGCCGTTGGCCAGGGTATTGGTCCGCTGACCGTCGGCAGTCAGGACTGCGCCTTCACCCGTTTCATGAAGAATAAGCTCTATCTTTGTTCCACTAGCCACGATAAGTGGCCTCATTCCGAGACTGTGAGGACAGATGGGAGCCACCAGTAGACAATCCACGGTGGATTGGCAAATGGGGCCACCGGCCGAAAGGTTGTAGGCGGTGGAGCCGGTGGGCGTGCTCACGATGATCCCGTCCCCCAGGAACCGGCCCAGTGAATCACCATCCATCTGCAGTTCCATATCCAGTGCACGGGGCAGCGGGCCCATGTTCACGACCAGATCATTGAGTGCCCCGGCCGTGGCAATCTTGTTCCCCTGGCGCCAGACCGAACAGTAGACACGGGACCGGTTGTCGATATGGAATTTTCCCGCGACCAGTTGCTCCACGGCGGAAGAAAGTTCTTCCAACGGGACATCGGTCAGATAGCCCAGGGAACCAAGGTTCACCCCCAGCAGGGGAACACCCGACAGACCCAGGACACGGCTGGCGCGCAGCATGGTGCCGTCTCCGCCCAGGGCAATGACCACATCGACATTTTCGATCAGGTCCTCGTTCGAGAGCACCTGGATGGAGGCCGGAACTCCGTCGGCCAGATCTTCAGAAGCAAAAACCTCGACCCCGGATCTGTCGCAGAGATCGGCAATGATCTGAACAGCTTTCGGAAGATCGGTTTTGAGCGGATTTCCGAACAAACCGATCCGCTTGATCTGAACCTGCGGGGTGGGTGGGTTCTGGTCGGGGCCGCTCATGAGGCACTCTGGGCGTGGGATCCGCCGCTGCGTTGCTCCAGGACGATCTGAATCCTGCGGGCCAGTCCCTGACCGGTGAGACCCAGATCATCCAGCAATTCACCGCGCGCGGCATGCTCCTGGAAGGCGTCCGGAATCCCGATGTTCAACACCTGGGGCCGACCGACCACGGTCTGGGCCGCCCATTCGAGAACGGCCGCACCGAACCCTCCTGCCAGACTGTTCTCCTCCACTGTCACCACCAGGCGATGGCGGCTCCAGACGGAGTCCAGGACGTCCTCGTCCAGCGGCTTGATGAAGCGCATGTCGACGACCTCGACGGACAGGCCCGACCTGGCCAGGATATCGGCGGCTTCGAGGGCTTCGGCCACCATGGACCCAACGGCGAGGATACAAAGATCTTCTCCCTGGGCCAGGGTCTCGGAAGTCCCGATGGGAAACGGGGTGGGCTCTCCTTCGAGGGACACGCCGAGCCCCGAACCCCGGGGATACCGGATGGAAGATGGACCGTCGTCCCTGGCCAGGCCGGTGGCCAGCATATGCCGCAACTGGTCTTCGTTGCGGGGAGCCATCACCACCATTTCTGGAATCATCCGCAGATAGGTGTAATCGAAAACGCCGTGATGGGTTGGACCGTCCTCCCCCACCACTCCACCCCGGTCCACGGCGAAGACCACGGGCAGCTTCTGCAATGCAACGTCGTGGATGATCTGATCAAGGGCTCGCTGCAGGAAGGTTGAATAGATGGCGACGACCGGCTTCTGACCGTCGCTGGCCAACCCCGCGGAAAATGTGACGGCATGCCCCTCGGCAATGCCGACATCGTGGCACCGGCCCGGGCAGCGGTCCCGCAGCTGATTCAAGCCGGTGCCCGTGGGCATGGCCGCGGTGATGCCGTGGATCCGTGGGTCCTTCTCCGCCAGGTCGGCCAGGGTCTCCCCGAACACGGAGGTGAAACTGGGAATATCGGGGGGCACGATCTTGATTCCTTCGGCCTTGTCGAATTTCCCCACCCCGTGATACCGCTGGCCATCCTCTTCGGCGAACCGGTAACCCTTGCCCTTTTCGGTGATGCAGTGGATCAGGATGGGACCCTTGAGCTTCCGGACAGCCCTGAGGGTCTTCACCATCAGAGGTAAATCGTGGCCATCCAGGGGCCCGAAGTACTTGAATCCGAGCTCTTCGAAAAGAATGGTCGGCACCACAAGCTGCTTGAGGCTTTCCTTGATGCGGCCGGCCATTTTCTGGGCCTTGCTTCCATGGGGGATCTTGCCCAGAAGATCCCAGATATCCGCCTCCAGCCTGACGTAGTGTTTCCCGCTGGTGATCCTGGTGAGATATTTTGAAATGGCACCCACGTTGGGGGAAATGCTCATCTTGTTGTCATTGAGAATGACGATCATGTTGGTGCCGAGTTGTCCGGCGTTATTGAGACCCTCGTAAGACAATCCGCCGGTCAGGGCCCCGTCACCCACCACCGCGATAACAGAGTTGTCCCTGCCCTCGGTGTCCCTCGCGACGGCGAATCCCAACGCAGCGCTGATGGCGGTGCTGGCATGGCCGACTCCGAACATGTCATGGGGACTTTCGGATTGCTTGGGAAAACCCGCCACGCCGCCCTTGCTGCGCAGGGTTCCGAAGCGCTCCCGGCGGCCGGTCAGCAGCTTGTGGACATATGCCTGATGCCCGACGTCCCACACGATCTTGTCGGTCGGGGTGCTGAACACCCGGTGCAGGGCCACTGTTAGTTCCACGACCCCGAGGCTGGCCCCCAGGTGCCCTCCTGAACGGGATACCAGGGTGATGATTTCATCGCGCAACTCGGCACAAAGCTGCTCCAGGCTGCTCATGGGCAGTTTTTTGAGGTCCTTGGGTCCCGCAATTCCAGGCAGCAGGGGCTCCATGCATCATCCTTTCCCTACAATATGGTCCGATTCCACAAAAACATTAACCCGGAGCGATCCCGAACGCCAGAGCGAAAAGACCTCCGAACACCACACCGGCCACCACATGAGACGTTTGATGCAGCCGGGGATCGAGGTACCCCGCCACTCTCTGGTGAAAATGTCCGGCATCGGGCAGGGAAGCCACCAGATGATACACCACTTCCCGTTGCCGGGTGGTGGCCACCCGTAATTTCACGGTGTCGTGGATCACAATGACGGCAAAAACCAGCGCGAACGCAGCCTGACTGGAATTCCAGCCGGATCGCATCGAGACAAGAACCAGCAGACAGGACAGGACAACCGACTGCAGACTCGGCAGTCCCCTGCCCTGAGCGATCAACGCCAGGTCGAAGTGGCGCTTGGTGGTGGAATACACCACCAGCTTGATAAGTTGACCCAGGGTGCCGCACGCGGTCACCACCAGCCAGATGGGCCAATCGGCAAGAAGGTGCATGACGTCACCGATCCCGGTTCCACATCAAACCGGCCAGGCCCAGGAGACGATCCCGGGCAGGTCCGGCCGGCAAAGCGGTCTCGATTCCCCGGACAGCCCTCCGACCCAGGCGCTCCATCCGTCGCCGGGCCGCGGGCAATCCCTCGACGCGCAGCCAGGTGGCCTTGCCGGCAGCTTCATCCTTGCCGGCGGTCTTGCCCAGTTGGGCCGAAGTCGCTGTCACATCCAGGATGTCGTCGGCGACCTGGAACGCCAGTCCCAGGTCAAGGCCCGCCTTCTCGAGTGGGCCCAGCCCAGCGGGCCCGATCCCGGCCAGCATTGCCCCGCAGGACAGTGAGGCGGCCAAGAGACGGGCCGTCTTGTCCCGATGAATCCGGCGAACCAGGGCAGCCGTAACCGGGACACCTTCCGAATCCAGATCGTTCTGCTGTCCTGCCACCATGCCGGCCGGACCGACAGCACGGCCCACCAGATCCACCAGAGGGCCTGCGTTCGGGCCGCCGGCGCGGGCCAGAACACAAAACGCGAGGGCCTGCAGGCCATCGCCGGCCAGGATGGCAGTGGCCTCATCGAAAGCCACGTGGCAGGTAGGCCTCCCCCGCCGCAGGTTGTCGTCATCCATGGCGGGCAGATCGTCGTGGATGAGGGAATAGGTATGGAGCATTTCCAGGGCACAGGCTACATCCATCACATCGCCGGGTAACGAACCCCGATTTTTCCGGTTCTGGACAAATGCATTCCAGGTCCAGATCGTCAAAATGGGACGAAGGCGCTTGCCCCCACCCATCAGGCTGTGCCTCATGGCGGATTTCAGACGCACGGGGATGCCTTTTTCTCCATTGAGAAGACGTCGCAGGTTCTGTTCAACCGCTTTTCGTTCGACCGCCAGTTGCAGCTGGAGTTCAGCCGTTTCCATCCAGGCCCTCTTTCCG
>Ga0164315_10004519_pt1 | contig 10787 bp, 2 predicted proteins | sample GuaBasSedimGuay6_FD_113737 | JGI IMG/M metagenome (GOLD analysis project Ga0164315, IMG submission 113737) | Subseafloor sediment microbial communities from Guaymas Basin, Gulf of California, Mexico - Guay6, Core 4569-2, 0-3 cm | ecosystem: Environmental > Aquatic > Marine > Hydrothermal vents >...
ACTACCAATATTAAGTCTATATTGTCCATGGGTAATTGCTGCAAGACGCTATGTACAGCACCATATTAGTTATCTTGTAACATTTCAGGGATATGAGGTTTGTGCCGATTATGCAAGGCATCTTGGGCTAGAAAAAGAATTGTATCATTGTCTTTATGATGTTGTGGAACAGTCAGAATACCCGGCTATTGCTGTAAGCGAAGACTATAAAAAACGCATACATGACGAAATAGGTATTCCCTTAAACAATATAACCACCATACCTCCAGGTATTCCAAAACCACACTATGTTGCCCACGTAAATGCCATACACAGTGTTCAAAAACTATTTACCGAATTTGATAAACATATACCTTTGATAACATACCTTGGTCGTTGTGATGCCGAAAAAGGTATTGATTTATTATTGTATGCAGTAGCTATATTAAAAAGAAAAGGCGTAGCCGTACAATTAGTTCTGTGCGGTCCTACAATGTATGGTGGTGTCTATTCTCAAGCATGTAAAGAAATTTCTGATCGATTAAGGATACCTGTTTTTTGGTCAGAATCTGTATCTGACGAAATTCGTACAGATTTATATGTAGCTAGTTCCTGTATTGTATACCCATCAATTCAGAGAGAGCCTTTTGGAATGGTTCCTGTAGAAGCGATGTCACTAGGAACGCCAGTTATCGTCCCGAACATGGGTGGTGTAGCTGATGTTATTGAATCCGATGAATTTTGTGGAGGTATAAGGTTCAAATCATGTGATACAAATAGTCTGGCAGATGCATTAGAAAAGATTATCTGCGATCATGAATTACACAGGAAGTTGTCTGAGGACGGTCCAAAAGTTGCAGAGTACTACACTGTAGAGAAACTTGCTGATCGTGTATTACAGCATCTTGGTTTATCAGAATGAGCCGATATTAAAAATACCCAACAATTTATTTAACCAGGTTCGCTGCAACTGTTTCTGCACTCCATAATGCAGATTCCATGTAACCCCCGGTTAAATAATCTCCACAAAATGATATACCATTGCGTTTTCTGACTGTTTTTAAAAATGAGCTTGCATCCTGATTATGATGTAACGTAAATTGCGGCACCCCATATTTGTGTCGGGTCACCTTTGTAGATTCTGTCCATTCAGCTAATTTAGGAAAGTAGTCTTTAAGTTCATTAATGCAAATATTTATCAAATCATCGTCTGATTTATTTGCAAAAGCCTGGGATGCCGGATAACAAGGCCATGCTTGCAATATAGATTTACCAGAAGGTACAGCTAAAGGATTCTTTTGCGCTGCATCGGTACACATCATTATATCTGTTTGTTTATCTGGCATCATGTACGACCAGATATTTTTTTCTAACGGTCTATCAAGGAAAAAATTAATTAATGTAAATGGTGGGATCTGAATATTTTTCAAAAAACTGACTTCTTGCTGCCAATCATCGGGTAATATTTCTGCAGCACATGGTGGTGGTACAGCAACCACAACATGGTCGGCTTTTTCAATTCTATTACCATTAGCTAATTCGATACCGATTATTCTGTTATTTTGTTCGATAAGCCTTTCTACGGGGTTCTCATAGTGGATGTCTAGATTTTTTGCCAGCTTTTCATGTAATGCTGAGTTCCCTGTTGTCAGGCACAGGTAGTCTGAAGAAATGACAATTTTGATTAATCTAATAAGATGTAATTGACTGATATTATCAGGATCAGGGAGAGATAAACCACCAGCTAATGTCAGTGGCTTAACTATATATTTTATAACATCTGGATTGCTTGTAATCTCACTAATGCTTTTGTGATCACATAAGTGATCCTGATTTATCTTGTAAGGGTCTATCTGATAATGACTCAACTGTTTGAATATAAACATTGCCAGGTCAATGTTCCTCCTGAAACCAATTGGTTTTATCCACGGATATCTATGATGAAGGTCAAAGAAATCAGATTTTTGCTGGCTGTTAAAAAATCTCGTGCTACCTGTTACCTTTCTTAGATTTGTAGAGAGAGCTGTCTCATCAATCAGCTTTAATGCACGTTTGTAACTGGAATGAAAATATTGGCTACCTGCATCGCACCTGTCGTCATTATCAGGTCGTTTTAGTGTAATTGCCCGGCCACCAGCGCGACTAGATGATTCATATAATGAAACATCATGGCCTTGTTTTGATAGATAATGCGAGCTAGCAAGGCCTGCAATTCCTGCACCAACAACGATAATTTTCATATAGTGCTATTTTCCTTTTGTTGTATGAAGGGTAGCGGAGACAGGGGGAAATCAAAATAGATTAAATATACTCACTTAAAGAGCTTCTTGATTGAGCCAACAGTACTGGAAGATTGTTCTTCTTTTAGAATATTGACTGTGTCTTCAATCTGTTTTCGTGTGTGTGCACTTGAAATGAAAAAACGCAATCTTGCTGCTCTTTCTTCAACAGCAGGGCTAATAATTGGTTGTACATTAATACCTCGTTCAAACAGTTTGTTAGACAGATTTACTGCTTGTAAGGAATTACCAGTGATTACGGGTATTATGGAATAACCAGAACAGGTACCAGTATCTAAATTACTTGCCTTGACCAAATTATAAAACATAAGGCTTTTATCCCTTAATATACGCACTCGCTCCGGTTCTTTTTTCAAGATTTTGATAGCTTCAAGCGCTGAAGCTACCGATGATGGTGGCATCCCTACACTGAAGACAAATCCTGGTGCGTTATATTTTAGTATTTCAATTAACTCTTTATTGCCAGAAATGTACCCTCCACAAGAAACCAGACTTTTACTGAGTGTTCCCATTGTGATGTCGACATGATCACTTTGTATACCAAAGTGTTCACAAATACCCATACCGGTTTCACCAACAACACCAATTGAATGTGCTTCATCAACCATAAGTAAAGCTGTATATTTTTGTTTAATATCTACAATCTTTGGAAGGTCTGGGATATCTCCTTCCATACTGTATAAACCTTCAATAACAATAAGAACTTTTTCATAATTGCCCCTGATATCTTGTAAAATTTTGTCCAGTAATTCCATATCATTGTGGGGGAATGAGAGTCTTTTTGCACCTGAAAGAATAGCACCCTGAATGATGCTATTGTGAATGAGTGAGTCATGGATGATTAAATCTTTATGCCCAAATAAACATCCAATTGTTGTGACATTGGCCGCGTGGCCACTTACAAATAATAAACTGCTTTCCGTATTATGTATTTCGCTAAGTTGTTGCTCCAGTTCTTGATGTATTGGTCGTTCACCTGAGACAGGGCGACTTGCTGAAACAGTTGTGCCATAACGCCTTATGGCATCTATTGCCGCATTATCAACATTTGGATGACCCGAGAGGTTAATATAGTCATAGCTCGCATAATTGATATATTCGATTCCATTAATTGTAGTTACATTTTTGGCTAATCCATCATGAATCTTGAAATAGGGTATCGCTATATTGAGCTTCTCCGCAGCTAATTTTTGGATCTGAATTTGTTTGTATTCAGGAAATTTATCAAACTGGTAATAATCATGATTTATACCATTGAAAGACGCTGTATTGTTACGTATAAGGTTGTCTTTTGCAGGTTGAGATTTTTTTCTTTTTACTTTATCCAGAAGTCGTCGCTTATCTTCAGAGGATAAGCCGAATATCATGTTACTTTTATCTTTCACTGAAGAACCACTTTGGTTTATTTGAGTTTCCGCTTCTTTAATTCGTCAACAAAATCTGCTATTTGATCCATATCTGTATCAATCCCATGTTTGCGAGCAACGGCAGAGACTTGTTCGTTTTCATTATCTATTTGAATTGTGCCGGGATCATTGTGTTTGTGGATGGTTGCCAATATTCTTTTTGCAATGTTTTCTATTGATGAATTATCCGCTAATGCTGTAATAGGCAAGTTCGTTTTAAATTTTGTGTCAATCACGGTCAATAATTCGGTTGCCATCAGGGAATCAATACCAAAATTCTGTATTGAAATCGAGATATCAATTCGATTTCTGTCTAAATGCATAATTTTAGATAATTCTTCAATTAAAATATTGACTATAAATTGATGGGCTTCTTCCCGGGATAATTCTTCAAGTATATCTCTTATATTCTCCTGTACATCCACATCTTCATTTTTATTGCCCATGAATAAATTACTATAGGTAGGCGAATTTAATAAAAACAGGGATCTTTTCATTAAATGAAAATTAGGTTTGCCGATCAGATAATTACTGATGTTTGGCCCAATATTTTCAAATATTGAATTAAGTGCCTGCTCTGAAGTTATTCCTGAGATTCCACGTTTGTTAACCAGTAAATCTTTTAACTGCTCATTTCGCGCTAAAGCACCTACATCTAGTATTACATCGAGTGAAACGGTCAACGCTGGTAAACCTGAATGTTGTCGATACTGAGCCAATGATTCCAGGTACATATTGGAGGCAACATAATTAGCCTGGCCCAGATTTCCAATATAGTTGGCAATTGATGAATACATAACAAAGAAATCGAGAGGTAAATCTTTTGTTAATAGATGGAGATTCCATGCCCCTTGTATCTTGGGTTTCATGACATTAACCATTTTTTCCTTGCTTAGATCACCAATAAGGCAATCATCTAATACCATTGCTGCATGAATGATTCCCTTAAGCGGTTGCTTCGTAGTATTAATATCTTTTAATATTTTTTGAAGCATAACTGGCTCAGACACATCACATTGTATCGAGTAGATGTTGGTACCATTGGTTGATAGTTTATCAACAACCATTTGTGCAGTATCTGGAATTGACCGACGTCTACCTAGTAGATATATATGCTTTGCACCATAACTTGCCAGGCGCTCTGCTGTTGCCAGTCCTAAACCACTATAGCCACCAGTTATCAGATAAGCTGCATCTTTTGAGAGTGAAAGTTTTTTACCTCTATCTTGTTGCCTGTTTACATCGTGTATTTGATCATGAAAAGAAACAACAACTTTGCCAATATGCTGTGATTGTTGCATGAATCTAAACGCAGACTTTATCTCGTGTGAGGTAAATACAGTAAATGGTAATGGCCTTAGTGTTTTCTCCTTAAACATTTCCATTACTTCATTAAATATTTTATTGCTTAATTCTGGTTGTTGAGCCATCAATTGATCAGCATCAACACCAAAATAAGCAATGTTATTTCGTAGTGGTTTAAGACCTATATGTGTATCTTCATAAAAGTCCCGTTTTCCTAATTCCAGGAATCTTCCAAATGGTTTTAACAAGGCTAAATTACGCTCTATAGCCTCACCAGATAATGAGTTAATAATAATATCAACGCCTTCACCATCAGTGATTTCATTGATTTCGTCAGAAAATAATAATTTGCGTGAATCAAAGACATGATCGACACCAAGTAATTTCAGGAATTGCCGCTTCTGTTCTGTTCCTGCTGTGGCGAATACTTCAGCATTACAATATTTTGCATATTGGATCGCTGCCAGACCTACACCTCCTGCTGCACCATGAATCAAGACTTTTTCCCCTGATTTGATCCTGGCTAAATATTCAAGGCCATAATAAGCAGTGAAAAATGTCGTCGGAACGGTGACTGCCTCTTCAAAACTCCAGTCAGATGGCTTACTTGCAACTGCTAAATGATGTGTAATCACATGTGAAGCAAAACTTGAGGGGGCAAAACAAATAACTTCATCACCAACCTTGAATTTATTAACCTGACTTCCGATTCTGGTTATTATTCCAGAACATTCCAGACCAAGCCTGGCACCGGCAAAACCACCGGATAGCATTTCATCTGGCAAGAAACCTGATAAATACATGATATCTCGGAAGTTTAAACCAGTAGCAACAACTTTTATCTCAACATCATGATTACCAATATCGACCTTGTCTTTTTCTATCCATTGCAGGAATTCTGGCGATCCTGTTTGGCTAAATTGCAGTGCGTAGTGTTGTTCATCGTTGTTGGTTTTTACATGGGTGGGTGTGTCACTTTGTATATGAGAATTTCCAGACTCTTTTTGTAGTCTGAGTGTATATCGAGATTCATCTCGAATAATGATTTCGTCTTCGAGATCCTGATGTTTTATTTCATTGATTATATGTGTTGCTATATTGTGGTAATTTTGTTCATCCTGTATGTCGATTTGCTTCCATTCAATATCCAGAATCTCATTCTTTAATGTTCTGCCTAATCCCCACAGAGTACCTTGAGATGGATTAATGTTTCCATTGGCTGATCCATTATTATTTAAGTAGTCAAATGCACCTGAAGTAATAAGCCAAAAATGAGGTTTGCTGACGGTTTCATTACCTGTAATAACATTGGCAAATGTTATTACAGGCATACAGTTTTTTAATTGTTCATCAATTATATTTCTATGGGTATCTATATTGGACAGGTCAAAACTTACCAGATAAATATAATGAATAGATTTAATTCCTGATAGATCAAGACCAGATATCAGATCACTAACTTGCTCAGGGTCGGTTAAATTTAATATGCATGAAGTATCATTCTTTTTCTCATAATTCTTACCATGTACCACCTGTAATGCTTGATAGCCGACCGATGAAATCTGTTTTTGCAATATTTCACCAAGTTCATACGAATCACCAGATGCACCAGAAATAATAATACTGTATTCACTGTAATCATTTGCGGCTTCCAAATTACTTTTGTCTTTTGAAATATTATAGGCGGAGATAATTTGATAATGGTCATGATGTTCTATATCACGTGTTAAGGTTGTGATATCTTTGAAACCTGATCTTTCTATTGTGGATAACAAATCTGGTTCAGAAGACCTAAAAAAACTGTTTGAATTGATAGTTGAGAACCATTCGTGATTAACTCCTTTATTTAACAGAGTCAACCTGTCTAGAATTTCATTAAAAATCAGAAGAACACCTGAATTAGCCAGCAAGTATTTTGCCTTATCCAGAAGATTATATTTATCTTTTGAGTGTAAGCAATTATTGATAATCAATACATCAAATTCACCATTTAAGAATTTATTTTTAATATTGAGATCGTTTTTTTCAAATGCTTCAACACGTAAATTTACATGTGATTTTTGTTTTTGAAGTAAATCATATGATGGGTCTGAATCTATTAATATAGATGTGTAGTCACAATATTCACTTGGTAAATTATGGATTATTGTGTTTACGAGAGTTTCTTCACCATGACTTATCTCAGCAATACGAAGGCGTCGTTTATGCCCAGGCCAGTGATCTACAATATCAAAAACAACATGGCTTAATATTCTTGAATAAATACCGCTTAAAAAATACTGTGATGAGGAGTAAATATCTTTACCAGATAAATTGAAGGAATCAATTGGCTCTGAAGAAAGTATTTCATGAAGGTTGAAGCCAAAATTTGTTGTGACCAATAATTCACGATAATACTCCGGGTAATCAGCCAATATCGCGCGCCAAATTTCTGTCGATTCAGTATTGTCCCTGGATTCAGTGAGTTTCCAAATACCCTCGTTTAAATCAGCCTTTCCATCTTCATGTAGCAGGTTCAGTAAATATTCAATATAGGGATGGTGTTGAGGAGATATATTTGCTGAATGAATAAATTCGTCAATACTGAATTCCTTAAGATGAGCACCAAACTCTTTTAGTACCTTGTAAGCTAGAGATGATGCCAGTGCATCACAAAGGGGAAGGATTTCCTCATCATATCTTCTTAATGTTTTAGAAAAATTTTCATCATTAAATATATTTTTTATGCAAGATGACAAATGTCCTGAATCAGATACATTGCTGGCTTTTTCAGGATCAATAACATTTCTAATAATTTCATGATACCGATATTGATCAGGTTGAAGTCCATCTGTTTTTCCAAGCTTTAACTTTTTAAAATTACAATCTGATATTAACGCAATTATGTTGCCGGCATCATCAAGGATTGTAAAAGAGGCATGAATTAATCCGGGCGAGACACTGTGCAGTTTTGTGAGACAAAACTTGATGTTATTCTGATCCCCATACAATATGACTTTGCCAAGTCTTACTGGGACAAAAGGTGAAAAAAGATCCAAATCAGCATCAAGGAAAACAGCCAGCAATGAGTGAAAACAGGAATCCAGAATAGCAGGATGAAGTACATACTCTGATAATTCCTGTTTAATACTTTCTGGAATATTTAGCTCAGAGTAGACATATTCATCATCTCTATAAGCCTTGACCAATCCTCTGAATGCTTCACCAAATGAAAGACCTATATTTTCGGCAAAATCGTATAACTTTTCTCCCAGGTAATATTGGTTACTGTTGAATTTCTCCAGAGCTTGAGGTGATGAATCTATTAAATTATTAACGGTTGATTTAATCTTGCCTTTGGCATGAATAAGCCACTGTTCTTTATTCAAGTTGGTGCGGCTTTGTATTTTAAAACGAGAATTATTTTCATTAAGAATGAACTGGATAATTTTTAATTGATTCTGTTCCAGGATTAATGGGGTTCTTATTTCCAGTTCTTCGATTTCATGTTGTTCTCTATGAAAATGTAAATTTGAAGCTTCCAATGCTAATTCGACGAAACCTGTCGCAGGGAATATTACAGTTTCATCAATAACATGATCAGATAAAAAACTGAATAATTGTGTGTCAATCTGGTTTTCCCAAACACCTTCAACATTTCCTATTTTCCATCCCAGTAGTTTTTTATCGGCTGTATAATTAGCTGCTTCACATGTACGTTCAAGAATATATTCCTGTTTTGACCAGGGATATGAGGGTAAGGGAACATTGTTATAAGCTGATGTGAAATAGACAGACAGGTCAAATTCGCCACCTGAAAGGTAAGTACTGAAGGCCGCCTTTCTTATTAAATTTGTATTGCTGTGGTCATTTCTATTTAAAGTTGTAACTGTCTTTATCTGTTGTACATTATTCTGTGCACATTCATGGATGTAGCTTGTCAGAACAGGATGTGGGCCAATTTCAATAAAAATATTGCAACCCGCTTCAATCATATTAGTAATTGCACTTCCAAACTGTACTGGTTGCCTGACATTTTCCCACCAAAACTTCTCATCTAATACTGCGCCTTCTATTTTATTTCCTGTAACGCTAGAAAATAAATCAGTTTTACAGCTTGTTGGCTCCATCTCCTCAAGTGATTCAAGAATTTCAGAATGTATAATTTCCATCTTGTGACTATGAAATGCATAATCCATATCCAACATTCGGCAAAAAATATTGTCTCTGGATAGTTGTTCTGATATTTTGTTAAGGGCTGTTTCATCGCCTGTTAATGTAATAGAGCATGGGCTGTTAACTGCAGCAAGTTCCACGTCAGGGCCATATTTTTCAAACAGTGGGACGGCCGTATTTTCTGATATTCTAACTGCTAACATTTTGCCACACCCTTTTGTCTTCCCTTGTAAACGGCTTCTCGTTGATATTACATGAACGGCCTGTTTTAAGGTTAATGCACCGGAAGCGTAAGCTGCAGCCACTTCGCCAACACTATGACCGCTTATTGCATGTGGTTTTATTCCATAGTGTTCCAGTAATTGAAAAATACCAACCTGAAGTGCAAACAATAATGGTTGAGCATATTCGGTTTTGTCCAGATTTGACTCGGTTTCATCACGTTGTAATTCCTCAAGTAATGACCAGTCATTTTCCAACATGAAAAATGAATTAACATTATTCATCACATCGAGGAAAAATGGCTCCTTAAGCAAGCTTCTCCCCATGCCCTGCCATTGCGAGCCGTTGCCTGAAAATACAAATGCAATATGAACATTTTCACCAGATAATTCATCTTCTATGATTACATGGCGATCGTCATTATTGAAAATGTATAAATCCAGATGTTCTTTTAATAGAGCATAATCTGTTGTTGTGGTTGCCAGGCCTGATTTCAGCTGTTGACGTTTATGGGCAAAGGTACTCAGGCAATCATAGATTTCACTTTTATTATTTTTTGATTCCAGTAAATGACTAACTTGTTGCGCTCTTTGTTTTAATGAATCATGGTCATTAGCGTAAATGAAGAGAGGTGGACAGAGCTCAGGTGGTTCAGATAATTTTATTGTTTCAGTCTTATATTCCTGTAACAAGAGGTGTGCATTGCTTCCTCCAAATCCGAATGAATTAACGCCCATTATGAGCGGTAATTCATGATCCTGGAGTGATATATTTTCTTTAGTTAACTTAATATTTAAGTTCTTAAAATCAATGGTTGGATTTTCTTTATTAACTTCAATGGTGGCCGGAATTTCTTTATTTTTGATAGCCATAATAATTTTGAATAAACCTGCCATTCCAGAAGCTGGTTCCAGGTGACCAAGATTTGATTTAACTGACCCAATCATGATCGGATTAGACTGATTTCGTTTCTTGCCTACAGCCCAGCCTATTGACTCGGCTTCAATCGGATCACCTACAGGTGTCCCGGTACCATGCGCTTCGATATAACAAATTTCATCAGGTGTGATATTAGCCTCGGTATGCACAGATTCGATGAGCTGACTTTGAGCATTTCTATCTGGAACAGTGAGGGTGTTTTTCTTGCCATCAGTATTAACTCCACTACCTATTATAACGGCATGAATCGGATCACCATCGCGTTCGGCATCTGCCATGGATTTTAAATATAAGACAGCGCCACCTTCACTTCTGACATAGCCATTGGCTTTTTCGTCAAAAACTTTACATGTCCCATCAGGAGAAAGCATTGATGCCTTGGAAAATCCGACAAATGGAAACGGACTTAACAGTAAGTGCATAGAGCCAACTATGGCGGTGTTAGATTCTCCACTCCAGATTGCCTGACATGCCTGGTGTG
>Ga0164315_10004521_pt1 | contig 10785 bp, 5 predicted proteins | sample GuaBasSedimGuay6_FD_113737 | JGI IMG/M metagenome (GOLD analysis project Ga0164315, IMG submission 113737) | Subseafloor sediment microbial communities from Guaymas Basin, Gulf of California, Mexico - Guay6, Core 4569-2, 0-3 cm | ecosystem: Environmental > Aquatic > Marine > Hydrothermal vents >...
ATAATAAAAGTGCGGCCGAGACGGCCGCACCCACAATCATTCTTATTCTGTCCTTGTCAAAAGGCACCCTTTTGGCGACTATTGCTTCACGTAACCCTTTTCTTCAAGATAGGTGACAACCCTCGCGGCACTCTGCTCAACCGACTCATCGTCTGTATTGAGCACGATTTCCGCCTTTGCCGGCTCTTCGTAGGGCGCCGAAATGCCGGTGAATTCCGGAATGATGCCCGCGCGGGCCTTCTTGTACAGTCCCTTGGTATCCCGCTCTTCACAGATTGCCAAAGGCGCATCGACGAAGACCTCAATAAAATCGCCATTGCCCTGGATCTTGCGATTGCGGTCCCGGTCCTCACGGTAGGGCGAAATGAAGGCAGTCAGATTGACGAGCCCAGCCTCGGTGAAGAGCTTGGCCACTTCGCCGATCCGGCGGATGTTCTCATTGCGGTCTTCGGGTGAGAAACCCAAGTCATTGTTGAGGCCATGGCGAACGTTGTCCCCGTCGAGGACGGTACAGGCAACACCGCGTTCGGTCAGTACGCGGTCGACCTCGATGGCCACGGTACTTTTGCCCGATCCGGAGAGACCGGTGAACCACAGGGTCACACCTTGTTGACCGAGCATATTCTCCCGATCCTTGCGGGTGACGTCGGTTGTAATCTTGGTAATGTTCTTGCTCTTGGGTTGCTGGCTCATCGTTCCTCCGGCTGGTGGCGCTGTTGCGCGTTGTGGCGCCGGAGTATACACGGATTCGAGGGACATTACAGGTGTTTTTGTGCCTTTTTGTGGGCTATTTGGCCGCGTTAGGGCCAGATAAGCTGAAACTGGAAACTAGGAACCGACGCCAGGCCGAAGGTCTGCCGAACCGAAGGTTCGGGCCCGCGAAGCGGGTAGCGTGGGCTGGAAACTGGAAACTGGACTCCGTTTGTCAGAAATTATCGACGAGATCTACCAGTTCCTCTGAACCTACGCGCACGAATGGTGCCTTCAGGGCCCCAAGTGTTGCGTCTGGCGAATTTTTACAACTGCATTCGGTCCCGTGAGGTATCGGACAGCATAAATGGAGGGGTTTTTCAGTTTCCAGTTTCCAGTTTCCAGTTTCGTTTTCGACCGCAATCCAAACTGAGTTCCCGTCTAGCGAACGACCGCTTCTCTCCTCAATGGAACTGGTTTTTTTCATGCTATCCTGCGCGCTCGATTTAAAGGAGGCTGGTCCGTGGACCTCCAAACCCTGATCCTCAACCTCAGCCGATACTGGGCCGACTGTGGCTGCATCATTCAGCAACCCTACGACACCGAGGTCGGCGCAGGCACCATGCATCCCGAGACCTTTCTCCGGGTGTTGGGTCCCGAGCCCTACCGGGTGGCCTATGTACAGCCCTCCCGGCGACCCGCCGACGCCCGTTACGGCGAGAACCCCTTTCGTTTGGGCCGTCACCTACAAATGCAGGTCATCCTGAAACCGTCTCCCGACGATATTCAGGGCCTCTACCTCAAGAGTCTCGAAGCCATGGGCATCGATCCATCGGTGCATGACATCCGCTTCGAGGAAGACAACTGGGAGTCCCCTACTCTCGGCGCCTGGGGCGTCGGATGGCAGGTTCTGCTCGACGGAATGGAAATCACCCAGTTCACCTACTTCCAGCAGGCTGGGGGGATCGACCTGGCGCCAATGACGGCAGAGCTGACCTACGGCCTCGAGCGGATCTCGATGTTCCTTCAGCGCAAGGACTCGATCTACGACATCGAGTGGGGCGGCGGCATTCCCTATGGCCAGATCCGTTTGACGGACGAGCGCGAGGCCTCGACCTACGGTTTCGAGGTGGCCGACGTCGATATGTTGCGCCGGCACTTCGAGGATTGGGAGGGCGAAGCCGTTCGGTGCCTCGAACATGATCCGCCGCTGGTCCTGCCCGCCCTTGAGGCGACGTTGAAGACCTCGCACCTGTTTAACCTGCTCGATGCGCGAGGTGCGGTCTCGGTGACCGAACGAGTCGGCTTGATCGCCAGGGTTCGGGCCAACGCGCTCCGTGCGGCCAAGGCCTACACTGAGCAGCGCGAGGCGATGGGTTGGCCGCTGGGCAATGCTCTCGAAGCCGAGCCTCAAGAGAAGGGAGCGGTGTAATGGCCTCCTTTCTTCTGGAAATCCGCACCGAAGAGATTCCTGCCAATGCCCTTCCCGGCGCCCGTCGACAATTGCAGAATTTGTTCGCCAAACACCTGGGCGACGCCGGATTCACAGCCTTTCAGACGACTGTCTTGTCGACACCGTTGCGACTGATCGTCACGATCACAGACCTCCCTCAGAAACAGGATGACCGCATTGAAGAGATGACCGGACCGCCGTCGAGGATTGCGGTAGCAGAAGATGGCAGCCCGACAAAAGCCGGGTTGGGATTTGCCGCCAAGGCCGGCCTGCCCTTCGAACAACTGGGCCGGCTGGAAACCGAAAAGGGTGAATACCTGGCGGCGACGGTCAATCATGTGGGCCGCGCCACCTCCGAAATTCTGGCGGAGATCACACCGGCCATTCTCTCAAGTCTGCGCTTCCCCAAGATGATGCGCTGGGGCCTTGGCAGTTTTCTCTTCGTTCGTCCCGTGCACGGCATCGTCGCCCTGTTTGACGACGAAATTATTCCCTTCGAGGCCTTCGGCATCACCAGTGGCACCACTACGGTAGGCCACCGGGTCCACAGTCCGCAGCCGTTTGAGATTTCTCACGCAGACAGATACAGCGAAACAATGGCACAGCATTCGGTGATGGTTGATCCCGCCGAAAGGCGGAGGAATTTAGAGATAACGGCCCAGCACCTGGCATCGACCGTTGGATGCATGGTCCACGACGATCCCCGCCTGGTGGCTGAGCACGTCGAACTGGTCGAGTGGCCCGGCTTGATCGTCGGCTCCTTCGACCGGGACTTCCTCGAACTGCCGCCGGAGGTCGTTATTTCGACCCTCCGGCATCACCAGAAGTGCCTGATCCTGGAGTTTGGCGACGGCACATTGCAGCCGTTTTTCCTCGCGGTGATCGACCGCAAAGACGACCCGGAGGATCTGATCCGTCTGGGCAACGAATGGGTCATTCGTGCACGCCTCGCCGACGCTGCATTTTTCTTCTCCGAAGATCGAAAGCTGCCCCTGGAAGATTCAATCGCCGGTCTGGAGCGAGTCGAATGGCACCGGGTTCTCGGATCCCTGGAGGCCAAGGCCGAGCGTCTCGGCCGCCTGGCGGTCACCCTGTCCGGGCAGCTCAACCTCGACCTCAGTACCGAGTCATTATGCCGCGCCGCCCGCCTGGTCAAGGCAGACCTCACCACCCACATGGTTGGAGAGTTCCCCGAACTCCAGGGCGTGATGGGCGGCCACTACCTTCGTCTCGAGGGCGCCGACGAAGAGTTGTGGACGGCCTCCCGAGACCACTACAGGCCCGTCGGTTTCGACGGTGACAGTCCGGCCTCTGAGCTGGGCAGAGTCCTCGGTGTCGCCGATCGCCTGGACACCATCGCCGGCCTCTATGCCGTCGGCGAAAAACCGACGGGTTCACGAGATCCACTGGGTCTCAGGCGCGCTGCACAGGCCATCGTCAAGGTCATCATCGACACCGGCTGGGCGCTGGACCTCGAGAAAATAGTCGCCGAGGCCGTCTATGGAGTTGCCGACCAGGCCACCGAAGATATCGAAACGGTCAAAGGCGCCGTCACGGGGTTCATGGCCGATCGCCTGAGGCGATGGTTGACCGATGTCACCGGCGTGGCGGGCGACACAGCGGATGCCGTCATGGCTTCCGGCTGGTTCAATGCCTGCGAGACGGTCGCCCGGGCCGAAGCGCTGGAGAGCGTGCGATCCAACGACAGCTTTCGCGCCTTGGCCCTGGCCTTCAAACGGGTTCAAAACATCACAGACGGCAAGGCCGAGGGTGATGTCGATTCCTCCCTCTTCGAACATACGGAAGAAAAGGAACTGCACGACGCTGTTCTGGAGTTCCACGCGACCCTCGAACGCCTCCTGCCTGAACATCGGGTCACCGAGGCCTTCGAAGCGATGATCCCAATAGCCGACACCCTTGACCGGTTCTTCATCGAAGTCATGGTCATGGCCGAAAACAACGAAATTCGGGCGAATCGTATCGCCCTCTTGAAACTGCTGGGGCGGGATTTCCTGACCCTGGCCGATCTCTCGATTCTGCAAATAGACGGAGGAGAATGATGAGCGACACCAAGTACATTTACAGTTTCGGCGGCGGTACGGCCGACGGTGAAACCACCATGAAGAACGAACTGGGCGGCAAGGGCGCCAACCTGGCCGAAATGGCCGGCTTGGGCATCCCGGTACCGGCGGGCTACACGATCACGACCGATGTCTGCACCTATTTCTACGACCACGGCCGAAGTTATCCAGAGAGCCTCGAGCGGCAAGCTCAGGCAGCACTGACCAAGGTCGAAGAGATCATGGGCGCCACATTCGGCGACCCCGACAATCCCCTGCTGCTTTCGATTCGATCCGGAGCACGCCAGTCGATGCCCGGCATGATGGAAACGATCCTCAACGCAGGCCTGTGTTCTTCAACCATTCCAGGCCTGATCGCGAAGACCGGCAACCCGAGCTTCGTCTACGACGCCTATCGAAGGTTGATCATGATGTACGCCGACGTCGTCATGGAGAAGGCCGCAGGTATCGAGCCCGCCGAGGGACAAGGTATCCGGCAAAAGCTGGACCGCATGCTCGAGGAGGTCAAAGATGCAAACGGCTATGCGTCCGACGCCGACCTCAGTGAAGGGGATCTCAAAGCCCTTGTCGATCGTTTCAAGGTCGAGGTCCGTTCTACGCTTGGCACCGACTTCCCCGACGACCCCCACGAGCAACTCTGGGGCGCCATCGGTGCAGTTTTTGCTTCTTGGAACGGAAAGCGAGCCATCGCCTACCGCCGCATTGAGGGCATTCCGGTCGAATGGGGTACCGCGGTCAACGTGCAGGCGATGGTCTTCGGTAACATGGGCGACACCTCCGCGACCGGCGTTGCCTTCACCCGCAACCCCGCTACCGGCGACAACAAGTTCTACGGCGAATGGCTGGTCAACGCACAAGGCGAAGACGTCGTTGCCGGCATCCGCACTCCCAACCCACTCAATGCCGACACCAAGAACGACCAGAACCGTCACCTGCCATCCCTCCAGGAGGTCATGCCCGAGACGTACTCGCAGCTGGTCGGTATTCGTAACAACCTGGAAGACCATTTCCACGATATGCAGGACATCGAGTTCACGATCCAGGACGGTCACCTTTGGATGCTGCAAACCCGAACCGGAAAACGCACCGGAACTGCTGCCCTCAACATGGCCATGGACATGATCTCGGAAGGCATGATCGATCAGCGAACCGCAGTGATGCGGGTCGCTCCAGCCCAGTTGGACGAGTTGCTCCACCCGATCATCGATCCTGAGGCCGAAGCCCGGGCCGACATCCTGGCCAAGGGCCTTCCCGCCGGACCCGGTGGCGCGGTCGGCAAGATCGTCTTCACCGCCGACGTTGCGGTCGAGTGGGCCGCCCGAGGCGAAACCGTACTGCTGATCCGAGAAGAGACCAACCCCGAAGACGTCGAGGGCATGAGAGCGGCTATCGGCATTCTGACTGCCCGTGGCGGCATGACCTCTCACGCGGCACTTGTCGCTCGTGGCTGGGGAAAATGCTGCATCGTCGGCGCAGGCGACCTCGAGATGGACCTTGCCGCCAAGACACTCTCGGTCGACGGCAAGATCTTCAATGAAGGCGACGTTCTGACCCTCAACGGAACCAAGGGCACGGTCTACTCAGGAGCACTGGACATGATCGACGCGACCGAGAACCCACGCTTCGTCGAGTTCATGAAGATCGCGGACACCTTCCGGGTGCTCAAGGTCCGGGCCAATGCCGAGACGCCCGAAGATGCCAAGAACGCCGTTGGCTTCGGCGCTGAGGGCATCGGCCTCTTCCGAACCGAGCACATGTTCTACGGTGCGGGCTCCGAAGAGCCGCTCTTCCTCCTGCGAAAAATGATCATGGCCGACACCGAGGCCGATCGTAAAGCAGCTCTCGACGAACTCTACCCCTTCGTCAAGAAGGACATGAAAGCAACCCTGGACGTCATGGCCGGCATGCCTGTGACCATCCGCCTGCTCGATCCCCCGCTGCACGAGTTCGTGCCCGTCAGCGAAGGCGAGCGCACCAAATTGGCCGAGGCCCTTGGCATGTCGATGGACGACCTCGACCGCCGATCCGAAGAACTGCATGAAATGAACCCGATGATGGGTCATCGTGGAGTGCGCCTCGGCGTATCCTTCCCCGCCATCTCCGCCCTGCAATTCCGGGCGATCCTCGAATCGACCATCGAACTCCGCAACGAAGGCAAGACCATTGACCCCGAGATCATGGTCCCGGTCGTCGGCATGAAAGAAGAGCTCGAAGACCAGCTGACACTTGCCAAGGCCGTTCACGCAGAGGTCTGCGCCAAGTTCGGCGTCAATGAGATCGATCACCTCTACGGCACGATGATCGAGATCCCCAGGGCCTGCCTGACTGCCGACGAGATCGCCGAGACCGCTCAGTTCTTCAGCTTCGGCACCAATGATCTGACGCAGATGACCTTCGGCTTCTCGCGTGACGACATCGGCGGCTTCCTGCCCGAGTACCTCGACAAGAGGATTCTTCCTGTCGATCCCTTCCAGGTCCTGGATCGCGACTCTGTAGGGCGCCTGGTGCAGATGGCCATCGAAAAGGGCCGCTCCATCAAGCCCAACCTCAAAATCGGCATCTGCGGCGAGCACGGCGGCGAGCCGAACTCGGTCGAGTTCTGCCACCTGGCAGGTATGGATTACGTCAGCTGCTCACCCTTCCGCGTGCCGATCGCACGCCTTGCGGCGGCGCACGCTCAAATCACCTATCCCAGAAGCTGAACCCAAAGCAGCCGAATAACCATCCCCCCGCGCCTCGGCGCGGGGGGATTCCTCTTGTGTGCTTTTTCGTGTCCTTTTTGTGGCTACTCTTCTTGTGGCTTTTTGCAAGTAGCCATGCTGACGCCAGACTATCCCCCACCCTCGGCCACCTGACGGTGTTTGGACGGAGACGTGCCGAAGAAGGTCCGGAAGCGCCTCGAGAAGTAGAAGGGGCTTGAAAATCCAAGTCTGGAGGCCACTTCATTGACCCGATAGTCCCCGGTTTCCAAGAGACGCCGCGCCTCCCGCATCTTCATAGCTGTTATCAACCGACTGGGGGTGCAATCAAAGACCTCCGCGAGGCCACGTTCCAGTGTTCGGAGAGAAATGAAGAGATCGTCCGCCAGTTGGGCCGGGCGATAGCCGTCCTCAAGGTGTTCGTGGATCTTGAAGATGGCCTGATCCGAAAGACTGCTCGGCCCTTCACTGGGGCCGGAAACAACCCGCCGAACATAACTGGTGTAGCCGGCCAAGACATCGTCGGGAGGCGTTTCCCCAGAGCCCTCTTGAACTCCGCCCGTAACGAGGGGCTTGTCCGTGCCCGGGGTCGGTACGAAGTACTCAGTCTCGGCCTCAACAGCCTCGAGTCGCCGCATAAGCTGGCGAATCTGCCGTCTCTGCCGCTGTTGCACCCACCACAGGATGACAAAAATTACGCCGGAGACAACCAACAAAAGAGTGAAAACGGGCATCATATCTCGCGTCCAGTACAGTCTACCCCAGCACCATCGGGCTGACCGGCGGTTTTTTGGAACGCCTTTTTGATCCTCTCTGAAAAATCACCAAACTCGGTTCAGTTTTTCCCGTACAATCCACTGCCCCGTAACCCGGGTCTGGAGGATTCATGTCTTACCGGTTTTTCTCAATGATCTTGGCTCTGTCTCTTTGCGGCATAGCGGCCGCCGAAACCAACCCGCCCGAAGTCGTTGCAGCATTGGGTCTTGCCAGGCTTCACGACGCCGAATCATCGGCCAAGACGGCGCAATTGGAACGGGCACGAGCCAAAGGACTGATCGCCGGGAAAAGCTGGGCGCCACTGCTTGAGCCCTCCCCCATCGACGTTTCCCGGTACAGCATCCGGTTTTTTCTGGATTTTGACCGCGAGGTCGTATCAGGTTCGGTCGAAATCGAATTGACCGCAGTTCATTCCGATCTGACGACGGTCGAGATCGATGCATGGTCAGGACTTCGAATACTCGGCGTCACCCTCCTTGAAGATGCCGCCTTTGCTTTTGACTCTCCAAGAGACCTTGATTTCAGTCACGAAAACGACACCCTCTCAATCCAACTTCCACGGACGCTGGCCGAAGACGAAGGGCTCCGCCTTCTCGTTACCTACGGAGGCCGGGCGGGCCACAGGGGGGACGGTATCAATTGGGACTATCACGGCAACGGGCAACGGGTAGCGTGGACGATGGCCGAGCCGTTTGGAGCCAGGGTGTGGTGGCCTTGCAACGACCGTCCGGATGACAAGGCGGTTGTCAACGTTACCGTTACGGCCCCAAACACCTACACGGTAGCCTCCAACGGGCTGGTGGAGAGCACCACCGACCACGGGGACGGAACGGCAACCACCAGTTGGGCCTCCATATATCCGGTCGCTCCCTACCTGGTGGTGATGAACGTTGCAGACTACGTCTATTCCGAAGAGACCTACGTCACGAGCCAGGGCACAACCATGCCGGTGGCTCTGTATGCCTTCCCTGAGGTGGCGGACCAGGCAGAGGACGACCTCGCCGTCACACCCCAGATGATCGAGACGATGGCAGAACTTTTCGGCGAATACCCCTTCATCGAAGAAAAATACGGCAACTGCACAGCCAATTTCGGTGGAGGCATGGAACACCAGACCCTGACCACGATTTCGGCGGCTGCCATTGGCACCGACTGGATGCCCTGGCTCAACGTCCACGAACTGGGTCACCAATGGTGGGGGGATTGGGTCACCTGCGCCGACTGGCGTGAGCTGTGGCTCAACGAGGGCTTCGCGACCCTGACCGAGTGGCTCTGGGCGGAGCACCTCGGCGAAAGCACGTTGCAGAACTACCTGGCCGACTCCGACAACATCGGGCTCTTCCTCGGACCGGTCTATGACAACCCAGTGCCATTTTCGGGTACGGTCTACGACAAGGGCGCCTGGGTTCTTCGAATGTTGCGCCACCGCCTTGGAGATGAGGACTTTTTCGAGGGCGTTGCCGCCTACCGCGAGAATCACGCTGGAGAAGCCGCGACATCCGAGGATCTCAAGGCCGCCTTTGAGGGTGTCTCCGGTCGAAATCTTGACCAATTCTTCGATCAGTGGGTCTACGGAAAGAACCGGCCTCGTTTCCGGTACTCCTGGGAGGCGACCGAAGGGCCGGCAATCCGTGTGGTGTTCGAACAGATCCAACAGAACGCAGAATTGTTCGAGATGCCGCTTGACATTCGGGTCACCACGGCCAGCGGAACGGAAGATCACCAGATCGAGTTGGGCGCTTTGGCTGAGCAGACCATCGAAATCCCCCTCAACGCTCCAGCAACTGGCATCGAATTGGACCCAAACCACTGGAGCCTCTTCTTGTCTGCCCTTTCCGATCAACCGGATCTCGACCTCGGTCCCGGGTATCCCGGACCGTTCGATGCCGGCCAATCGTTTCCGGGATCACCGGCATCTCTCACGATTCCGGTCACCAATGTCGGCGGCAATTCGCTGGAGATCTCCGAGTGGGGCTTTGCCTACGGTGGCTCGGAATTCTCAATCACGGCACCAACACAATTGCCCTTCAGCCTTGCACCGGGCGCCACCGTTGAGCTTGAAATCGAATTTAAATCCGGCGGCTTGAACACCAGGAGCAACTGGCTGTGGATCCGCTCAAACGACCCGGACAACCTCGGCATCACCTATGCCAGAGTTGAGGGCCATGGGGGAATCTTCCCCGGGGACTTCCTGCAAGCTCCCTCCAGCGTCAGTTTCGGGAATGTTCCCGTCAAGGGTCTCGACGAGGCCACCGCGGAATTCTCAAACCTCGGAGGCGCGCCCGTAACCCTTTCGGCGACAATCCAGGGTGACGAATTTACCCTTCTATCGGAGGTGCCCCCGGTCCTGGAACCCGGTACGCGACAGACATTCCTCATTCGATTTGCGCCCGAAACTGTCGGGAATCATCAGGGTTCTCTCATCTTCGAAACCGATAGCGGGACCTGGCCGACCGTTGAGATCACCCTCCGTGGAACGGGGATCTCAGCGCCTCACCTCCTCGTGACGCCGTCGTCTCTGGCTCTCGGACTCGTCGACAATGATACGAAAGAGGCTCTGGTCAGGATTTCCAACGACGGCACCGAAGATCTCCATCTTCTGGAATTTGTATTCGAGGGGCCCTTTGAGCGCTCGGAAGGAAGTGCAGGCACGATTGCCGTTCCCGCTGACGAATATCGGGATATCGCCGTCGTATCGACGGCAGGCCAGACCGGCGCCGTACAGGGAACCCTGAGAATTCGATCCGACGATCCAACTCTCCCGTGGGCTACCATACCGCTGAACGCAGTCTGGGTTGATGATGCAATCCTCGCAGAGGACCAACTGGCCATTCCGGCAACTGCCAGCACTGCAGGGCTGGGCGGATCGTGGTGGAGTAGCAACCTCGTTCTACTCAATACCGGCAATGAAGATGCCGCAGCAGACCTGGCTTTCAGTCCTGCCGGTCCCCAGACAACTTCCGGCATCGATCGAACCGTGACGATCCAGGCGCGAACACAGCGCACATTGTCGGATGTCGTTGCCGACCTTGGACATGAAGGCGCGGGCGGCATGGCGGTCACCACGAGCACCCCGAAGATCATC
>Ga0164315_10004522_pt1 | contig 10785 bp, 6 predicted proteins | sample GuaBasSedimGuay6_FD_113737 | JGI IMG/M metagenome (GOLD analysis project Ga0164315, IMG submission 113737) | Subseafloor sediment microbial communities from Guaymas Basin, Gulf of California, Mexico - Guay6, Core 4569-2, 0-3 cm | ecosystem: Environmental > Aquatic > Marine > Hydrothermal vents >...
AGAAACCGGACAATCGGGTTTTGGCCCCTGAATGGACCGATTACAACAAACGTGTTCAATATCAGGTGTTTGATGTTGGTAACCTGTTAAAAGCAGGAACCAATATAATTGGCGTACAGTTAGCCGATGGTTGGTATGCCGGTATGCTTGGTCCCGTTCGCTGGAGTCGCTATTTTCCAAAAAGAGGTGCCTATGGCCTGGATCGCCGACTCTTTTTTCAGATGGAAGTGGAGTATGCCAATGGTGAAAAGGAGTTATTCGTCAGTGACGAAACGTGGAAAATATTCACTGATGGACCGCTGCGTATGGCGGATAACTTTTTAGGGGAAACCTATGATGCCAATAAGGAAATTAAAGGCTGGCAAAACGCAAACTTCGATGATTCGAAATGGGAGAAAGTGGTGATAGATAAGAAAGTAGATATTAATCTTGTTCCGCAGGTTAATCAGCCCATTGAAGTTGTAGAAACATTGACGGCAAAAAGTGTAGCAAGAACTAAAGATGGGCATTACATTTTTGATGTAGGAGAAAATATCGCTGGATGGTGTAAGGTTCGGCTTGAAGGTGAACCGGGCGACCTTTTTATTTTACAACACGGTGAAATGTTAGATGAAGAAGGAGAACTTTATACCGAGAATTTGGGGATGGCTGTTCAGATCGATTCCGTTATTATGAGTGCTTCCGGAAAATTGACCTATGAACCTCGGTTTACGTATCATGGATTTCGATACGTGGAAATAAAAGGCTTACGAAATCAACCAGATAAAAATATTTTAGAGGCCAAAGTTGTCGCTTCAGATCAGCCCAGAACCGGTTATTTTACTTGTTCAAATACTATGCTCAACCAACTTTATAAAAATATAAATCGCTCTCATGTTAGTAATATGCATGGTGTGCCAACAGATTGCCCACAACGCGACGAGAGATGTGGGTGGATGGGAGATGCCTATATATTTGCTCAGACATCTATTTTTAATCGGGACATGGCAGCATTTTATAATAAATGGATAACAGATATCATGGATGCCCAATCCGAGCGTGGAACCTTCCCGGACATTGCTCCCCATCCTTTTGCCTACGAGAAACATTTTACAGGAGTACCGGGCTGGGCAGACGCAGCTATTCAGGTGCCATACTCCCTTTATCAGAATTATGGCAACCAGGAGATACTTGAAGACTATTTTGGAGCATTCCAAAAATACATTGATAATATCCTTAATAATAATCCTGATTTTATATGGAAAAATGGATTGGGGAACAACTATGGTGATTGGCTTAATGGAAATACTTTAAAAGCTGAAGGTTTTCCCATAACCGGAGCCAAAATACCTTCAGAGGTTTTTTCAACGATCATGTTTTATAATTCAACAATTAATCTCTCGAAAATAGCCAGAGCTATTGGAGAAAAAGAAAAAGCTGACTATTATATTAATTTAGCCAATGACATCAAAATAGCTTTTTCGAAGGAGTTTGTTGATGTCAATGGTAAAATTGAGGGCGACGCACAGTCATGCTATGCCCTGGCTCTGCATTATAATATCTTTCCGAAAGATATGGAAGAGAACTTTGAAAAAAGGATGATTGATAAGTTTATTCCTTATAACGGACGTATGAATACCGGTTTCCATTCTACGCTTCCGTTAATGAAAGAACTTGTAAAGAGAGGTTATTCAAAAAAAGCTTTTCAACTATTGGAAACGACAGAATTTCCATCGTGGGGCTACTCCATTGAACAGGGTGCAACCTCTATTTGGGAAAGATGGGACGGCTATGTAAAAGGACGTGGACTTCAGGGCGCCGGAATGAACTCTTTCAACCATTACGCATTTGGAGCTGTTGGCGAATGGATGTACGAAAATATTTTAGGAATTCAACTCGACATTGAATCACCTGGTTTTAAGCACTTTATATTGAAACCGATACTTGATGGTACCTTGACCTGGGCGGAAGGGAGCTATCATTCAATTTGTGGTAAAATAGAAGTAAAATGGAAAAAAGAAGATAATAAATTTGAATATAAATTTACTATACCTGCCAATACTTCGGCAAGGGTTTACATGCCCAGTATTAATATTGAAAATGTATGGATAGAGGGTAAAAATATATCCGACTTTTTTAAGGATGCCAAGATCAATTATCATGATGGTTACAGCATCATTGAAATTGGTTCAGGCACCTATAGTCTTTCATCGGAAATATAGATGAAACATAATATGTTTTAAGTAAAAAATGGCTTGTTCGTATTTGATCTCCCCGATGATGGATATAAAGGACAAACCAGGTTACTTTATTAAAGTTAGATCATTTATTTTGCAATTTGTTTTTTAATCACTGCTTATTTATTATGTTCAAATGGATAGCATTATTTACTCACACTAACTCCAAAATAAAATCAGTCCGGTAGATTAAAATTTCACGAAAAGTAGAACAATTATTAATTTAAATTGTTCGAACTTTTTTTATCAATGCATGTTCTTCCTTACTGCCACATAATAACCACTGTTTCTTGTGATGCAAGACGAATGTTTTCAATATTTACATCCTCAATGAGCTTACCTCCAAAAATAATTTTAGCTTTTTTATTCACATTTTTCTCAAGATCAACGCTTGTATTTTCATCTTTCATATTAACCAAAATAGTTAGATAGTTACCTTTGGATTCCATAGTTTTAAGGATAACATGTTTATTGTGATGACCCAATGTAAAAGGTAATTGTTGAACAACACCCTTAGTTTCTTCTTTAATAAAAGTAGCAAAAGAGGCATTGTCTTTTTGCCAAGAACCAAGACCTATTAGCGATGGAATCCAGACCACTTCACCTTTTCCATAGTGGTTTCTAACTGCAATTATATTCTCATTTGATGTTCCAATTACTTTAGCATTGTCAGTTTTAATTATTCCTTTAACTAAATGTGAAGGCAATTTTACTTGTGGATCTGTTAACTGAATATCAAACGAGCCACGAACAAATTTGTATTCTTTGAGTGTTGCTCCAAAAAGTTCTCTGTATGGGTCTGTGCTCATATAAACATTGTGCAAATTTTCATCGTAAAAGCCGCTTAAACCTGTTACGATTAGTTTATTGCCGTTCTCAACAAAAGTGTAAATTTTCTCTCTAAATGCTGCCGGAATAGATAGCATGTTGGCTAGAATTGCAATTCGAGGTTCATCTGTTTTCAACTCCCAATTAAAGTGATCTAGCTGCTTTACATTGCTCGAAATACCCATTTCCAATAAAGTTTCATAAAAAGACAATATTGATTTTATGTGTGAACCTTCTCCTCGACCAGGAATATTCTCAACAAACCCAGATGACAATGTTTTTTCTGAAAAAATAATCATCGATTCAGGGGAATAGATTAAATTAACATTTGATTTTACCGTTTTGGCATTTTCAAAAAATTCATTTTCTTCTAATAAAACTTTAGCTACATTTCCAGACATAGTAAGTCTGTCTGTTGGTTCATTCTGAAAAGTAACCATTCCCCATTCTCCTGCTTCTGCAACAGAAGCCCTTTGGTTTAGGGTCCAAAAAATAATACGTTCTGCTCCGGATCCTATACATGTCCATAACCATTGTGCAATATCCTCTTTTGATGGCGTTAATGGGTTGAAGCCACTGAAAATATTAGGCCCTCCCTGTAATTCTGTGACCCAGAAGGGTTTTGGTTCTGCTGCACTGCTTATAATATCGCAATTCGCCGCAATTGCCATGGTATATTGTTGTCGTTCAAAATATTCCAAATGCCAAGCTGCATGAATAGAGGCTCCTAAGGATGAAAGAAAAGGCATCCATTGAGGAAAATCATATTGCTTCAGATTTGTAAATAGTAAATGATTGTTGACATGAGTAAACCCTTTAGGATCTTCTTCTTTAATTATATTTGCTATCCAGTTCAGGTACTCCGTCGTATAATCCCGCCAAAACAACTCAAATTCAATTGAACCCTTCATATAATCATTTTCTGAAGTATTTGTTTGTAATGCTTTCCATTTTTTGAATCTCGGAAGTGAATACTCATTTTTTGAATAGGAATAATCTCCAGGTTCATTTTGCAACACCCAGGTATCTAATGCCGGATGATCTTTAAAATGCCTAACCGTTTGCCGAATATACTCCTCTATTGATTTTTGATGCTCGATACTTTTTGGGAATTTAAACCCTCCTACACTGTTATCTGAAGGGAAAAGAGTGACCAATATTTTAACACCATGTTTTTGAGCCATGTCAAAAACATGATCATATCTTGAAAAATCCCAATTGCTTTCTCCTAAATTGACATGTTCTTCAAATAACCGAATACGACATATGGGCATATTATGATCTTCTAATAATTTAAACCATTTTTCTACATCCTCTTTATTTTGTCCTGGTTCTATAAATACTTGTGCTCCTATCATTGGTTCCTGTGCTTTTATTTTAGTTGTCATTGAGATTAAAATTAATATAAATATTAGCCATGATATTTGTAAACCTTTATGTTTTTTTACGTTTTTTGTCATTTTATAAACTATTTCAAATCAATATATTCATAACACTTATTGGTATTAATCTACTATTCATTTATTAATGCTTTATTTAGTTAATACAATTCAATTTTTTAATGCTAATGTCAAGTCACGTATATTTTAGACCTACCAAGTTTCGTTTTTTTTGTCGATAGCTTTGTTAAAATATTTTAACCATAGCTGTGATTATGCTGAAAAATTTTGTCTCACTCTCAACAAAATAAACTTCAACTTATACGACACAAAACACCTGACTTAACACTAGTGTTAAGTCAAGCATAATCTTTAGGGCCAAGCCTTATTCTTTTTGTTTTTTGCTTTGCTAAAAAAAGACTCACGTAGCTATGGCTATGCTCATTTTTTTTAGCTTTCCAAAATTCCAAAAATAAATTCGACTTACCCGAAATCTCATACATGACTTGACACTAGTAACAACTATTGATTATTGTTTAAAAAAAATATTTTCAGTCCTTTGATGTCATCTGAACCAATTAAATCAACACGGGCTTTTTTTAATTCATTCCATACTGCATTTCTTTCCATACCGGGCTTATCCGTAGTAGCCCAAAATCGAAGTATATAGTCATTTTTATGAGCTTTTTGCACGATCAATTCTAATTTGTCTTTTTCGGCGGCAGGCATCTCTCCAACGCCATTCCATTTGAAATGACGTTGCCAATTATCACTAACCAAAGGCATTAATGAAGAAGCTATTCCTGAATTTAGATCTGAAATCCTACCATCATAACTGGCATATCTTTCTACTTGATTCTGCATATATTCAAAAGGTCTATTCCCAGAAACAATCACAGCAATAGAGCCAGAATTTTTTGTACCCGATGTAAATGATGTAAACATCCCTTTATAACTTTCAAGTATTTTATGCAAAACCTTATATGTTTTCAATCCATTATCTTTAATATCAATCAGTAAAATCAACTCTGTTCCTTCCGCATATACAGATCCATTATTTTGTGATATTATTTCTTTAAGTGGATCCAAATATAATCTCCGAAGAGTTTTACCTGATTCTATTTGATCTGAGTTATGTGCCACAAAAAGTGAATCGCCAAGAGAAAATACATCAACCTCTATGCTTTTGAACTTATAATCTATGGCATCAACCAAGGGCTTATCGTGTTCGTAATCATTGTGTGAGTGAGCTGGTAAAACAAGTTGTATTTTCTCTTTGTTTTCAAAACCACAATTGGTCATTATTATTACTAAAAAGAGGAATAAACCTATCGTTTTTAATCTATTCATTATAATTAATATTTCTCCAGAAATAGTTGGAATAAAAAAAGTATTGTAAAACTGCCTTCATATTAATTTTGATTTATAAAGAAAGAAAGTATCAACTTAGTGTTTACTGAAACAGCAATCATTGCATCTTGCATTATTATTTGTAGTGATAGTCAATCACAACATCATCTGCATATAATTTTCCATTCTTTTCAGAAAGAACAGCTTCCTGAGGAATCAAAACCAATAAACATGAATTTTCATTTACTACCTCAAAAGTGAAAGTATTGGATATATTTTCAGCAATAATTGCCCTTTGCAAGGCATCATATATTTTTACTTCAGAAATGCCAACATCTATATTTACTTTTCTCATATTGGAATTTGGGTTGTAATACAAATAGGTTGGAAATGCGTCATTTCTGAAGAAATCTGTTGCTAAAAGGTCTAATTGAAGTATATTATCAACATTTGTTCTTGATATTATTGACCCTGTTATACCAACATGTGCGCTACCGTAGACACTTAATTGGGTTACATCAGGATTTCCAACAAGCCAATTTGGACCATCACCAATTGCAACAGGAGATTTAATATTTTCATATCCTCCAAAATAAGGTTCCTTGATCAATCCTTCATACCCAATTACACCTTTGGTAGCTTCTTTCTTATCCGGCAACGATTGATGCTCATCTGAAATTTCATATGGGTAAAAGAATTTCAATGCATTGCTTGCATTAAGAACCCATTTACCAATAACATTAGCATATTGTGGGTCATATCTAATCATCGGCACTAACGGCCACATAAGGTCATAGGTATTCATTAGATAAGCATAACCTCCATATTTTTTTGTATGGCCTACCAATCCAGACACATCATAACCATTCCAATTATCCAATAAAACTCCCCATCCAGTTCTATCAACAGAGGTTCCATTAAACGTCCATTCAAGTATATCCGAGTAATCATAATTCGTACCCTCTTCGGCATTTAAACGTGCAGCAACATAGGCTCCAAAAGGCATTAAAATTTCATAAAACCTGTTTTCCTTGAGCGCTAACAATGCTTCTAAAGAAGATTTTGCTCCTTTTAAATATTTAGGGTTTTTAAATTTTTGATAGGCAGAATACAATACATAAGCATGACCTGCTGCCGCATCTTCTTGGCTTGTAATCCAATTTTCCTTCGGTTCTAAAGTAGAATAATCAAAAAAAGTATGCTGATAATTTCCGGCTAAGATAGAATCTGATTCATAAAATTTATCTGCAATTGAAAGCATAATATCGCTATAATCTCTTTCTTCAGGATAAAAATTTGCTACACCATAAAACAATAGATTAGGATATACATCATACCACCAATCTCTGCCATAACCCCCACCCAAGAGAGCAACTTCAGGACAAGTATTGTTCATTACTATGTTCCACCCTGTCTCAGAATTAAAATAATTCTTTAACATAGAAACGTAATTCTCTCCATTCTGATCCGACTTGTCGATTCCTACAAGACTGGCTCCTAAAACTGCACCTATAGTAGTTAAAGATTCATGGAAAATTCCATTATAGTTTTCTTGACCTTGTCTTACATCACCTAAAGTAGTATATAAACCTATGACCTCCTGATCAAAATTTTTACGAGAATCATCTTTCCAAATCAATGGCCAATATTCTCCTGTTTGTGTCTCATCATAGGCTAAAGAATCAAAACGTTTCGCTAAACCCTTAAAGTCTATAATTTTGAAAGGTTTGGGTAAATTTGGCATTTCTTCAACTCTTTGTAGCTTACTTTGATTTATTGGGTTTGCTGTTCTATATTGTAAATTCTTTTCATTGCATGCAGAAAAGAACATACTTGATGTCAGAAAAATTACGGCGATTGATTTATATATTTTCATTCTCCTAATTTTTATTTTTTGGAATAACGATAGTCTATTATGACATTATCTGCGTAAAGTTTACCTTCTCTGATTTCTATATTCGCAGTCTTCGGAACAAAAACTAAAAGGGAAGAATTTTCTTTTTCCATTTTAAAAGTAAAATCTCCAATTGTGCTATTTGAGATAAATGCACGTTGTACGGCATCATATATTTTAACCTCATTCTCACCTACTGAAATTGTTACTTCTTTTATTTCAGGGTTTGGATTATAATATAAATAACTTGGGTATGCTTCCTCTCTATAAAAATCTGTAGCTAAAAGATCTAACTGCAAGATATTTTCAATATTGGTTCTTGAAATTATCGCTCCTGCAATTCCTACATGTCCGCTGCCATAAACACTAAACTGAGAAACCTTCGGATTATCCTTGTTCCAATGCATGCCATCTCCTATGGCCACCGGCGCCTCAATATTTTCATATTGATCATAATGTGCTTTTTTTATTAATCCTTCATAGGCAATAACTCCTTTGGTATATTCTTTTTCTTCAGGAATTGTTTGATGTTCATCCGGAATTTCATTTGGATAGAATAACCTTGATGCATTGGCCGCATTTAGCATCCATTTTCCTATTGCATTGGCATATCGTTGGTCGTAACGAACCATTGGTACAAGTGGCCACATAGTATCATAAGTATTCATTAAAAAAGCAAATCCTCCATTGTGAATAGTGCTACCCACTAAGCCGGATACGTCATATCCATTCCAGTTATCAACGAGAACACCCCAACCTTCGCGACATACGGAATCACCATCAAATGTCCAGTTCAATAGATTAGAAAAATTATAATTTGTACCCTGTTCCGCATTCATTCTAGCGGCAACATAGGCTCCAAAAGGCATTAAAATTTCATAAAAATAATTTTCTTCCTGATTTAAAAGTGCCTCTATGGAGGTTTTTGCTCCTGCTAAATACCTTTGATCGTTAAATTTTTGATAAGCCGAATACAATACATAAGCATGTCCTGCCGCTACATCCTGTTGTGTGCAGATCCATGTCTTCTTCGGTTCCATAGCGGCGTAATCAAAAAAAGAATAATCATAAAACCCATTTAAAACAGAATCTGCCTTATAAAACTGATCTGCTATCGTATGCAATAAGGTATTGTAATCTTTTTCCTCCGGATAAAAATCCGCTACCGCATAGAACATTACATTTGGATACACATCATACCACCAATCTCTGGCATAACCTCCACCAAGTTGTGCAACATCCGGACCGGTATTATTCATTATAATATTCCACTTAGTTTCACTATTAAAGTAATTTTTTAGCATGCCCACATAGTTTTCTCCTTTTTGGTTTGATTTATCAATACCAACCATACTAGCCCCTAACACGGAACCAATACTTGCCAATGACTCATGAAAGATTCCATTATAATTTTCATTCCCTTGTCTGACATCTCCCATTGCAGTATAAATTCCGAAGGTCTCCTGATCAAAGTTTTTACGGGAATTATCTTTCCAGATCAATGGCCAGTACTTACCTGTCTGATCCGGATCGTACACTTTTGCATCATAATCCTTGGCTAATTGATTAAAATCAAGAATTTTAAATGGTTTTGGCAAGTTGGGCATAGAATCTATACGTTTAATACTTACCTGGACCACAGGGTTTAACTGTTCAAATTGTGATCGATTTTTACCACAAGAGCTTAAAAATAGACTTATGATTAGAATTACAATAGCAGCTATCTTATTTATTCTCATTTTCCAATTTATTTTGTTGTTTTAAAAGTTGCTTCGCGATTACTATTGAAAGTAATTGAATTGTGCCAATAATTAATAAGGCATAACGTAAGGCAATGTCTGCATCCAGGAAGAATGCAATAGCTAAAAAGGTACCGGCTCCAAAAAATCTTCCTACAAATAATCCAAATTCATGGTTTAATATATAGGAGAATTCATTTCTGTTCTCAAGTTTGGAGAGCACATCAATAACTTTTAGTTGCATTGGGAAATAGGCAATATCAAGAACAGGTCTGGCAATTAAGAGCAGGAATACAAATACAATGACTCCAATACCGTCAAACATAACACCATTAACTAAGGAAGCTAAGAAAAAACCTATTGTTCCAATACTAAAAATGATCAATCGATCTTTTGGTTTTGAATATTTACCCAGAATTAACATTACCACTGCAGAAATTAGTGCTCCAATGGATAAAGCCGATCCTAAAACCCCTTCAGAATTGAAAAATTTCATCATTAGCATGGCAGGTGCGGTTACAATAAACCCTTGAGACATACCCTTTAAAAATGCCATTTCAAGCATTTTCTTCCAAAGTTTATGGAATTTAGAATAAAGAAATTTCTCACCCTTTGGTTTCTCATATTTGCCAAAATGAAATACTATGGAGGCAATAATCGTTATAATAAAAACCACAACAGTTACTACTCTATAACCTTCATTTATACCTTCATTTGAATCACCGTTTCCACTAATTAAATACCAGCCAATAATTACAGGAACAATTGCGGCAGTTAGCGTATAGGTAAAAGTCTCAAAACCATAATAAAAATTACGAGCTCTATCTGTAGTAGTGGAAAGTACAAGATAATCTCTGTTGGCCCAGTAAAATCCAAATGACATCCCCATGATCAAACCGGCGGACACCAATCCGAAATAATTAATTTCATCTAAAGACATCATAAACATCATGGAAACACCACTTAATATCATACCAAGTGAGAACAATCTTTTGATGTTAATTCTATTTAGTAAATAACCATTAATAAAAAATGTAATTGGTATTCCTGTGTAAATTGCTAATTGGTAGAACATTACTTTGGCCGGGTCATTGGAATTTCTCATGATATAAGAGGCTACAAAAATATCAATTACCGGTAATACAAAAGCATAAATTACATTGGTGGCTATTAGGATCTTCGCACTCCTTGAAAAATCCTTAAAACCTATTGAAGCTATTTTATTCATGATATATTTAAGTGGGTTAGTATTTCTTTAATAGAGAAGCTGGCTTCGCAAACGAACTCGTCCGAAGCGCCATAATACATTTGAATAGTATCGCCCTTAACAATATGGCCATTGGTAAAAACTACATTCCCAAAAAAACCGGTTTGTTCAT
>Ga0164315_10004523_pt1 | contig 10784 bp, 8 predicted proteins | sample GuaBasSedimGuay6_FD_113737 | JGI IMG/M metagenome (GOLD analysis project Ga0164315, IMG submission 113737) | Subseafloor sediment microbial communities from Guaymas Basin, Gulf of California, Mexico - Guay6, Core 4569-2, 0-3 cm | ecosystem: Environmental > Aquatic > Marine > Hydrothermal vents >...
AGCACTGGCAATTATATTTACATTGACAGCTTGCGCTACTGTTCATGAATTTTTTGATGACACTGTCTATGAATTGCCACCAGCTGAGCTGATTGAGTTCACCCCTGAATTTGATCCCAAGATTGTTTGGTCTGTTAATACCGGTGGTGCTGACAATGATTACACGGATCTTGCAGTGTGGATACTAGGGGATATGATTGTTGCTGTTGACTATGAAGGAGAAGTCTCTAGTTATGATGTGCAGACTGGACGTCGACTGTGGAAAGTGGATCTAGATGTTGATGTCACAACAGGTGCTGGTGGCGGAGAGGGATTGATTCTAATTGGTACCCAGAAAGGAGAAATTCTGGCATTGGATCAAACAAATGGTATGCTGAATTGGCGGGTTCAGCTGAGTAGTGAAGTGCTTGCACCACCAAAAGCAGCAATGGGTGTTGTTGTCGCACGAACATCTGATGGCCGGTTATATGGAATGTCAACGACAGATGGTCATATTATGTGGAACTATCAGCGCGCGGTTCCTTTACTAAGTTTACGTGGTGCTGGCACACCAGTGTTAGTCGATGACAAAGTGATTGCTGGTTTTGCTAATGGTAAATTAGCAGCACTATCGATTAGTGATGGCAAGGTTATTTGGGAGACAAATGTCGCTGTAGCGCGTGGTCGGACTGAAATGGATAGATTGGTAGATGTCGATTCAGAACCTGTTATTCGTAATAACAGAGTATATGCAGTTTCTTATCATGGCCAGCTTGTAGCTATGGATCTAGATACTGGCGAAAAACTTTGGTCTCGTGATATGTCATCACGTACAGGTCTGGATGTTGATCCTGATAATGCTATTTATGTAACTGATGAAGATGGTTATGTCTGGGCCTTACATGATGGTACAGGTGATGCTTTATGGCGACAAACGCGATTATTAAGACGTAAGGTTTCTGCGCCAATTATTGCAGGTAATTATATCCTTGTTGGTGATTTTGAAGGTTATATACACTGGATCTCTCGTGAAGATGGCCGTTTTGTAGCTCGTAAAGAAATTGCTGATGGTGCTATTCGTAGTAAACCTGTGTTGAAAGATGATCTAGTCTTTATTACTGGTGTTGACGGTACATTAACAGCAATTCAAGTGCAGTAATTGATGAAACCTATTATTGCACTTGTTGGTCGTCCAAACGTTGGTAAATCAACTTTATTTAATCGTTTAACTCAAACTCGTGATGCTCTGGTAGCTGATTTTTCTGGCCTTACCCGAGATAGAATCTATGGCACTGTGGAGAGTGATGACTGTAGTTTTATTCTGATTGATACGGGCGGTTTGTTGGATCAACGTGATGATATGGCAGATTTGATGCGTAAGCAGGCTGAGTTAGCCATCGAAGAAGCTGATTTGGTTTTCTTCTTGGTTGATGGGCGTGCAGGCTTAGTTGCTGCAGATCAGATTATTGCTCAAAAGCTACGTAATCTAGGTAAACCTACGATTCTGATTGTGAATAAAGCGGAAGGCGAGCTGAAAGAAATTATGGCTGCGGAGTTCTATTCTATAGGGCTAGGCGAGCCTCAAGTTATTTCGGCATCACAGGGAAGAGGGATGGCTAACTTATTGTCAACACTTCAAGATACGGTGCCTGCTGTTTTAAGATCTGACAGGGATGACCAAGACGAAGATAGTGGGCAAGATAAAGGTATTCGACTCGCAGTACTAGGTCGTCCCAATGTAGGAAAATCTACATTAATTAATCGTATTATGGGCGAGGAACGTGTAGTAGCATTTGATGAACCGGGTACAACGCGTGACAGTATTCGTATCCCATTCGAGAAAGATGGTACTGAATATACTTTGATCGATACTGCCGGTGTGCGTAGGCGTTCAAAAGTTTCAGAAATGTTAGAAAAATTCAGTATTGTAAAAACATTGCAGGCATTGGAAGATGCTAATGTGGTGTTATTAGTATTGGATGCACATGAAGGAATTGTTGAGCAAGACCTTCATTTAGCCGGACTGATTATTGAAAGTGGCCGAGCGGTAGTTATTGCTGTTAATAAATGGGATGGTCTAGAAAAAGCAGAACGTGAATGGGTTGAGGCTAATATCGAACGTCGATTGCCCTTTTTAAATTTTGCCAAGACACATTTTATTTCAGCACTTCATGGTAGTGGAGTGGGATTATTATTTAAGTCAGTTAAACAAGCCTATGAATCTGCGATGGCACAAATTCCAACACCAAGATTAACGCGTGTACTTGAAGATGCAGTATCTGATCATCCACCTCCTTTAGTCCATGGTCGACGAATCAAGTTTCGTTATGCGCATCTTGGTGGTAAAAACCCACCACGCATCATCATTCATGGGAATCAAACTGATTCAACCCCAAATAGTTATCGCCGCTACTTAGAAAACACATTTCGAGATGTCCTTAAATTACATGGAACACCGGTAGTGATCGAGTTCAGAAGTGGGGATAACCCATTTAAGGGTCGAAAGAACAAGTTAACGGACCACCAAGGTACAAAGCGCCAGCGGATGGTTCGGCATAAACATAAATAGTTTAAAAAAGATGGCTATAAAATCCCATCATCATCATCTAATAAATTATCAAGATTATTAAGATGACCACGTATCTTTTCGCGACCAGCTAATTTTTCTTGTGCAGCAATTGGTAAGTCAGTAAATAAAATGACCTTATTCTCGATCAAGGTGTTGATTAGATCGTCTAAGACACGGATGAGAGTTATGTCTGATATTGATAAAGCTGCCAGTACATCTTCACTATTGGATGATTTGACCAAATATTCGATAAGCTCAGGAGAATCTAAAGATAAATATTCTTGATTATCAGCTTGTGGTGCCTCAAAAACAGCTATAATTTTGCCAGCTTCATTTCGTTGGATATATGCCATAATGTAGTGTCCAAGACTGATGTATTAATTAGAAGTATCATAATTTAAATTAATCAGGGTTTACAGTAATTAAAAAAACTGTGAAACTTATGTATTAAATGACTAATACTGCATGGAATTAGATTGAGTGGCAAGTCAAGAGCAAAGATCAGAATGGAATACTGCAGACAGTAGAAATACACTCGATGATTCTTTGTTGGGTTGTTTGACTGTCCTCACTAAAATTCTTAATAAACCACATAGTGCAGAGTCACTAGTTGCTGGCTTACCACTGGTTGATAATAAGTTAACTCCAAAATTATTTATCCGTGCTGCCGAGCGAGCAGGTTTATCTTCCAAAGTAGTCAAACGGCCGTTACGTAAAATTTCTAATTTAGTCATGCCAGCAGTATTACTACTGGAAAATAGTACTGCGTGCATTGTTTTAGAAATAAAAAGTGGAATGGCTCGGCTCATTTTTCCCGAAACTGGCGATGGTGAAGCAGAAGTATCATTGCAGGATTTAGATAAACGATATACTGGTTTTGCAATTTTCATTAAACCTGTACATCATTTTGATCGACGCACTGAAAATAGTGAACTTCCTCGAACAAATTACTGGTTCTGGGGAACAATTGCTCGGTTTTGGCCAATTTATGCTGAAGTATTTATTGCTTCAATTCTAGTAAATATCTTTGCATTAGCATCACCATTATTTATCATGAATGTCTATGACCGTGTAGTACCCAATCATGCGATAGAAACCTTATGGGTGCTGGCAATTGGTGTTGCAACAGTTTTTGTATTCGATTTGTTACTGAGAGTATTACGCGGATATTTTATTGATATGGCTGGGAAAAAGGCTGATGTCATATTATCGGCTACAATTTTTGAAAAAGTGATGGGGATTAAAATGTCATCACGTTCAAATTCGGTAGGCTCATTTGCAAATAACTTGCATGAATTTGAAACATTCCGAGAATTTTTTACCTCAACAACCTTGACTACATTTGTAGACTTACCGTTTGCTTTGTTGTTTATATTTGTTATTTGGTCTATTGGTGGGGAATTGGCATATGTACCTTTGGCAGTGATACCTTTAGCGGTTGTTGTAAGTTTGATTATTCAAATTCCATTAGGTCGAACGATTAAAAATTTATTTAGGCATTCAGGGCAGAGAAGTGCGACCTTGATCGAGACACTGACGGGGCTAGAGACTATAAAAAGTTTAGCTGCGGAATCTCCAGTTCAAAGAAAATGGGAACAGACAATTGGTTTTATTTCCAGATATGGACAACGTGCACGAATTTTATCATCGATGGCAGTGAATTTTACTGTTTTCTTACAACATATGGCATCAGTGAGTATTGTTGTATTTGGTGTATACAAAATAGCTCAAGGCGATCTTACAATGGGTGCCTTGATCGCGTGCACAATCTTAACCAGTCGGTCATTGGCACCTCTTGGTCAAGTGGCTGGTATTTTGACTCGATATCATCAATCAAAAGCAGCATTATCTTCGTTAAATCACTTAATGAATCTCCCTGTTGAGAGGCCTTCAGGACGGGAATTTCTTCATCGACCAAACTTTAATGGAGCGATAGAATTTAAAGATGTGACATTCCGTTACCCCGATCAACAAATGGATGCACTTTCCAATATTTCATTTACTATTCAGTCTGGTGAAAAGGTCGGATTTATTGGCAGAATTGGTTCAGGAAAGAGTTCGGTTGAAAAATTGATATTAGGACTTTATGAACCAAGTGATGGTGCAATATTGCTTGATGGTACTGATATAAGGCAGATTGACCCGGTGGACTTACGTAAAAATATTGGTTATGCACCACAAGATGTCGTACTGTTCTTCGGCAGTATTCGTGACAATATTGCTTTAGGGAAACCTTTTGCTGCTGATGATGATGTACTACATGCAGCAAAAATAGCTGGTGTTACGGAGTTTGTTAATCGTCATCCTTCAGGTTTTGATATGCCTGTGGGTGAGCGTGGAGAAGGTTTGTCGGGTGGGCAACGCCAGAGTGTTGCAGTCGCTAGAGCTTTGCTGCTTGAACCCTCCGTATTAGTGTTAGATGAACCTACAAATGCAATGGACAATAGTACTGAGGAAGTATTTAAAGAAAATTTAGTAGAGACTTTGGCTGACAAGACACTACTATTAGTGACTCATAAAGCATCTTTGTTAAGTTTGGTAGATAGGCTCATTGTCTTAGATCAAGGTCAATTAGTAGCCGATGGTCCTCGAGAACAAGTCTTAGAAGCCCTTAAGAAAGGGCATATTAAAGTGTCAAAAGGATAGTTTTATGGCACATACGAAACGTGTTCATCCAGATGATTCTGAATTTATGTCTGAAGTTAGTGCTGCTACTTTGGAAGCAGCGCATCGTGGAGGCCATTCTTTATTGCTGATAACGCTGATATTCTTTTTGGTTGCAGGATGGTGGGCCTATGAAACAACACTTGATGAGGTGACTAGAGGTAATGGTAAGGTCATACCATCCAGTAAAGTCCAAGTTATCCAAAATTTGGAAGGTGGAATTCTAGCAGAAGTGGCTGTTCGAGAAGGTCAGATTGTTAGAAAAAATCAGGTGCTACTCAAAATTGACGATACGCGTTTTGCCTCATCATATAGAGAAACGCAGCTTAAATATTATGAATTGCTCGCACGGAGTGCTCGCCTTAAAGCAGAAAGTGAAGGTGTTCAATATAAAGTACCTCAGGAAATCATTGATGCGCAACCAAAATTAGCTGCTAATGAACAGGCTTTGTATGCATCTCGCCAATTAGAGTTGAAATCATCAATTCGAGTACTCAAACAACAAGAGGCACAACGTCAGCAAGAGCTTATTGAACGACAGGCACGGCAGTCACAGTTAAAACAGAGTTATGAGTTGAGTGATGAAGAACTACAGATGTCTGCACCATTAGTTGATGCAGGTGTGATGTCTGAGGTGGAATTATTGCGCTTGAAACGGACTGTCAATGATTTATATGGTGAAATGGTGGCCAACCAACTTGCTATTCCGCGGATTCGATCGGCATTAAAGGAAGTCAAACAGAAAATTGAGGAATATATTATTAGATTTAAGACTGATGCGGCAGGTCAGTATAGTGAGGTAGATGCTGAGTTAGCTAGGACGAAAGAGATGATATTTTCATTAAAGGATAGAGTCACACGAACTCACGTTCGGTCTCCTGTTGACGGGACAATTAATCAATTAAAAATTAACACAGTTGGTGGTATTATTCAGCCTGGTATGGATTTGATTGAGATTATACCGATAGAGGACAACTTGTTAATTGAGGCAAAAATAAGACCTGCTGATATTGCCTTTTTACATCCAGGCCAGGAAGCAGTGGTTAAATTGACGGCCTATGACTTTTCAATTTATGGTGGCTTGCCAGCAAAATTAGAGCGTATAAGTGCTGACACAATTACTAATGATAAGGATGAAAGTTTTTATTTGATTTATCTTCGTACGGAAAAGAACTATATTGATAGTAATAAAGGTAGATTGGTTATCATTCCTGGAATGACTACTAGTGTAGATATTTTAACAGGTAAGAAAACAGTGTTAGATTACTTGTTAAAACCAGTATTAAAAGCTAAACACCAGGCTTTAAGAGAAAGATAATATTAAATGGCATTAACGACAGACATGGCTAAAACGATACTTTATGTGGCAAATCCATATGAGAAATTTCGTAATTTAATTAGTCTTGCTTTGTCTGATAATTATGCACCATCATTTTACGACACTATGGATGAATTATTAATAGCTGCTGAGCAGGAGCAACCAGATTTAATTTTATGCCACCAATGCTTGATTGAGGCTGAACAGTCTACGGCTCTAGAAACACTTTTAACAGCTACTCCAGATAGTAAAATCTTAGTGTATGGACCAAGGCAGCCAATAGATGTACAAATCAATGCTCTAAAACATGGTGCTCGTGGTTATTTTGATAGTTCCCTGCCGATCTCAAAGTTAGATGATGCATTACAGGGAGCACTACATGGCGAAGTATGGGTCGAGCGTCATGTTATTTCAGGTTTGATTGATGAGTTATCACATATTCCTGAAATCACCCAAGAGCAACGCGAATCGGTAGATTTATTAACACCAAAAGAGTTAGAAGTTTCAAAATATGTGAGTCATGGTGCTACCAATAAAATGATTGCCCACAATATGGCGATTACTGAGCGTACAGTTAAAGCACATTTGACTACCATTTTTCATAAAATGAATATCACTGATCGTTTGTCTTTAGCAATATTCTTTCGTGATTTGCGAGAATAGTCTTTTTTAATTCACTATGATATCCTACTTAATACAATAGCTTAGTATATAAAGTTAATGAGCCATATTAAATATTGATATAGCTTAAGGCTAATAGGTCAGGATTTATTGTATGAAATTTAGAATTCTACTAATCAGTGCCATCTTGTTTTCGGGCGCATCATCAATACAAGCTACGACTCTGCAAGAGGCTATCGGTGTAACAATCAAGACAAACCCTGATGTTTTAGCTGCAATGAGTGAACGAAATGCTGTCGCTGAGGAAGTTAATCAAGCACGTGCAGGTTATTTGCCTACTGTTGATTTGGCGCTAGGAACGGGTTGGGAAAAAACAGATAGTCCTGCATCCCGTGCCGTAGGGGAAAACCACATAAGTTTGAATCGTAATGAAGCTAGTTTACAGCTACGACAAATGCTATTTGATGGGATGGCAACCTCAAATGAGGTACGCCGTCAAACTGCACGTACAGATTCTCGATCCTATGGGGTGTTTGGTGCAGCAGAAAATAGGGCTTTGGATGCAACAGAGGCTTTTATAAACGTATTACGTGAGCAGAGACTTCTTGATTTGGCAAATACAAATTATGAAGCCCATGAGAGAACACACGATCAAATTACATTACGAAGTAATCGTGGTGTGGGGCGTAAAGCCGACACGGCTCAAAGTCGAGGTCGCCTCGCTTTAGCTAAGGCGAATCTTATTGCACAACAAGGTAATTTGCGAGATGCTGAAACAACGTATTTGCGGGTAATTGGAGAGACTGCTGATAATCTTACAGAACCAGTATCTCCGCAAAGTAGTATTCCAGAAACACTTGATGAAGCAATAAATCAGGCATTAGATAATCATCCAACATTAAAATCGGCAGAAGCTGATGTTGCTTCTGCAAATGCTCAGCATGATACGGCTAACTCTCCCTTTTATCCTCGGCTAGATATTGAACTAGGTACCAATGCAGATAATAATATCGATGGGATAAGTGGTTACAATAATGATCTCACAGCAATGTTGCGTTTGCGCTATAACTTGTTAAATGGAGGTAAGGATAAAGCCCGTCGAGAAGAAACCGCATATTTAATTAATCAGGCAACCGAAATCCGAAATAATACACATCGTCAGGTTGAACAAAGTGTTCGACTATCGTGGAATGAACTGCAAACAGTCAATAACCAATTGGAATACTTTAAATTACATGTTGATTCAAGTGAAGAATCACGTGATGCGTATCAACAACAGTTTGTGCTTGGGCAACGTAGTCTGCTTGATTTATTAGATTCTGAAAATGAGGTCTTTGTATCGAGCCAAGATTTAGTGAATGGTGAATATGATCAATTGTTTGCCATTTATCGCATTATGAACAGCATGGGGGGCTTATTAGAAGGACTTGGTGTTGCATTGCCTGAAGAGGCGGTAAAAATATCATCAACTGAATAAGGCTCTTACAAAGAGAAACTAATTGGCCACGGTATTATTACCGTGGCTTTTTTATATCTATAATTTAAGTAACAACTCACGTTTTGTTCTTGTTTTTACGTGGTCGTGATATTATGAAACATTAGCAATCAGGAAGTGTTTTTAGAAATTTTATGAGCAATCAATCATCGTTTACATATGAAGAGCTTTTGCAATGTGGTCATGGCGAACTATTCGGACCTGGCAATGCACAATTACCCACCCCTAATATGCTGATGATGGATCGCATCACTCATATTTCAAATGAAGGTGGAAAATACGGCAAGGGTGAAATTATTGCTGAATTAGATATCACACCCGATTTATGGTTTTTTGACTGTCATTTCCCTGGTGATCCAGTAATGCCAGGATGCCTTGGCCTTGATGCAATGTGGCAGTTGGTCGGGTTTTTCTTAGGATGGGATGGAAATCCTGGTCGTGGTCGTGCTTTAGGCTCTGGTGAAGTGAAATTCTCTGGACAAGTTTTGCCAACTGCAAAGAAAGTAGTTTATAAGCTTGATATAAAACGTGTCATTGCTCGGAAATTGGTGTTAGCTATTGCGGATGGTTCAGTATCTGTTGATGGCCGTGAAATATATATAGCTAAAGATTTGCGGGTTGGATTATTTACTTCGACAGAGAATTTTTAGGAAATAACGATGAAACGAGTTGTTGTCACAGGTTTAGGTATCACATCTTGTTTAGGACTTGATGCAGAAACAGTTACGGAATCACTGCGATTAGAGCGTTCAGGTATTCGTTTTAAACAAGAATATGCCGATATGGGCTTTCGTAGCCATGTTGCCGGCAGTATTGATATTGATTTCAAAGAGCACATCGATCGTAAAGTTCTACGCTTTATGGGTGATGCAGCGGCTTATGCCTATATTGCTATGAAACAAGCGATTGAAGACTCTGGCTTAAGTGACGATCAAGTTTCTAATCCCCGTACTGGTTTAGTGATGGGGTCAGGTGGAGCATCATCTGCGAATCAAGTTGAAGCTGCAGATATTTTGCGCGAAAAAGGTATTCGCCGTGTTGGTCCCTACCGTGTTACTCAAGTGATGGGTAGTACAACGTCAGCCTGTTTGGCAACGCCTTTTAAGATCAAAGGTGTTAATTACTCAATGTCATCAGCTTGTGCGACTAGTGCGCACTGTATTGGTAATGCAATGGAACAAATCCAACTGGGTAAGCAAGATGTTGTGTTTGCTGGTGGCGCTGAAGAAGAACATTGGAGCATGAGCTCATTATTTGATGCCATGGGTGCCTTATCAACAAAGTATAACGATACGCCAGAAAAAGCATCACGCGCATATGATGCTGATCGAGATGGTTTTGTTATTGCTGGTGGCGGTGGTGTTTTAGTGTTGGAAGAATACGAACATGCTAAAGCTCGTGGTGCGAAAATTTATGCAGAACTAACAGGTTATGGCGCAACATCAGATGGTTACGATATGGTCGCACCATCAGGTGAAGGAGCGGTTCGTTGTATGCAACTTGCGATGTCTACAGTTGAAGCCCCAATCGACTACATCAATGCACATGGTACTAGTACACCAGTCGGTGACTTAGCAGAGCTTGGTGCGGTGAAAACAGCATTTACAGGCACTATTCCATTAGTGGGTTCAACTAAATCGTTATCTGGTCATTCATTGGGTGGGGCAGGTGTTCAAGAAGCTATTTACTGTTTATTAATGATGGAAAATGACTTTATAGCTGCATCAGCTAATATTGATAATTTAGATCCAGAAGCAGCAGGTGTACCTATTATTCGAGAACGAAAAGACAATGCTGGTTTGAAAACAGTGATGTCAAATAGCTTTGGTTTTGGTGGAACGAATGCTACTTTGATATTTGAAAAATTAGCTGACTAGTTAAAACGTAATTTTCTAAAAAAAGCCACCGATTTAGGTGGCTTTTTTGTTTATATCAAATCATCATCGGTTACAGGACCGCGTTTACCTGCGAGTGATTCTTGAATTAAGCTGATAAGCTTGATTTTTATATTTGGATCATCTAGATATTTTGAGCTAAATGTAATGCCATATTTAGCTGCATATTGTTGCACTAGCATAATTAAAACGGTTTCATCTTCCACAAAAGCTCTCCAAATAGCATAAAATATCGTCATTATA
>Ga0164315_10004525_pt1 | contig 10780 bp, 10 predicted proteins | sample GuaBasSedimGuay6_FD_113737 | JGI IMG/M metagenome (GOLD analysis project Ga0164315, IMG submission 113737) | Subseafloor sediment microbial communities from Guaymas Basin, Gulf of California, Mexico - Guay6, Core 4569-2, 0-3 cm | ecosystem: Environmental > Aquatic > Marine > Hydrothermal vents...
ATCGAAGAAACCCCATCCATGAGCGATTTCATAAGCAGAATGTCATAAGAACCTTCAACGCCCTCCTCGATAGCCCCCAGGATGGTCATGGCACCCATGCAATAGAGCAAAAAGGCAGTGATCATGCCATCGGAGAACTTGTCATTCCCCATCCTGAGACGTTTTTTTAGTTTTTCACTCCATCGGTTCATGTATTTATCCAGGTCGATCCACTCACCAATGACCGCACCGGCAACCAAACTGCCGATCACAAGGATGTAATGCTCTGATTTCAGCGACAGGCTAATACCCAGAACGAGTGTAAAAAGCCCCATAACCTGAAAAATAATAATGATGATCTTTGTGGGAAGCTTGCGCTTGATCAGCAGCCCTATCAGACTGCCAATAATGATAGCTGCTATATTGATGAGTGTTCCCATAGGCCGTAAATATACAAAACGCGTCAAAATGGCAGAAATAGGTGAATGGCACAGGCTTTGATTTCGCATATACAGACAATAAAATAACAAAATAGATATGCAAAAAGGACAGATTAACGTACAGACAGAAAACATTTTCCCTATCATAAAAAAGTTCCTGTATTCAGATCATGAGATCTTTCTCAGGGAACTCGTTTCCAATGCGGTGGACGCCACCCAAAAGCTAAAAACCATTTCTTCAGCAGGTAAGTTCGCAGGAGAGCTGGGGGACCTCACCATACAGGTGGAAGTCGACAAAAATGCCGGCACCCTCACAGTCAGGGACCGTGGTCTTGGCATGAACGCAGAAGAGATTGACAAATATATTAACCAGATAGCCTTTTCAAGCGCTGAAGAATTTGTAAAGAAATTTAAAACAAAGACTGAGGCAGAAAAAAATGCCATCATAGGTCATTTTGGGCTGGGTTTCTATTCAGCCTTTATGGTTGCAGATAAAGTTGTGCTTCGTACCAAAACCTATAAAAAAGGCGGACAGACCAGGGCCATGCAATGGGAGTGCGACGGCAGCCCCGATTACACCATTACAGAAATAGATAAAGAAGACCGTGGCACCGAGGTTATCATTTATCTCGATGATGATTCAAAGGAATTCCTTGAAGATCAACGTATCTCCGGACTGCTGAACAAATACAGTAAATTCCTGCCGGTACCCATTCAATTCGGAACAGAAAAAATATCAGAGACCATTGAAGGGGAAAAGGACAAAGAAGGCAACGACAAGACCATTGAAGTTGAAAAGCCAAGGATCATCAACAATACAGATCCCCTCTGGAAAAAGAAGCCGGCCAAATGCACCGATGAGGAATATAAGAATTTCTATCGTGAGCTGTATCCGATGACCTTTGAAGAGCCTCTCTTCCAGATCCACCTGAACGTGGACTATCCCTTCAACCTCACAGGTATCCTGTATTTTCCAAAGGTGAAGAGAAATGTAGAGATCCAGAAAGACAAGATCCAGCTCTATAGCAACCAGGTATTCGTTACTGATTCGGTTGAGGGCATCGTGCCTGACTTTCTTACCCTCTTGCATGGGGTGATCGATTCACCTGACATCCCGCTGAACGTATCACGCTCCTATCTTCAAAGTGATGCCAGCGTGAAGAAGATATCAGGATATATCATGAAAAAGGTTTCCGGAAAGCTGGAAGAACTTTTCAAAAAGGACCGTGAAGGTTTTGAGAAGAAGTGGGACGACATCCGTGTGTTCATCTATTATGGCATGATCTCGGAAGAAAAATTCTTCGACAGGGCACAGAAATTTATGCTTTACAAGAATACCGAGGGCAAATACTTCACCAGGGAGGAATATGAGAAGCATATTAAAACACAACAGACAGATAAGGACAAAAACCTCATCATCCTTTATGCAAGCGACGTAGAAGATCAGCACAGCTATATTGAAGCAGCAAAGGAAAAAGGATATGACGTTCTTGTTTTTGACGGTGTGCTCGACAGCCATTTTATCAACACAATGGAACAGAAAGAAAGTACAACGCGATTTACGCGTGTGGATTCTGATACCGTCGACAAACTGATAAACAAAGACGAGGAACTTCCATCAAAGCTCGAAGATGCCCAAAAAGATGAGCTGAAGCCTGTCATTGAAAGGAACATCAACAAAGAACAGTTCATGGTGGCATTTGAAAACCTCAGCGAATCCGATGTGCCGTTCATGATCACAAGGCCTGAGTTCATGCGCAGAATGAAGGACATGTCGGCACTGGGTGGCGGTATGCTGGGCATGGATAATCTGCCCGATCAGTATACTCTTGTCGTTAATGCCAACCATCCCCTGATGACTAAGATCCTTGGTGAAAAGAAGGAAGGCATACAGGATAAGATAGTAAAACAGGCATATGACCTTGCGCTGCTTTCTCAAAATATGCTAAAGGGCAAGGCAATGACAGAATTTGTAAAACGCAGCATTGACCTTATAGATTAATCCACTTAATAATTATCTTATGAAACCAAAAGCATTAATTGCAGTCATCATTATCGGCCTGATCCTTGTTATCGGGCTTGTAGTTCTCCTGTCTGGCATTTCAGCCTATAATAAGATGGTGAGGCTGGATGAAGGGGTAATAGAAAAATGGTCGCAGGTAGAAAATGACTACCAAAGGCGCGCCGACCTCATACCCAACCTCGTAAAGACCGTACGTTCATACGCCGAATACGAGCAGGAAACACTCACCGAAGTTGTGGAAGCACGTGCCAAGGCAACCTCAGTTACCATCGACCCGTCGAACATGAATGCTGCAAGCATACAACAATTCCAGCAGGCACAGGAAGGCCTGACCAGTGCCCTGTCGAAATTACTTGTTGTTGTTGAAAAGTATCCTGACCTGAAGACAAATCAAAACTACATGGACCTTCAGCGACAGCTTGAGGGGACCGAAAACCGTATCAGCAATGCCAGGCGGAAGTTCAACGAAGCCACAAGGGATTATAACACATACATCAGGAAATTTTTCCCACGTATGCTGGCTTCCTGGTATGGCTTTGAAGCAAAAGTATATTTTGAGGCAAAAGAAGGGGCTGAAGAAGTGCCCGATGTAGGCGATTACCTGAACTAAAAAACACCAAGACAATGTCACAATCAGCAAAAGATTTCTTTTCCGGCGAACAGCGCGATGATATCAAGCAGGCCATCATGAATGCCGAACTCGACACCTCCGGTGAGATCAGGGTGCACATCGACTCTAAATGCAAGGGAGAGGTAATGGACAGGGCTTATGAAGTATTCAAAAAGCTCAAGATGCACGATACAGGACTGCGTAACGGGGTGCTTTTTTACCTCGCTGTGAAGAACAGGAAATTCGCCATTATCGGCGATAAAGGTATTAATGAGATTGTACCGGAAGATTTCTGGGAAGAGCTCAAATCAGATATGCTGGATGCATTCAGGGAGGGAAACTTCACTGATGGGCTTATTGATGGGATCACCCGCACCGGAACACACCTCAAGCAGCACTTCCCATACCAGACTGACGACGTGAATGAACTTCCGGACGAAATATCCTTCGAGGATTAATAAGAAGAGCCATGAAGAATATCATCCGAAATATCAAAAGCTCTGTAGCTCTAAGCATAATTTCTTTCTCATTTCTGTTAGCAGGGATCTCGTCTCTCCAGGGACAGGACCTCCCCGACAGGCCCACCCCTCCCCGCTTGCTTGTTGATTACACAGGAATTCTAAATGCTTCTGAGAGGACAGCGCTGGAGAACAAGCTGGTCAGCTTCAATGATACCACATCAAACCAGATCCTTGTGATCCTGACCAACGACCTGTATGGGCACGACATCGAAACATTTGCCAGTGGCATTGGCGACAAATGGGGTGTCGGACAGGCAGATCTCGACAATGGGATTGTGCTCGTTGTAAAGCCCAAAGTTGGTAACAACCCGGGCCTTGCTTTCATTTCAGTTGGTTATGGGCTTACTGGTGCCATTCCTGATATCACTGCCGGGCAAATCGTGGATTATGAGATGATCCCCTCTTTTAAGAACAATGATTACTACAGTGGCATTGATCAGGCAACAACCGTACTTATGGAGCTGGCGGCAGGAGAATATTCCTCAGACGAATATTCCAGCAGTCGCAGAAATTTTCTATGGGAATTATCCCCCCTGATATTTTTCTTTACACTTTTATTCCTCATTCTCTGGCTTTCCAGGCGCTCAAGCACCATTGGCAGCAAACCAAGGTCGCCCTGGGCAGCTTTCTGGCTTGGAAGTGCAATGGGCAGCGGTGGTCGCTGGGGCGGTTCTTCCAGCGGAAGCTTTGGAGGCTTCGGTGGTGGCGGCTTTGGCGGTGGCGGCGCCGGCGGGAGCTGGTAGCCCCAACATCTTATTTAGAACCCATTTAAATCACATCATAATCAGGTATTTCAATACCTGAATCTTTGCCTGTTATCCTTTTTCTTTTATTTTTACCTTTGGTAATATCAACAATGAATTAGTATTCATGAAGAAAAAGGATAAATCAAAGGAAAACGGTTCACGCAGGGACTTTCTGCGTTCAGGCCTGGTGCTTGGCGCAGGAGCGGTTGCAGGCTCCGGCCTTGTTGCTGCCTGTAGCAGTGGCGCTGAAGAAGAAGGCACGAAAGTGAAAGTGATGACCACCGACGGCCGCCTGGTCGAAGTGGACTCAAACAAGCTTCAGCCGGCTTCAGAAGCCATTGAAGAAAACTATGGCGAGCTGCTCACCATGCGTCAGAAACGCGGACGCGAAGGCCTGGCTGGACATCACTGGGTGATGGTCATCGACCTGTCGCGATGCAAGAATGCACGCAAATGCATGGCCGCATGCCAGGGGGCACATGAGCTTCGCCCTGAACAGCACCACATCAATGTGCTGCAGATGCAGGATAGCGAAGACACCGCTCCCTATTACATGCCCAAGCCCTGCTACCACTGCGACAACCCTCCATGTACCAAGGTCTGCCCCGTGAATGCCACCTTCAAAAGGCAGGACGGTATAGTGCTCATCGACAACCACCGTTGCATAGGATGTCGCTTCTGCATTGCCGGATGCCCCTATTCAGCAAGGGTCTTTAACTGGTTCGAGCCTGACCTCACCGCTGAAGAAAAGGAAAGGGTATATGACATCGAACTCAATGTTCCTCAGAAAAGGGGAACCATCTCTAAATGCCTTTTCAGTGCCGACAGGCTTCGCAAAGGACAACTCCCCTACTGCGTATCGGCATGCCCCAATGGGGTGTATTATTTCGGTGATAAGCTTGAGGATGCTGTTACCAACGGCACCAGTGGTGAGACCGTATCCTTCAGCGAGCTGATCAAAGAAAATGCCGGGTATACTCAACACGAAGAGCTGGGAACAAAACCACAGGTGTATTACCTTCCTCCGAAAAACAGGATGTTCCCTTACAAGAAGGAAAGCATCTACCTTGAAGAGGAACCCAAACCGGAACAGGAATCACATTCAACAAATTAAAAAGATAACCTATGTCTGCTAAAACTACAGATATACAAAAAACCGGCAGAAGCCTGAAAGAGATCACTTCAGACTTGCTCCATCCCATCAGAAAGGAGAGGTCAGGTGTTAGTCTCTGGACCATGCTCCTGGTGTTCATTATCATTATTGGTGTCTACGCCTACATCTACCAGACCATGACAGGACTTGGTGTAACCGCCATGCGCGATTATACATCCTGGGGGATGTACATAGGGCACTTCGTTTTCCTGGTAGCTGTAAGCCTCGTTGGCTCACTCGTTACGGCCATCCTGAAGTTGCTCGAAATTAAATGGGCGGCTCCGATCACCAGGATAGCGGAGATCATTGCCGTAGCCGCCGTGGCGCTTGCCGCCATCACCATTGTGCTTGACATGGGCCGTCCCGACAGGGTACTGAACATTTTCCTGCATGGCAGGATACAATCACCTATTGTATGGGACGTGACCGTCGTTAATATGTACCTGCTCATCAGCGTGATCCTGCTTTACCTGCCGATGATCCCCGATATCGCTATCATGCGGGATACGCTCACCGACAGGCCAAAGTGGCAGCGAAAAATGTATAAAGTCCTTGCCCTGAACTGGAGAGGTACTGATGAACAATGGAGGTTACTGAAACGCTCTATCCGCATCATGCTGATCGTGATCATGCCGGTTGCATTCGCCATCCATACCGTCACATCCTGGCTTTTTGCCGTGAACAGCCGTGCAGGCTGGGACAGCACCATCTTCGGCCCTTACTTTGTTGCAGGTGCATTTATGGTAGGTGCAGCAGCAGTGATAGCAGCCATGTACATTTTCTGGGCCACCAAGCCTGCCTATAAAAAATATATAACGAAAAAGCATTTCGACATGATGGGACGCTTGCTGGTGCTTACCGGGCTGGTATATCTGTATTTCAATGTCAATGAGTACCTCGTGCCCGGATTCAAGATGCAGAAACTTGATGGCCAGCACCTGATGAATCTCTTTGTCGGCCACGAGGCACCCCTGTTCTGGGCAACACAGATAGGAGGCCTTATATTACCTGTAATTTTGCTGTGTTTCAAAAGATTCCGAAGGCCGCTGCCGATCTTCATTATTTCCATTTTTGTGATCTTCTTCGCCTGGACGAAAAGGTTGCTTATCGTCATCCCGACTTTATTAACACCGACTTTCCCTATTCAGAATGTACCGGAGAGCTGGCACCACTATATACCGACATATTATGAGATCGCCATCACATCAATGACGATAGCTTTAGTATTGCTGATTATCACCTGGTTTACCAAATATTTCCCCATCATCCCCATATGGGAGATGGCTAAAGAAAACGGGCACGAAAACCCGCATGAGAAAGTGGTTCTTGATGATATTGAAAAAGATTAAAAATGATCAAAAAACTGAGGATCATGAAAGGAACGAATAAAAAGAAGATACTGGCTCTGACATTTATCTTCAGCAGCCTGCTTGTGCTTGCCTCCACGCAATTCCCACCCTGGGATGTGCCTGCTGAGGCCAATGACCTGGAAAACCCGATAACCGTTGATAAGAAGAACCTCGATGCGGGCAAGACCTTCTTCGATTTAAGCTGCAAGGCCTGTCATGGTGCCACAGGTTTAGGCGACGGCGCAGTCCCTTCAGGTGATTTTACAACAAAAGCTTTCACCGCCCAGACCGATGGGGCTATCTTTTGGAAGATACAACAAGGGCGCGGCTTGATGCCAAGCTTTAAAGCCATGCCGGAAACGAGCCTCTGGCAGGCGATCATATATATCCGCACCCTGGCAACACCTCAGGAGGTAGTGGCCATGAAGAATGCCAGCATTGTGATAGAATTTGATGAAAGTAACAACAAAAAATTAGTCACGGCGAAAGTTTATGAGATCCTTGAGAACGGGGAACAGACACCGGCAAAGGAGGTCAGGGTGAACTTTTTCATCAAGCGTTACTTTGCCGATATGCTTATTGGCGGAAGCAATAACTACACAGATGAGAACGGAAACGTAAGCATCAGCTTTCCGGAAGGCGTGCCTGGCAAAGAAGGCAAATTGCAGGTCATGGCAAAACTTGACGACTCCGGGTTTAACCCTGCCGTGCTGACAGAAGAAGTAGCCTGGGGCGTAGAAAAAGCCGCATACTGGAACGACAACCGGCAGCTCTGGAAGAACAACGATTTTGTCCCGCTGTGGCTGCTGATCACCTTTTTCGGTGTGATCGGAGGAATTCTGATCGCGATCCTGTATGTATTGTTGCAGGTGGTGAAGATAAGGAAGCTGGGCGTTGGGCGGTAGGCGATGGGCGTTGGGCAGTAGGCAGTGGGCGTTGGGCAGTAGGCAGTGGGCGGTAATTCATTTTACATGTACCATGCTGAATAGCACACGCAAATACTAAAAGAAATTGTATCATCTTCAGGATTTCTTCGTAATTTTGTTTCAAACTAAACAATCCACTACCATGAAAAAAATCTCATTTCTCCTTATTCTCGTGCTTATCATTGCAGCATGCAACAACACTGCCAATACCGATCAGACAAACACTGACCAGACAAATACCGACAATACTGAAACCACACAGCAGGAAGCCGTCATTAAGGTTGCCATTATCAATGTAAGCGGAATGAATTGCGGGGGCTGTGAAACAACCATCGCTGGTGCACTTAACGAGATCGATGGTGTTTTGGAAGCCAAAGCTTCTTTCACCGAGCAACAGGCGAAAGTTAAGTTCGATTCATCAAAGGCAGATATTGAAGAGTTCAAAGCTGCCATCGAAGGCAAAGGCTATACTGTTGAAGGTATCGAAGTTGTAGAATACACAGACCCATCTGCAGAACCAACCGAATAAAATGATCAGCCTTAAGGCTGCAAACATATATCTTCAGAAATCATATACTTTTTAACAAGATATCAACAATCAGGCATCTGATTGTTCTGTTTTACTATTTTCGGGTAAACAAAATCAATATTTTGAAGAGAAACGTCTTTGCCAGGATCTTTAACCTCTACTACGACGGCTTCAGGAACCTCAGCCCGGTCGGCAAAAGGCTGTGGCTCATCATCCTGATCAAGCTTTTCATCATGTTTGCCATTCTCAAACTGTTTTTCTTCCCCAATTTTCTGAATACAAACTTCGACTCCGATAAAGAGCGAAGTGATTATGTTATAGAACAACTAACTAAAACCAATTAACGCTATGGAAATTGATTATGCATTGATCGATTGGTCGCGATTGCAATTCGCAGTGACAGCCATGTATCACTGGATTTTTGTACCGCTGACCCTTGGTCTGGCTTTCATTATAGCAATAATGGAGTCGATTTATGTAAGAACAGGAAATCCTGAGTGGAAGAGCATCACCAAATTCTGGATGACATTATTTGGGATCAACTTCGCCATTGGCGTAGCAACTGGGATCATCCTGGAATTTCAGTTCGGAACAAACTGGTCGAACTACTCCTGGTTTGTTGGTGACATCTTCGGTGCACCACTGGCCATAGAAGGTATCATGGCCTTCTTTTTGGAATCAACCTTCATTGCGGTCATGTTCTTTGGATGGAACAAGGTCGGGAAGAAGTTCCACCTTGTATCTACCTGGCTAGTCGCCTTTGGTGCCAGCCTTTCAGCTCTGTGGATACTTGTAGCCAATGCATGGATGCAATATCCTGTAGGCATGAGGTTCAACCCGCAAACAGCAAGAAATGAGATGGTAGACTTCTGGGAGATACTTTTCTCCCCTGTTGCCATGAATAAATTCCTTCACACAATAACATCCGGCTACGTGCTCGCTGCGATCTTCGTAATTGGTATCAGTGCATGGTACTTGCTGAAAAAACGGCATCGCCTTTTTGCCAAACGCAGCATTGTTGTTGCAGCCGTATTCGGCCTCATCATGTCACTCATGAACATACATGCAGGAGATGAATCTGCCAGGCAGATAGCCGAAAAGCAACCCATGAAATTTGCTGCCATGGAAGCCATGTACTATGGCCAGACCAATGCCCCATTAGTTGCTATTGGATTCATGGAAAAAGTAGATCACGACAGGGATAATATCAATGAAAGGCAATTTGCTTTCTCCATCGAGATCCCGGATATGCTATCTTATCTGGCTTTCCTTGAGAGTGGAGCTTATGTTCCCGGGATCAAAGACCTGATCCATGGGTACACGGATAATGACGGCAAAAATGTACTTTCATATGCTGAGCGCATGAGAAGGGGCAGTATCGCCATCGCGGCATTGCATGATTACAAAGAGGCAAAGAATATCGCAAAAAACAGCAAAGCCAATGAAATGGTTAAAATGTCCTTAATGGAAAAAGCCGATTCGCTTGAGGCACTGTTTGCAGATAAGGAATGGGTAGATAATTATTTTGCTTATTTCGGATATGGTTATTATGATGATCCGAAAGACCTCATTCCCAACGTTCCTGTTTCTTTCTATTCATTTCATATAATGGTTATACTGTCAGGGTATTTCTTACTTATTTTTATTCTTGCCTTAATTAATGTGCTTAACGGGAAGCTTGAAAGAAGGAAATGGATCTTATGGGCAGCTATTCTTGGGATCCCCATGGTATATATTGCCCAGCAGACCGGATGGCTGCTCGCAGAAATGGGACGTCAGCCATGGGTGGTCCAGGACCTGATGACAACAGCGGCAGCCGCAACCAAAAACAGTGTCAGCAATATCCAGATCACATTCTGGCTCTTTGTGGCCACATTTACGATCTTGCTCATAGCAGAGATAAAGATCATGTTAACGCAAATTAAAAACGGACCTAAAGAAGGAGGACAATAAGATGTTTGAAACACTATCACTTTTAGCCTTACAGCAGTACTGGTGGATCATCGTGTCCATACTTGCTGCGATCCTGATTTTCCTGATGTTCGTTCAGGGTGGCCAGACACTGATCTATTGCCTGGGCAAAACCGATATGGAGCGTACTATCCTCATCAATGCACTGGGCCGTAAATGGGAATTTACTTTTACCACACTGGTTACTTTCGGCGGGGCATTTTTTGCATCCTTTCCGCTTTTCTATGCCACCAGTTTCGGTGGGGCATACTGGGTATGGATGCTCATTCTCTTTGCCTTCATCCTGCAGGCCGTGTCCTATGAATATCGGACCAAAGCCAACAATTTCCTTGGCAAAAGGACATATGAAGGCTTTCTGTTTGCCAATGGGTTGCTGGGAACCGTCCTGATCGGGATCGCGGTAGCAACTTTCTTTACCGGATCACCATTTAACTTAAGCGGTACAATAAGCACATCCGGTGAGATCACCATGATAAACCAGGTAAACTGGGAAAGCCCGTACCGCGGCCTTGAACTTGCCTTTGACTTCGGCA
>Ga0164315_10004527_pt1 | contig 10778 bp, 8 predicted proteins | sample GuaBasSedimGuay6_FD_113737 | JGI IMG/M metagenome (GOLD analysis project Ga0164315, IMG submission 113737) | Subseafloor sediment microbial communities from Guaymas Basin, Gulf of California, Mexico - Guay6, Core 4569-2, 0-3 cm | ecosystem: Environmental > Aquatic > Marine > Hydrothermal vents >...
CAAATCCTTTAAACGGTCTTTCTCTTTCAGAGCTGGCTACATTTATGGCTGTCACTCACAAATGTAAACTGGCACTAAATCTTGATGGAGGAACTTCATCACAACTCTTTTATTGTGATCCAAATCACACAATTTCTATTGAAGGCCAGGATTTAATAAGAACAGCAATACTCATTCACAAAATAGAACCTGATAAAAAAATCAACTAAAATCTGAAATCGTTGTATATATCCGGTTGTAACTTTGTTTGTATTAACCCGAAACCGACTTACATTTATTATTTTTGTTCAGGAAACAAGCTGAAAGTCATGTGTATTGGTTCTAGGGACCGGAAACAGCTCTTGAAACATCAACTGTTTTTGTAAGTTCATCTGTGAAAATCATTTCTTTTCCAGCAATAGAACCTTCATATGTTCCCTGTGCAATAATTCGAACGACATGTTTTCTTAAGTTATCTTTAGTAAATGAATTTAAAGCTTTCATTTCAGAAACAGTGTATGAATAACCGTCTAAACCATCAAATTCTGCTGACAACGGAAATTGTGCTGTATCAATATCAATACGAAATGCCTCAAGAGGAGCCATTTCAACAGAACCGGAACCTGACATTGCACCTGAAGCAACAAAGAATGGACATATTCCACGAGACAATGCACTGGCATCATAGCTCTCTGTAGGCAAAATTCTAAATTTTAAAAGTGCGTGCTGAATTGCCCCTTGAGCAATCCACTGCCCTCTCAGAGAAAGAAAAGACCTTTTTGTCTGTTGCTTCATTTCAACTCTGTTGGTGACAAAAGCTCCCAGAAAAATAGACAAAACAATCACGATACAAAACACTACCCACAAAGCCATTCCTGTTCTTGGAGTACCTGCCCTGCCAGCTAGCTTCAACTTGTTTGCCTTTACAAGATTACTATTTATTCTTCCAACATAATTGTTCTTCATTATTCCAACCTGGCCTTTCTTGTTGCAAGAACCAGTCTTTTTCGAGGATCATCTTCGTCAAAATTTTCATAGTACGATCGCCAGGTTATGGTAAGTTTTAAAGTTTTCAACACACCTTCACCATCATTATATTTCACGTCAATCTCAGAAGGTGCTGAATCTTCAGTATCATATAGCTCAACACTACCGGAAGCAGAACCTCCGCCACAAGGTTCATGGTATTTCACCCTCTGATACCAGAGTCTTAAGCCTGAAACCTGGGCAACTTCAAGGTTCCAGCGAATAGTTGTGCCATCAATCAGTTCTTCACCACTTTCAGATACAACTTCAACATATGATTGCTGAAACAAAGCTTTATTAAAAGCAGCAGAGGCAAAAGTTGCAACTGTAGCTTCTGCTTTTTCATCAGCAATCTGATGATGAGAATGCTGAATAAGTGAAACTACAGGGACAAGAACAAGAGCCATAATAGCTAAAGCCACAACAATTTCAATCAAAGAGAAACCATTACCTGCAGTCATAAATTTATGTTCATCAATAGTATTACGTTTATCAATAGACTGGCAAACAATAGCATAATCACCAGAATCACCCCTGGGAGCTAATGAAGTTCTCACTGTACTTCCACCTCTGCTTTAGCCACAAGTTTTTGAATAACTTTCGTATTTTTATAAATTTTATGAATTGTGCCAATTTCGATAGTAATAGTATTTTTTTCAACATTAGCAGTAGAAACTTCAGATGAAAGATCTACATACTCGAGATCATGAACGAGAATCTTGTTCATCGCCTGAGTTCCCTCCCTGGTATACCTTAGTTGATTACCTTCAATTGCTAACTGACAATAAGTTTTCTCACCTGGTTTAGTTTCACCGGCGATATCAAAATCTGGTGTACACATATAAAAAGACAGCAAAGTTGCATCTGAACCAACCTCTGTTCTTCCAGGAATAATTGTACAATGATGACTATCTCTGTCAGGCCATTCAGTACCTGTATCAGTAACAACACTTGGGTATGTAGCCCTCGCCAAATCTTCCCTAATTAACCTTAAACCATTGCGAAGGTCCTGATTACATTTGCTTCTCCAGAGACCAACAACTGCTGTTTTAGCCCCAGAGAAAAACAAATTATATATACCAACTGAAGCTAATGTCAAAATTGCTGCAGCAACCAAAACTTCTACCAATGTAAAACCATAAATCTGCCGTTTTTGCTTTAATCTCAAAGAATAACTCCAAACTATCAATGTTAAAAGAAACTCTATACATGTTAATTATAACATAATTTAACTTCAGTCAGAACCCCTTGAAATAATGACAACGAAACACAGATATCTACTATAACAGTAGTGGCAGCAACCTTTAAACTATAGTACACTGAATATAAGAGAAGTAATCAAATTTATGGAACTAAAACCTTATTCAAATTCACTTACAGGAACCTGGACCAAATACAATGGTGACAGGTATTTTTCAAATCCTGTAAACGGCATATTTCTCTTAACAGATGGAGGAAATGATCCTTTTGCCGCGGAAGCTTCAATCGATATACTCAAAGATTATGTAACAGAATATGTGCCTCCAGGTGAAATCCCAACTGATGGTACTATAAATAAAATATTTGCCAATGTTAATGAACGTATTATTGAAATGGCTCAAGCATCATGTTTTGATGGAGTACTTGCTGTCAGCATTAATTTGCTGCTTCTCAGAAAAAATAAGTACTGTCTCGCATATTTAGGAAATTGCAGAACATACCTTTGCAGAAGTGGAATGTTACTTCAAATTGGAAAAGAGCATACAAGAGCCAATGAGCTGTACAATAATGGTCAAATTCAAGCTAGAGCTGACGCTTCAGCTACCGATAGCTCCACATTGACACGTTGGCTTGGCAGCCTGGAAAATACAACACCTGAAATTAAAAGAGGTGATGTTTATCCTTCAGACAAACTACTAATGTGCACAGATGGACTTCCGAGGCTTTTCTCTGAATGTGAAATCCTTCAGTTAATTGAAGGAGGCTCTAACCCCACTGAAATTTGTCAGGCTTTTTTTGAGAAGTCTCTACAGGCTGCTGAGAGGGATACTGTAACAACAATCGTTGTCTCAATTAACGAAAAAAAAGAACAACATACACCATCTGAAGGGATGAAATTAGCCGATTTAGCAGCAGAAGCTCTTGCTACCTGGTCGGAAGAATCAAAACCAACATCAGATAACAATAATAAGCTAACAGACACTCCAGAGCTAACAGACACTCCAGAGCTAACAGACGCTCCAGAGGAAACAGGCACTCCAGAGCTAACAGACGCTCCAGAGGAAACAGGCACTCCAGAGCTAACAGACACTCCAGAGCTAACAGACGCTCCAGAGGAAACAGGCACTCCAGAGGAAACAGATACTCCTGAGCTAACAGACATATTAGAGAAAACAGACATATTAGAGGACCCACCCCCAATACCCGACGACATCAACAAAACAACTAAAAAACCAGATTCTAAAGCGAATAACCTAAACACAGATACAAAAACTAAATCTATATGGGGACCTCCTGTCTCCAGACCTGTAGAAGAAAAGACTCAGGAAAGTAGCTTTATTGATACGAACTATTTTCTGGGGCTAGTGTTAAGTGGTGCAATAATCCTTGTTATTGTATTGTTTAGCTAGAATAGACTATAATAAAACAAGGGTTTTAACAACAAACTGAGAGGGACCAACTGTGAGAAACAACTGTATTGTTATCTTCGATACAGACAGGCCAACCTGCGAAATGTACGAAGCTTCCCTGAAAGCAGAGGGATACAATCTTAAAACCGTTAAGTCAACGGAAGAGTATTTTGATTATATCGATACAACTGAAGTTTCATTGTCCATCATATCCGGTGATCTCACAAATGTAGATTTCTCTAAATTAACCCATTCATCTCTCGAAAGAATTCCTCCAATACATATCATTTTTGCTGCAGGAAAAGACAGTACGTCAACCATAGAAGAATTTCTATGCCTTGACAAAGTCAGTCTAATGAAACGACCCTTTTCTTTAAATGCACTGACTGAAAAAATTAATACTATCTTATTAAAATCATCCTCCGAGAACAAAAACACACTTGATAATGGCAACAACCAAAAAGATAATATCGATGAAAATAGTATTATAGAAGATCTGACAGACAGAGATGTAGATGATATTTCTGATGACGTGGACGCAGAAAAACCGGCAGATGACAAAGAACTTATTTATAATCTGAATGAAGATAGTCTGACAGAGGATAATGAAAAGAATACTAACTACATGGCTAAAGAAGATCTGTCAGATGACAATGAAAATGATACCTTTGACCTGGATGAAGAAGAACTGACAGATGAAGATGTCGATGATGTTGGTGACATTGATGATGATGATTCTACTGAAGCAATAAAATCAACTTCAGTAACTCTTGCCGGTGAAATTGATAAACTCCAACGACAGTTTGAACAGGAACTATCTAAGCAAACAAGTTTCGAAAAAACACTTTCGTCCCGAAGAAACAGAATAATTAAGGATCTTGAAACAGGAAATGAGCAGTTAAAAGAACGGCTTAAATTAAAAGAAGAAAGACTGGAACGTCGCAAACGTGAAATGGAACAGCGTTTTGAAATTAAGCTATCATCGATCACTGCAGAAAAAGAACGGCTATATAATGAAGTTGAACGATTACGCACTCAACTGGAAAGAGAACGTGAAGACCGTCAACTAATAGAAGAAGAACATGTAGATGAAATCAGACGTCTTGAAATCAACACCGTTCACAATACTGAAATGCGTATTGAACTAGATAGTCTTCGCTCTGAATTATCTACCTCAAGAGACGAAGCTCAAATTGCCAACGAACGTCTTGATGATTGCGAATGTGAAACAAAACATCTTCTGGAGGAAATATCAGATTTAAGATCCGACAATGATGAATTATCCAAAGAAAACATTTCTTACACTCACGATCTTGAAGAATTACGCTTATCAGCTGCCCAAAAAGAAGAGGATCTTCACGAATCAATTGAAGAGCAGGATAGGCGCACAAAAGCTCTCCAACAGGAACTGGCAGAAAACACCCGTGAGTACACCAGACTTCGTGGTGAACTTGAAAGACAACTTGATGAAAGACTTCATGATCTGGAACTTGCCAGAACTGAAAAACGAAACCTTGAAAGTAGACTGGCAGGAATATCAAGCAACCATGAATCAGAGGTTGGAAAACTAGAGCGGGAACGAGCTACTCTGCGTCAGGCCCTTGAAGAATACGAACAAAAACTTAAGACCATTACAAGCGAACAACGGGATATTAGTAACAAAAGAGAAGGCCTCATTGATGATCTTGAACGAATCAGCAATAAACTAAAAGATGAGCTTAATGATTCAAGAAATGAAGTATCTAAATTACAGAAAGAATCGGAAACCGGAAAAAATGAATTTGAACAAATAGTCAATCAGCAAGGTAGCGAAATTACCCGTCTTGCAGAAGAAAATGAACGACTAAACCGATACATTGATGAAGAGCGCGAATCAACTATTGCTAAAATTACAGGAACAAGAAATAAACTTGTCTCAATGGAAACGGAAAAAGAAAAACTACGAAAAGATTTGCAACTTGAAATAAAACAGCAGGCAAGCAAAGTATCTCTTCTTGCAAAAACCCATGAACGCCTTTCTCAAGAGAGTGAACGATTAATAGATAATCTTGAAATTACAGTTAATCATCTAAAAAATGAGTTGGAACAAACTACACGTTCTCTTGAAGAACAGTCAGATGATACTGATAATTTGAGAGATGACAAACATAAACTGGAAACAAAAATCCATAAAATGGAAGATAAGCTCAGAAAAGCTGAAGCAGCGTTCAAGAGTATGGAAAAAAATCAAGACTCCTAATTCGAAAAACTGTCATACTTCTTCTTGTATTTGGCAGCCTTGGATTGGTCACCAGTTTTACTATATAAACTTGCGATAAGACCATAAGTTGCCATATCAACTTTTATTGACAGAGCTTTCTTTGCATATTTTAAAGCCTTATCATATTTACTCTTACTTTTTAATGCCAATGCATATTGATAATAAAGCTGTGATGACTTAACTTTGTGACTAAAAGCCTCTTTAGAAATCTTTATCACGCTATCAGGATCATCTGAAAACAAACCAATTAATGCAATAATACTTTTTTGATGGGTAGGAGTTTTATGTATTGCTTTTCGATATGCTCCTACTGCCTTCCTGTCATCACTCAACAAACTATAACACCGACCCATTTCATAATAGGCATTAGCACTACCCAAAGAACGAACAGCCTCCTTTGACTGGACTTTGGCATCTTCATATCTTTTCAATTTTCGCAATACAACTGCCCGACGAAGATGAGCATCTTTATGATCGGCCTCTTGTGCAAGACATTTTCTATATTCAGAATCAGCTGTCTCAAAATCATTCTCATCTTCGGCTGCCACTCCAAGATAATAGTGAGCTTCCGAATTAGAAACTCTTTCCATCTCAAGAGATCGAAGACAGGCACTCTTCATCTTATCTAACTGACCTGTATGATGGTATACCATTGCCAGTTTAGAATAACTTTTGTGATCATCTGGACGAAATGACAATATTTTTTTATAAACCTCTATTGCCTCATCATATTTTTTACACTTATCCAAAGAAAAAGCAAGATTATAATATGCATTAAAACGCTCTGGATTTAGCTCAAGAACCTTTTTATACGAAGAAATAGCCTTAGTGTAATTTTTTCGTCTAAAGTGGATAAAAGCCAGGTTGAAATAAGCATCATCTAAAATTTTATTTACCATAACTGCTTTAGATAGTGATTTTACCTTAACTACCTGTGAAGTCTCTATTGAGATTGCTTTCTCATAACTTTCGATCGAATGATCATAGTCTTTCATGGCTGCCTGAACGTATCCGAGATTATACCAGAGACTGCCATTGTCTGAAAATGTATCTAATGCTCTTTTAAAAGCTCTTTCAGCATCAGAATACCGCTTATTTTCAAAAAAGGCTGAAGCAAGATTAAAATGTACATCAATTTTAGAGTCATCGAGATCAACAGAATTACGAAACGCCTGTATTGCCTCTAAATATTCATGTTTAGCCAAAAGCGCAACACCAAGGTTGTACCAAATATCTGAATTCTCAGGAAATGACTCTAATGCAATTTGATAAACACCAATTTCATCATCAAACCTATTCTCTGCCCCCATAAGTAACCCCTGGAGATAATCTATATTTTTATCACCGGGAATAACATCTTTTAACCTCTTAATTTTGTCTGCTGCGGCATGAAGTTTTCCAGCTTCAATATAAGCACCGGCAATATTGCAAAGACTCTCATAATGGGTAGAATTAACACTCAAAGCCTGTTCATAACTCTTCAATTCGCTTCTCAAGGCACCTTCTGCATTATGAATCACCGCTCGAAGAGCGTAGGAATCAGGATTTTCCGGATAATTCTTAATCAAAGAAGCTGCAAAGCCAATAGCTTTCTCTATTTCACCGGTTTTCAAGTTACATCGACAGGAAATTGCGAGAGCCTGAAACGACAATTCATCAATCTTAAAAATGCTATTGCAACTTTCAATAGCCTTATCAAACAATTTCTGATCTTCATAAGATAAAGCAAGCTTAACCAATTCTTCTATATTTTGTACAGCCATATAAAAAATAATAGCATAATTAGGAACAGCAGGACATGGTATACTATTAAAAATGGAATACTATTAAAACAGGTACAGTAGTGATTAAAAAAAGGATAGTGTTTTGAGTATACGATTTCGCAAAACTAAACTAAATAAAGGTATTGCAATCGTACTTGTCATTATAATGATCTCCTTAAGCATTATAATGGGATTTGGTCTTCACCTCTATTCACTAAGCACAAGATTTCAGGCTGCAAGAACCTCCTATTCAACAGCTTCAGAATACATTTGTGAAGCAATTTGTGAGGAAGGCTTCTTTCTGGCACAAAAATCATTCAATTCACCTGATGAAAAAATTAAGAGCCCTTCAGGAAAAACTCTCTCTGTATATGAAAGTATAAGAAATCCGCAACAAGGTACTTTCAGTATAGACTTCAAACCTGAAAGGGTTATAAAACACCTGCAAAAAGAATACTATGACGAAATGGCGGTAAATTTTCCTGTTGATGGCATAAAAGGTAATATCATAGTTATGTTTGACGGACCGTTTAGTAACTTACCCAATCAACGACATGAATATAGTGGAACAATCATTATAGAAAGTTCTGTTGCTCCAACCTGGTCATCGGGTAACAAAGCCTTTCGTAAAATGACCGTTTCTAGAAAATTCAAAGTAATTGCCATTACTCCTCCTCATCCATTTGACAAATCTGCTCTGACTATAATAAACCCCGACTACATTAATGGTAAATCTAAACAAAAAATGAACAAGGAGATCTTTGAACCTGTAAACAAAGGTATTGATGAGCATAATCAATTGTGTAAAATTTACAAAAAGCTCTATGATCAGGCAAATAAATCCTGTACAATCTGTAGTCAATGCTCTGGAAGTGTTCAATATGTCTCTGGTTCACCAAAGTTTTTCACGCCCACCATAAATAACACTGCAAAAATATCTCCTGATTTTTTTGATGATAAAAGTCTTATTACAGGAAATTTTAATCAAGACAGTTTTGACAAGCTTGTAGATTTTAACTATGAAGACATACTTTTCGATCTCTTTCCTCCCTTGTATAAATTTTTTAAATCTGTGATCACTTTGTCTAAACTGAATGCAACAGTTCTTGCAATTACCAGTACTCTTCTGGCTATTGTTCCTGGTCAGGAAATTTATACAGCACTTGAAAGTTTTCCAATCACTGCCGCAATTGGGGCAATTATCGAAGCAATCCATACTGCTCTGGAGGTAATCGTTCCAATACAATTTATAATTGGACAAATCACGGTTATTGTTCAGAAGATTATAATGGAAGGGCACATTATCGGACAATTTTTTGAGGCCATAAATGAGGCATCAAAAGGTAATTTCAAACCTGCAGCTAGTGGAGCTGCAAATTTTGTAGGAAATTTAAACAGCTCTGGTATTTTGGAAGACATGGGTTCAACCACTGAAGGACTTAACGGCATCAATTCGGAAACAGAAAATCAGGATTTTACTGAAGGGGTTATTCAGGAAGGTGAAGATGGTGCAACAAGTATTAATGATGACGCATTATCAAGCTCCATTGACAAATATGGAGATACTGCTTCATATGACGACAATGCTCTAGACGGTCAGTTCGATAACCTTACAAGCCTTGAGGGAATGGATCAAAACATTCTTGGAGCCGGAGACAGTCTGACTAAAATGTTTGGTGGAAAATCAAATGACATGGGTGCCTTTGGTGATATGGCTTCCGATTCAAAAATGGCTGCTCTAACAGGGCTCATCAAGGGCTTTGTAAAAAACCACAGAAAGCGTTACCTTGCAGAACATACACCAGGAACTACGCTTTACGCACCATATAATCAATATTTTATGGCATTTGACAAAGAGCTCTGGAAAGCAAAGGCAACATTTATCACAAAAGATGCCGCAGAAGTTAAGGCTATTTTCAAAAAATATAAAAAATCAGGCCTTTGTGGCATTATCTGTCACCTTGGTAGTGATAAGTTAACAATAAATGCCAATAGGTTCAAAGGAAAGCTCATTGTATTTAGTACAACTGATATAGATGTCCGAAAATGTACCATGGAAAATAAAAAAAGAGACTCTATTACCCTGGTCTCAGAGGGCACTATCAAACTTTCATCAGGAAAAATTCAGGCTTCACTAAATGCAACAGGTGAAAAAAATTCATACATAGAATTTAAGTCTCCTAAACAAAGCATTACTGGAAACATCCTGTTAAATAGCTATTCAGTAAAGGCACAGGATAACAGAAAATCAAACAAAACTGCATTAAAAGGAAAACTCGCCCTCAACAAACGTTTAAACCAGAGAAAAAAGAACCCTTCTGAAATAAAAGAAAGCCATTTCCGTGTCATTATCAACCCTTCTGTTTTTTCTCAAGAGGTGAAAATGAGATGAGAAAAGTTAGCGGAACAACTTTCATTGAAATAATGGTAGCAATGACTATTCTTGCCCTCTGCATGGTGCCAATATATGAATTTTACACAAGACTATCAGAAGTTCCTGCAGTTTCAGAGGATATACTTTATGCTGAAATACTTGCAACACGCGTTCTTGAAAGATATGGCAGTTTCTCCTATTCGGAAATCAAAGAGATGACGACTCCTGTTGAGAATATATTGGAACCCTTTTTTGAAGAAGACCGTGAAGAAGACTGGTTTGGAGAAATACCTGAATACCGGCGAAATCTTGGAATACCAAAAAATAAATTTCAAGGTTCTTTAATTATCTCAAAAGTTGAAAAAGGTCTCATCGCGATTGATGTTGTTATTAAATGGAGTCCTGAATTTAGAGGTTCAAATATAAAAAAGGTTAGTACCTATACACTTATGAAATTTATATCTGAAACAGATCTTGGGATCAAATACCAAAAGAAAGAACCAAATTTGTAGAAAGCAATAGCAGACAACAAATAACGAAAAACAATAGTAGAAATAAATAGTAAAAACTTATAACAAAACCTGAGAAAGCAATGAAAAAGAGATATACAAGCAGAAATAAAAGAAAAGCCTTCACATTAGTTGAAATATCTATAGGCCTTATTTTCTTCTCTATACTTGGATATTTTTCATATACATTACTGGCTATGACCGGCCAAAGATCAGCTGCTGTGTCAAAGAAAAATGAAACCGTAACGGCTCTTTTCA
>Ga0164315_10004529_pt1 | contig 10777 bp, 7 predicted proteins | sample GuaBasSedimGuay6_FD_113737 | JGI IMG/M metagenome (GOLD analysis project Ga0164315, IMG submission 113737) | Subseafloor sediment microbial communities from Guaymas Basin, Gulf of California, Mexico - Guay6, Core 4569-2, 0-3 cm | ecosystem: Environmental > Aquatic > Marine > Hydrothermal vents >...
AGAGCACAGTCAAAGTTCAATTCAATATTAAAAGGTTCGAGAAGTTCATTGGTCGGTTCTCTAATTTGTTTAAATCCTGTATGATCACCAAGAACAAAAAGAGCACCTCCCTGATCCACGAAATTCCAAATTAGTTGCTTTTCTTCATTACTAAATTCTTCCAGTAAATTAATTACAATAAGAATATCTGTTTCTGATAAATTTTGATTATTTATTGTGGAATCATGATTTAATAAGTAGTTATTCGCTTCAAGATAAATGGGTAATAACCCAAACATACCACCACTCTTGGCTCCATAGTTATAATGATCAGGTAAGCGCCAGTCCAGATAACCTTTGTCGTAAAACAAAATATTTTTATTCTCAGATTTGGTATAAACTTGGAATGTGAGTATAAATATGGAAAAAAAGAGCATCAGGAAAACCCCTACTTTACCCCATGACTTGAGATTGAAGTTCTCTTTTAAATAGAGGGTCTCCTTAAATTTAGTTTTTGAGGATAGATAAAAGATCAGGGGGATTAGCAAAATGAAAAGTAATGCCTGGCTATGTAACGAATGAACGTAAAAGGAATGCATATTATGCAGGCTCCACCTGGAAAAGTAATATTGAATGATGATATAAACAACAGTCATTACAGCAACATAAACCAAACTTAAAATAAGTCGGGAAAAACGTTTTGAGCTACTGAACCAGATAAAACAACCTGCAATTATTAAAAAGAAAATAGAGATATGTATGCCCGTATAAGATGAGTTTGAATTAATAGGATTATTAATAATAATGGAACTGAATCTCGATAAGCCTTGTGAACTATTTTGTATTACATACCACATACCCGAAGAATATTGATATATAATCAAATACAAGGAAAAGATGAGAGCAGAAAGAGCAAGAATAATAATCTCTGGATGATTATAATTCTTTTTATTTAAAATGATATAAAACGCTAAGGTTGAGACTACAAATAGTGGAATCCGGGAAATAGTAGGAAAGAGGCTCAAGAATATGATAAACAGACTATTGTGGATTATTAACCTTAGTTTTAGGTTAAAATTAGCATCTGAAGGAAAATGCAATAAATAAAATAATGCGCTAAAACAGATGCCAATCACCAGGTTAAGACTCGAACCAAAATCAGTAATATTTCCTTCGAATCCAAATAATAAAACAGCCAGCAGAAAAAAGGAAATACTAATATATTTCTTTAAATTCTTCACCATTATCAGCAAATTTACTAAAAAAAATAAAAGTATTCTGATAAGTTGCTGCTTCAATGAAATATTCAGGACCTTTCTGAAAGGTAATCCTACCCAAAAAAGTAACTGCCTTTTCTTTCATTTCCTTCTTCATTTCAGTATTTTCCTGAGCAACATCCTGATAAACAGCATTATGAACGGTAACTACTTTGTCTGGATCGATACCATATTTTTCAATAACTATTTTTCTTATAAGATTGCTTACTGTTATAACACGGTCGGCGGCTTCCATTCCTTCCCTCTCCATATCATAAACCATTTGGTTTACATTTCTACCTGTCCTGTCAAACTCTATCGCATGCATATGCACAATCAAAGGTTTTCCTGAGGCCTTTTTGGCTGCAATTCCTGCTGGATATGTAAGCCAGTCGTGGGCATAAATTACATCATATATTCTTCATCTTTCAGATCGAAAGTTACATCACTGTCATTTACCAGCCTTACAGCCTGCTGGTCTTCGTCACCATAGGCTTTTGGCACCACAAATATCACATAAACATTATGCTTTGCCAAACCTTTGGTAAGTCCAAAACATGCCGTTCCAAGGCCGCCTGTAATATGTGGTGGAAACTCTTATCCGAACATTAATATTCTCATATTTTTATTATATTTTATTTCTCTCCTTTCCGCTTCAAGCAAAAACATGCTTTTATTATTCTTTTATCATTGTATTTATCCTAAGTAACTCTGCAACACTCCAGGTTTAAAAGCTCAATCAAGAAAAAAACAGAAATAGTTTTAAGATAACTACTAATATTTTAAGTTTAAAATCTTAATTATCTTATATTCAGCACATATAAAATAATGTATCTGACTGCGCTACACCCTGATTACATTCAATACTATTATTTTATAATTTAAAAGATTTACTTAAAATTATTGTCAATAAATGATAAATTGTTTAAATTTATGTTTAAACAATTCGTAAACAAAAAACCTAAATACTTATATTACAAGTATTTAGGTTTTTTGTTGTTGCCCAACCAGGCCTCGAACCTGGAGTCTTTTCGGTCAAACCGAAATGTGTTGCCTATTACACTATCGGGCAATAAATGATGGCGCAAATATAATAAAAGTGTATTGAGTTTGCTATAGTGGGCTTATGGTTTTTTCGAAAAAAATTAATTTAATCCGGAACATGAAACTTGAAACTTGATCCCTAATGATTAAAAGGTCTTTCCAACTCTTTATCAATTAATGCTGATATTTTTTTCAATTCATGAAACTCCATTTGTAATAGTGATATTTCAGCTTCATTATCAGACTGCTTCATCTCATCTGTTATATTTCTAAGTCTACGGGCAACATGCTTGGATTTTAGCGCTAATATTGTCGACATAACGAAATGTCCCATCACATCCTTAGCTGTTTTTACATAAATTTTATTGTTCTTCCAGTTTTCACTCAGCTCATATTGCTCTGTTACAAGATTTATTGCAGCAGATGAAATCTCTGGATCAGCATGATGCGTAAAAAAGTTCTGTTTAATGATTATATCATTTTGTTTCGCTTGCCTTAATTCACTTAGCATGCTATTATAAAGGGGGTTATTAAGTTTAATTTCGTCATTATCAAGTTCATCAATTATAAAGCCTGACACATTATATTCAACACCCTCATTGTTTTCATCCTTATTATCACTTTCTTTATCCTCTGTTTTCAACAAAAATTTCTCATTACCATAAAGTAGCAATAAATACATTAACTCATCCTCTATGGGTTTTGTTTCCAGTGGATCAAAACGTAATTGATTATCAATTGCTGACTTTTTTTCTTCAAGCACAACGTCTGATACTTCAGATCCTCCTTGATTTGTTTTACGGTAACGCTGCCTTAAAATTTTATTAAGTTCATTCATTAAGGTCTGCTCCGGAACATCCATTATATTACTGCATTCCTGAATATAAACCGTACGTCCTATACCATTTGGAATAAACGAAATTGTATTGATAATTTCTTTAATAAGATTTGTTTTGGCATTGGGATCTCCCTTGGTTTCATGGAGTAACAAACTTGTTTTAAAACCTATAAAATCCTTTGCTTGATTCGTAACAAAATCTTCAATTTCGCTGGTGCGATGATTACGGGCAAATGAATCAGGATCTTCTCCCTCGGGGAAAAGGACAATTTTAACATTCATGCCCTGTTCCAATATCAAGTCTATTCCCCTGAATGAAGCCTTAATTCCTGCTGGGTCACCATCATAAAGTATTGTAATATTTGGGGTGTATCGCTTAATTAACTTTATCTGGTCAACTGTTAGTGATGTGCCGGAAGAGGAAACTACATTTTCAATTCCATTTTGATGAAGAGAGATCACGTCGGTATAGCCCTCTACCAAAAAACAATTATCTTGTTTTACAATTGCAGTCCTGGCAAAATAAATGCCATAAAGCACCTTGCTTTTATAATAAATTTCCGATTCAGGTGAGTTAAGATATTTGGCCGTTTTTTTTGAAGAAGATAGTGTTCTGCCGCCGAAACCAATAACCTTTCCCGTAAGATTGTGGATGGGAAACATTACTCTTCCCTTAAATCTGTCGATGAGACCTGATTCATTTTCAATACCTAGGCCCGTTTTAACTATTACTTCTTTTTTATAACCATTTTCCTGCGCATGATTTGAATAGTCATTCCAATTATCAAATGCATAACCTAGTTCAAACTTATTTATGGTTGACTCTATATATCCTCTTTCTTTAAGGTAGCTTAATCCTATTGATTTACCTTGCTCACTTTCAAAAAGGTTAGTGTGAAAATACTTTGAGACAAAACTATTTAATGCAAACATACTATCGCGCTCGTCAAGTTCCTGTTGCTTTTCCTCGGTTAATACCTCTTCTTCTATTTCAATACTGTACTTCTTGGCGATCCATTTTAATGCTTCAGGATAAGAATAGTGTTCATGTTCCATAACAAAATTAACTGCGTTACCAGCCTTTCCACACCCGAAACATTTATAAATACCTTTTGAGGGAGAAACCGAAAACGAAGGTGTTTTTTCATTATGGAAAGGGCACAAACCAAGGTAGTTGGCGCCTCTCTTTTTAAGGGTCACAAAATCACCTATCACTTCCTCCACCTGAGCGGTATCAAAAATAGTTTGTATGGTTTCCGGTTTAATCAAATGTATCCTGAATTTGAAGTGCGAAGTTAAGAAAAATGAAGGCAGAGTATTGAAAGAAATATTTTGAATATTAAATAATCAAATTTAAAAGCGAATATTAATGAATTGTCAAACCATTACTAATTTATTCCAATTTTATAGGGAATAGACCAAAGAAAAAGAATTTAGAATATTGAACGTCCAATATCGAATGTAGAAATTGTGTAGAACAACATTTCAACATTGGAAATTCAGATTTTACAAAAAAAAGAGCGGCCCTTTGGGGGGGCCGCTACCAAAAACCAACAATTATGAAAAATAAGCAGAATTTTCTTCCCGGAGTTTGGGATATCCGGGATAAGAAATTTATCTTTAAATTCTACTGCAAATATAAGATGAGAATAAATACTTAAAAGTTAAGTAAAACTAACAAGTGTTAATAAATGTTAATTGCTGTAAATCAATACGTTGAAGTGTTAAATTTGCTCTATGTTTAAATGGGCTTCAACCATAATAATTGTTTTTGTCTCGGTCGCCACCATTGGGTTGATGATAATACAGGTTTACTGGATAAGAGACGCTGTGAAAGTAAAACAGGCTGTCTTTTTAAGAGATGTACAGCAGGCCATGGGAGAAGTTGTATTTAAACTCGACAGGATGAGGATAGAGGAAAGGCTAAACAAACAACGCAAGCATTATCTGCAGCAAAAAAACCTTAAAGTAATCAGAGATTCTTTAAATCAACTTTTCTTTAACGGGCTTGAAAATATTGACGTCCAGACTGATATTGACTTGTTATTACAGTCAACCGACAAGGCAAATCGTGCCATTTCGCAACTTACAGTAAAATTTTCAGATGTGGATGCGGCCAGTTTTCTGTTGAATAGAAAAGAACTAATAAACACTCAAATAAAGGCTGCACTAGCAGATAAAAAAATTCACATTGAGTTTGAGTTTGGAATATATAGCCCCGCGACAAACTCGATGATTTTTCAGAAAACAGGTAAATACTCCGAACAACTCACCAAGGAAAGTTATTATTATGATTTATCACCACTTGGAAGTGCGTTTGGATATCCAAACAAATTACTTCTTTACTTTCCAAACGAAAAAAGACATGTCCTAAATCAATTATGGTTCATGTTATTTCTATCAATCCTGCTGTTTATCATTATCATATTATCGTTTTATTTTAGTATTTACACTATCAATAAGCAGAAAAAACTGTCTGTAATGAAAAACGACTTTATTAATAATATGACCCATGAATTTAAAACACCTATTTCTACAATATCCCTTGCCTGTGAGGCTTTAAAAGATGATGACATTAAAAAAACGGAGCGCCTCTACGATAATTATATTGGGGTAATAGATATTGAGAATAAGCGTCTCAGTAGCATGGCTGAGCAAATACTCCAAACGGCAATTATGGATAAGGGTCAATTAAAACTTAATCAAACAGAACTTGATGTTCACGAACTTATACAGAGAGCCATAGTAAGTAAAAATATAGAAGTTCATAATAAACACGGACATGTAAAAAGCAGAATGCTTGCTGAAAACCATAACGTTGTTGGTGATAAAATACACCTTACCAATGTTATAATCAATCTGCTTGACAATGCAATAAAATACAATATTTCCAATCCTGAAATAATTATTAATACTATAAACCAGAATGGTAGTGTATTGATTAGGGTAAAAGACAATGGTATTGGCATTAATAATTCTGATCAGAAAAGAATATTTGAGAAACTTTATAGGGTTTCTACCGGCAATCTGCATAATTTTAAAGGATTTGGTCTTGGCCTGAGTTATGTTAAAGCAATAGTTGAATTGCACGAAGGAGAGATTTCTGTTGAATCGGAACCGGGGAAAGGAAGTATCTTTACAATTAAATTACCAATTAATAAATAAATTATGAGTGAGAAAAACACCATTTTATTGGCTGAGGATGATCAAAATCTGGGTGGTATACTAAAGTCATACCTGGAAGCAAAAGGATATGCCACAAACCTTAGTGTTGACGGGAAAGAAGCCCTGGAAAACTTCAAGCGGGGAGATTTTACTTTTTGCATTCTTGATGTAATGATGCCTGTAATGGACGGGTTCACACTAGCTAAAGAAATTAGAAAAATTGACAAAAGGATCCCTATTTTATTCCTTACCGCTAAGGCAATGCAGGAAGATAGAATAATGGGCTTTGAGGTTGGTGGTGACGATTATCTTACCAAACCCTTCAGCATGGAAGAGTTGTTGCTACGAATAAAAGCCATTTTAAGAAGATATAATGAAGCCAGGCTAAATAAACCTGAGAATAGCATTTTTGAATTTGGAAATTATAAATTTGATTATAACAGGCAGATCTTATTTAATAAATCCAAAGAGCAGAAACTTACTTCCAAAGAAGCAGAACTGCTAAAATTATTATGCGAAAACATCAATAATGTCCTTGATCGTTCTATTGCCTTAAATAAGATTTGGTATGACGATAGTTATTTTAATGCCCGATCAATGGATGTTTATATCACTAAACTAAGAAAATATCTTAGGGAGGATGAGTCGGTTAACCTGATAAATGTTCATGGCGTTGGCTTTAAACTAGTGGTTAGTTAGGGGTTTACCAACCATAAATGCGTCTTTATTCTGAATAGTTTTTTTCTAATTGGTCATAGTGTTTTTTAATTAACAGATAATCCTTTGTCTTAAGTAATTATTAATAAATTTGGCGTCCTTTAAATTGACAATAAGAACATGAATGAATTAATTTCCATGAATCCAAATCCGGTAGTTCAGTACCTCAACAAGGCAGCGGCTGACTTTACCAAACAAGACTTAATAAGATATATTGAGGATAATGATATTGAAATGGTAAATTTTAAGTATGCCTCATGGGATGGCAGACTTAAAACTCTTAATTTCATAATTGGAAGCAGAACCCATTTGGATAATTTACTTACTGCTGGTGAGCGTGTGGATGGCTCCAGCCTTTTCCCTTTTATTGAGGCTGGCTCGAGTGATCTTTATGTTATTCCACGTTATAAAACGGCTTTCCTGGATCCTTTTTCTGAAATCCCTACACTTAATATTCTTTGTTCTTTTTACGACAGAAACGGTAGAGCATTCGAAGGTGCTCCTGAATATATATTAAAGAAAGCTCATAATTCATTTAAGAAAACAACTGGTTTCGAGTTTGAAACCATGGGCGAACTGGAATATTATATTATTAGTGAAGATGAAGGTCTCTTTAAGGCAGATGACCAAAAAGGTTACCACGAATCATCACCATTTTCAAAATGGAATGGTTTCCGTACTGAAGCCATGAAATTAATCGCGGAGTCAGGGGGAATGATAAAATATGGCCATTCAGAAGTTGGGAATTTCACTAAAAACGGAATGGTTTATGAACAAAACGAAATAGAGTTTCTGCCCACTTGTGTTGAAGATGCTGCTGACCAACTTGTTAAAGCAAAGTGGATTATCAGAACCCTGGCCATGCAATATGGTGTGACTATTACTTTTGCGCCGAAAATAACTGTTGGCAAAGCGGGTAGTGGACTTCATATTCATACAAGAATTGTAAAAGAAGGTAAAAGTCAAATGATTCATAATGGTGTTTTAAGCGAATCAGCGCATATGGCTATTGCAGGTTATATGGAACTCGCTCCTTCGCTAACCGCATTTGGTAATTTAAATCCTACTTCATATTTCAGATTGGTGCCTCACCAGGAAGCCCCTACAAATATTTGCTGGGGAGACCGAAACCGTTCTGTTTTGGTTAGAGTACCTTTGGGGTGGACAACTCCTACAAATATGATTCATGATGTTAATCCTCAGGAAAGTGGTGATAAAATCGACTTTTCAGATAAGCAAACTGTTGAGTTAAGAAGTCCTGATGGTAGTGCCGACATTTATTTATTACTCTCTGGAATTACAATTGCTGCAAGGACAGGTTTCGAGTTAAAAAACGCTCTTGAGATTGCAGAAAAAACTTATGTGGATATAAATATTTTCGATGATAAACACAAAGATAAACTAAATGATCTTAGACAGTTACCTACCTCATGTTTCGAATCATCAAAAATGCTATTGGCTCAAAAAGATTACTATTGTAAAGACAATGTATTCCCTGCCGCAGTAATTGATTTATTAGTTAAACAACTAGCTGATTATAATGATGAGGGTCTTATTTCAAAGATTCAGGATGATGAAGAAAAAGTTATGGAATTAGTGACAAAGTACTATCATTGCGGCTAATTAGTCCATTATTTTAAGGTTTACCTCTTCAATACGATTTTGACTTGCCTTAAGTATTGTGAAGTTAAATTGCATTATTCTTATTTTTTCGTTTACCTCTGCTATACTTTTGTAATGTTTTATAATTAATCCACCCAGTGTTTCATATTCCTCTGATTCGGGAAGATCGAGATTATATTTTTCATTCAGATAATCTATCTCAAGTTTTGATGAGAAACAGTATTCCTTTTCACCAATAATTTTTTCTTTGAGATCATCAATATCAAATTCATCTTCTATCTCTCCAAAAATTTCTTCAATAATATCCTCTATTGTTATTATCCCTGATGTTCCTCCAAATTCATCCAGAACTACTGCTATACTTTTATTGCTTTTTAGCAACTCACTTAATAATTCGTTGGCAGCCATTGTCTCAGGAAAGACATTAACCTTACGAATTACGCTATCTATGGAGTTCGGGTTTTGAAAAAGATCCTTTACATGTATATATCCAACAATATTATCAATTGAGTCCTTATAAACCATTATTTTCGAATGACCTGTGTTCGTCAAGTAAGAAGTTAGTTTCTCAATATCGTCGTCGACCTCAACTGCTTTAATATCTGTTCTGGGAACCATACATTCCCTAAGTTTAATATTTTTAAAATCAAGGGCATTTTGTATCATTTGAATATTAGTGCTAACCTCTTCAATATCTTCGTAGTCTGAACTACTTACAGGCTTAAAATTATTTACATATTCATCCAGATCAACTGTACTAAATCTATACGACTCAGGTGATAATTTAAGACGAAATACATATTTCAGTAAAAATTCAGCTAATCCTATATACAGATAAATTAGTGGGAAAAACAAAAAGTAGAATATCCATACGGGAATTGAAAAAAACTTTAGAATTGCATTTGGGTTTATCCTGAATAACACTTTTGGCAGGAATTCCGCGGTAATTAAAATTATTAGTGTTGAAATAATCGTTTGTAAAATAAGAATAGTAAACTCTGATTCGATGGCTTCGGGTAATACGCTAATAATTAATGGGTAAAGCAATTTTGCCATTGCAATACCATAGATAACCAATGATATATTATTACCCAGTAAAAGAGCCCCAATAAATCGTGAAGGGTCTTTATAAAATGCAGCAAGAATGCGAGCAGGTAATAATTTGCGCTTAACGTCTAACTCCTGTTTTAGCCTGCTTGAACTTATAAAGGCTATTTCCATTCCGGAGAAAAATCCTGAAAGCAAAAGAGTGGAAAGAATAACTATAAGATTAGTGCTCATATTTATGCCTAATGTTAAGGCTTTTGTGGATTAACAAATAAAAATAGTTTTTCATTATTATTTGGCAAAATTAAATAAATAATCCCATTGACTTTTTATTCATGAAAAGAGCATCTTTATAATTACCTTCATTATTGCAATGAATCCTCCTCAACCACAAAAAAGGAATCTTTTATTCGATGGATTCTTCGTTTACTAAAATCTTCAGTCGCCCATAAACTATCACCAAAAATAACTTTGTCAGGAGAGGTAATTTTTACAAAGGTGGTTGTGTAAATAATTTTCTTTTTACGATCCCAGATAAGGTTTTCGGTATTCAATTGTTCTTCCGTTTCCAGATTTTTTACAACCACATCATTGCGAGCCTCCAGAATATTACGCCTTTTATAATCGATTCCATAATTTGCCCTTATATAAGAAGTTTTATTGCCAAGAGTGTCGTAAAAGGTTATTTCAAAACCCTGAGGAAATTCAGAATAAGGGTTATTCTTTTCTGTATACCTATCCATCTGAGGGCTAATGAGTAATACTTGTTTATTTGTCTCGTTTGTTCTTAAGTACTCGATATTATAGGCTGAGACAGCAGGTAATGTGTCTACTTTTGCAATCTCCTGGACTTCAGTAATTGGATTCTCACAAGAAAAAAGCATCGCCATGGTGATTACCATAATGATGCTTTTTATTACCCTATTATTCATTTCTTTTACCCTATTTAGCGGGTCTGATTTTAGTAACTTCATTAATCCAGCATCCAACAGTATAACTATCACCCTCTTTTAAAGCATGGAAAAATAATACCTCTGTTGGTGGAAAGTGTGCCTGATATGATCTGATACGTTTATTCATTGCATCTGCAAGGCTTGGGTCAACCTTC
>Ga0164315_10004530_pt1 | contig 10775 bp, 5 predicted proteins | sample GuaBasSedimGuay6_FD_113737 | JGI IMG/M metagenome (GOLD analysis project Ga0164315, IMG submission 113737) | Subseafloor sediment microbial communities from Guaymas Basin, Gulf of California, Mexico - Guay6, Core 4569-2, 0-3 cm | ecosystem: Environmental > Aquatic > Marine > Hydrothermal vents >...
ACTACAAAATTTTATATCATCATTTGAATTAAAAAATTATAGAATGCTTACTGATTTTAATAATATAAAATTATCTAATTCATCTGGTTTATCTAAAAATATGTTAATGAATGAACCTACAAAAACTTCAGTTAAAGATATTGGATTATCAACTATACCAATTGGAGCAATAGGAGATAAATATATTGTATCAGGTATAGAAGGTGGAGAATGGAATAATCATAGAGATCAAATAGCAATGTGTACTGATGAAACTTCTCAAATATATACTTTTATAGAACCAAAAGATAATGATATTGTATATGTTACTGAAAAAGGTTATAATTATATTTATAGTGAGCTTGGATGGAGACTTCCAATTTATGACATTCCATTAAAAATATCGCTAGAAGTATTTAAAATAAATGATTCTTCAATTGATGAAGGAAATTTAATTACTAATATTAAAGCTGCTATTATAGATTATTATACAGATACTTTTGGTGTGACTATAGATATAAGACGTTCAAAAATTATAGATTTAGTACATAATGTTGATGGAGTTTCTCATTGTAGATTATTAAAACCAGAAACTGGTATATTCTTTGATTTTAATATAGATGATTTTACTCAACAACAATTGTTAGAGTATAGTCCAGAATGGATGCATTTCACAAAAGATGATATTACTATTAAAATTTTTACATTGGATTAAAATATGGAAACATTACTTGATATAGCTAATATTGATTTAAATAAATTAAAACGAACTCTACATAAGATTGCTGCTCAAGAACTATCTAGTTTGTCGGAACCATGTTATTACCCAACATTGAAAAAATATTATTATGAATTGCTTTATATATGTAAACTAAAAGAGAAAGATATTACTCAGTATGTAAAAAGATTTTATGAAGGAACTCCTGCTTCTAAATGGAAACTTCATAGAGATCCAATATCTAATTTTTATATTTGGTTGATGTGGGATTTGAATAAGAGTAGACAAGTTGCAGCTTATAAATCAATGATGATAGTATATATTATTAGAAACTATACAAACTTAATGCATAAACAAATGCAATTTTGCAATGAAGATGTGTTTAAATATGCATTAGAAAACTTAGCTAAGACTCATTTATTTACAAGAGAAAAAACTATACCTGGATCATTATATTATTTATCAACTGAAATGGATAAAAGATACGGTAGAGTTATAAAAATGGGAGAAGTTGAAGGGGTAACTAAATTTATAACTGAATGTAGAACTAGAATATCACAGAGTATTAAAAGTTTTGCTGAGGTTTATTATAAAGCAAGCAAAGAAGGATTAGCTATTAGAAATCCTAAAGAAGATGATGACTCTACTCAATATCAACAATTAGAAAAATCAAGTAGAGTTATTAATGATGTTGTTAAAAGTATAACAGTATATAAAGTTATTGACTCTAAAGCGGTTAATGATGCAAGAACTCTTACTAAAGTTAGAGCATCATTAGCTACCTCAATTTCAAAAAGTTTAACAGATATTAAACATGTTGATGAAATAAGACTTATATTAGAATTATTTGTAAAAGAATTATCACAAGTTGGACATCTTTGTGGTGATCAGTTTTATAAAAATGTTAGAACATTAATGGCTGTTAAAAGAACTAAAGCTAAAGTATATTTTAAACAACAAAATAATTTATTAGTTCAAAAACTTATTAAAGATATAAAGTTTGATAAAGAATATAATAAATTAACTAAACAAACCCAATCATTAATCAATCTATACTTAGCATATTATTTAACATTAAATATGAGAAATTCAATATGTTAACGACCTCGCCATTCTAATGCTGTCTCTGTAATTTTTTGATTAGCTGTTGTTCTTGCTTTAGGTGTATCACTTGGAGTTGTTGGATCAGCAGTTGAATTGTTCTTTTTCATAAAGGTATCTTTATATTCTTCAGATGGTTTATCAGGTCCTTTGGATTTAGAACTTACACGTCGTCTTCTTCTATGACTTAATACACCATCTGATCCACCAATAGAATTTAAATATGAAGATAATGTTGGTCGTTTAAAACCATGTTTCCCACTACCTGGACCAGCTAAAATACTATTATATAAACTTCCAAAATCTATTCTAACATCACACATTGCTAAATTTTGATTATAAGCAATACTTTGTTGATCCCCACCTTTTATTACAGATATACTATTTATATATGCTGCAGGCAAACTATAAATTCCAGGAGAGAAAACTTTACATAATAATGGCCACTTATACATAGATGAATCTTCTGAAACATTTGGAATTCCTAAAGCAACAAGTGCTGCTATCGGACCAACTATATATTTTTTAGTCATTTCTTCACTAGCTGGATTAGGATTATATAATCTAATTGTCATAGAATATGATGGAGTATAACTACTGTTTTTCCAAACTTGTGGAAAATCAACTCTAGCACCAGTTACTATACCTTTCATAGCATTTTTCATACTACTATACATATTTCTATTTTTTTCATTCATGTTTTGAGCTCTTGAATCCATTTTGTCTGCATATTCACCCACCACTTTTTTAGCACCACCAAGTCCAAGTGTAGTAGCCATATCACCAACTTGTTTTGAAGCTACATCAAAGCTGGTCCATCCGGCAATTTGTGCTAAATCTCCTAATCCACTAGAAGCTGCTTGAGCAAATTTATCAAGAAATGTTTCACCATATTCATTGGTAAATGTATCAGTAGGAAAATTATCTGCTAAATAAGCAACTTCTATTCTATCACTAGTTATTGTATAACCAACTTCTTCCAATATATCTTTATATTTTTTTGCTCCCTTACCATTATTCAATGTAAACAATGACAATCCTTTACTAAATTCTGGTTCGCATGGTATGATAGAAGCAGTTGGCATTGAAGCTTTCATAACTGCATCACTTACGTGTGTTCCTGGAGGCATACCAAACACCATTCCATCTAAAGATATTAAATTTGTTGCCATAATCTATCTCCTTACGATATATTTCCAGTTAATATCATTCTTGTAAATTCATCTATTGGTCTTGATGGTCCACCACCGCCTGTGTTGTTAGTATTATTAGAAGATACAGTTGATGTTTGATTAATAACAGTATGCATGTTGGCAATATTAGCTTTTGTTCCTGTATCAACTGAGTCTTTAATTCCTGTCATCTCTTTCATCATTCCGCTTTGCATAGCTGCTCTAAATAATTCTTTTCTCGCACCCATAGTAGCAACTTTTTTACCATCCATCCCACCCATGATACCTAATCTTTCTTGAGCATCTGTAGGTGATAAGAATCCAACTTCTCCACCATGTCCAGTAAGTTGTATTGTTGTTGCTTGTCCTTTTGGTCCAGGAAATCTAAATCCAACACCAGCGCTAGCAGATATTTTAGCAACAACTGTTGATTCTGGCACTGGTTCATCATATGCTAATCCATAAGTATTCTTATAATTATCAGTAAGATATTTAGCTTCCCATTTCATTATTTTATATACATCAGCTAATTTATGATATGATGAAACAGATACTTCTTTTAGTTTAGTTATACCACCAAATAATTTTTCTTTAGTATCAGTATAAAATTGTTTAGGATCTCCATAAGCTTCTGTAAAGAATTGACCTAGTTTCATAAGAGAAGTAACTATGTTATCACCCATAGTCATTAACATCATAGGTAGATTATTTTTTAAATCAGTACCTTTTGCTTTTAATGTAGCTAATAAATTTTTACCTCTTTTACTAATTCCATATGTTTGATCAGCTTTTTCTGCTTTAATTATCAAGTTTTCTTTTTGAGTATCTGCTATTAATCTTAATTGTTGCAGTTTTTCTTTTGGACCTAATCCTTTCCAGTAATTTGCAGCTTCTTTAGAATTATTTATTTCATCTTCTATCTTTTCTTGAGCTTTTATACCTGTTGGAGTATCTTGAAACTTTAATAGTTCAGTATATGCATTGCCAAAGTTGGTGCTTGCATTTGTTTTCGCCGTTTTTAAAGCTTCTACAGTTCCAGAAACTACCTTAGATATCCCAGTTTTACCTTCAGCACCTTTTTTATATCCTCCTGTTAAACCACCTGTTATATCTTCAACAACCTTTTCCATTCCTTTACCAAGAGATGTAACGTCTTTACCTGTTTGGGTTCTTTGCCATGTATCTAATTTTTCTCTAACTGTAAGTTTGTTATCACTAATCGTTGAAGCAACTGCATACATTGTTTCATCGCCACCCGCAGCTGCCCATTGTGCTGCAGTAAAACTTGATACTGCATCAAGAGCACTTAATAAAGCAGTTGGATATTTTTTTGATTTGCCATCAGCATAATTAGCTACTAAACCACCGATTGCAGTGTTCCCAGAAAATTGATTTATTGTAGGAAACCATTTAGTTATATCTTGTTGTAATTTATTTATTTTAGCTTCATGCACATTTCTTTTATCTACTTTGTTAATAGCACTAAGAGCATTTTTTTGTTTTCTAAAACTAACTTCATTACTTAATGTTGCTTCAACCTTTTTAGTTTCAGGAGTTTTCTTTGATGCCATAACATCTTTAGCTACTAAACCAGCATCAATAGCAACACTTGCAGCAGTACCTAAACCAGGAATGGTAGAAGCTGCACCAGATGCAACTTCCATAGCTGCTCCAGTAAGATCTCCTTTCATTAATCTTTGTAATCCAAAACCTAAACCAAATAGAAGACCAATGCCTGGTATCTTTTTAGCAACTGATTTTAATGCACCTTTACCAGTAAACTTTGCAATAGCTTTAATTCCTGTTTTTTCTGCTATTGTTGATGCAACCTTAGATGTTACAGCTCCAGCTGATTTTAATAAACTTGGAGCACCAGCTAATGCAGCACTTTTTGCAGCTGCTTCTGTCGCTTTTAACGCAGTTTTCTTAGCAGTTTTCTTAATGGCAGCACCTGCACCTTTTTTAGCAGCAGATGCAGCAGCTTTTCTAGCAGCAACTTCTGCTGCTAATTGAGCAGTTTTCGCAGCAGCAACTTTTGTGCCAGCACCAATACCAATTTTTTCTAATACTTTTTTAACAATAGGAAGTTTGGTAATACCTTTTATCATAGGACCAAACATTTTTCTAATAGGAGCAGCCATCAATAACATCATAGGACCAACTAATTTACTAAATCCACCCAGTAACATTGTTCCAATATTATTAAAAAATCCAAATGCTGTAGTTAATATAGTCCAAATAAATTTACCTGCTGTTTTTAAACGTTTGAATGTTTTTTGAGCTAATGATGTATTAGTTACATTTGCATTTTTGTTTTCAGTATTAACTTTAAGAAGTTTTGTGAGAACACCACCTTTTGTTTTCTTTCCAGATCTATCTTCACCACCTAATTCAAATTGTTCTCTTTTTCTTTTTCTGGCTTGTTGTCTCTTCCATCTTCTATTCTTAAAATCATTTTTTTCTTGAAGTTGTTTTTTCTCTATTATTCCATCTGTTTTCTTTTTGTTTCTCTCTGTGTGTCTTGCTGTCAATGCTTCCAGAATTTCCCTTGGAGTCTTACCCTGTCTCATAAGATCTCCAGAATATGTTTTATTTCTTTCTCTTTGTAATTCTGCTTGAAATTTCTTAGATTTTTTCTCTTTTGCGATTCTTTTAGCTTCACTTCGTTTACCAGTAACAGAATCTTTTATTCCTGACCAGGCATCTTTAACATCCATTCCTCCGCCACGTTTACCACCTGAACCAAAATTCAATCCCATTCTTGCTAATTTAAACATACTACCTTCACCAGCAATTTTTCTCTCTTTCTTTAATTCTCCATCTTTTCCTAACCATTTTCTTTGTTTAGTCCATTTAGCAAATTTTTCTTTATCTAAATTTTTTCCAGCAGCTTTCTTTATCATCCACTCAATGCCCTTAGCAGGAGCTTTAACACCAACTTTATATGCTAATCTTCCCATTGCACCAGCAATAGAGTAACCTTTTTGACCAGGCGCTTTTCTTGTATCATTTTTAGATTTTTTAGCTTTACCACCAGTCGAACCAGCTGTTATTGAAGTTGACTCCGCTGTCACAAATGTATTAGCAATAACATCATCCATCTTTTCCATTAAACCTTGAAATGTTTGAGTTGATGCATCTACTAATCTCTCAAATACAGTACCTCTAGTAGATAATTGATTAGCGTATTTTCCACGTTTTTTAAATAAAAATTTCAATGGAGAAGTAAAAGCTTTAATAGATCCTTTAGCAGCTAAAAACATGGCATGAAATACAGGATGTTCATATAACATTTTATTCCAAGCTGCCGCTCTAACTTTTTGATCTCCTGAAATAGTATTTTTTAATTCAAGAATAGCACGAACCTGTCTTTCCATTAATGGTAGTTCTTCTTGCTTAGCTTCTTCTGAATAAGCAGTCATAAAAGATGTAATTAATCCTCGTTGATTCTTTTTATCTCTTTTCATAACTCTTTGCTCAAGTGCCAAGTTCTTACGAAACATAATATCCATACCACTTTTAATACTAGATCCTACTTTATCAAATCCAAAGAAGTCTTTATTTTTAGATTTTTCAAACATAGTTCCTTCAAATATTCCTTTTTTCTGTTTGTCTTCTTTAGCATCTAATCTTTTATTAACAGTATCAACAATAGTTTCAACTATTTTATCAACAGGTTGTACAACCTCAGCCGCATGGACCTTAGCCAAACCTTCTTTTTGTACATAACCACCTGATGCCATATGTGGTACTTCTTTTTCAATATTTTTTGTTCTAGAAGCTTTTTTAGCAGCAGCTTGTACTGATGCATCTGCTAATACATCTTTCATAGCTTCCGCTTTAGTGGTATATTTTTTATCTTTTTTAGCTTGACGAGCTTTAGCCATTCTAGTTCTTACTGCACCAGTCTTTCCAGAGATTCTATCCATTGCAGAGTTCCAGAATTCTTTTCCTTTCTCCCAACCCATAGAAGCTAATCTTTTAAATCTTGATGTTACTGAATCTAATGCTTTACCTAATCCTACTTTCATTCTATCAATCATATTTTTAAAAACAGTTGTTTCCATCATCTTAGCAACAGCATAACCTACTAATGGTGTGAATTTACCTATTGTTGTTACCATAAAGTTTTTTCTATTAATATGTATATCTTCACTAATTGCTCTTGCATACTCATTCATTGCTTTCGCACCAGAAGCAGTAATATTTTTAACACCTCTAGCAGTTTCAACAGTAATAGTCTTAACACCTCTTGCTAAAGCATCTGTTGTTTTTGATAGACTATTTAAAGCTTTATCTACGGAGGTTACTGCTTGTCTATTTCCAGGATCGGTTCCGTATTGCTTTTTAAGATCTATCTTAGATCTTCTAGCAGTGTTATCTGCTATACTACTGATGCCTTTAATTCTATTATCAGCAGCGGTCATTTGCTTTTTAGCTTCATCCTTACTTAATCTTTTATCAGCCATTTGTTATCCTCTATAATTTTTTAATGACAGAAAATGGTTTACTTGGAGAACCTTTGTATAATTCAATATACATAGCTATAATTTCAGATGGGTAAAATAATTCTTGACTACAAAATGACATATTATTTACTACATCTAAACCATTTATATATCCTTTTGTTAACCCTGCATATATATGAGAAAATTTCCTTATTTGGTTATGTAAAGAATTTAAATCTTGAAAATACAATTTAATATAATGATAAAAATCTGTCAATACTGAATTAAATTCATCAGATGATAATGATGATTTAGTTCTTAATAATTGACTTATTAATTTAATATACTTTTCTAATTCAGCAGACGTTGAGTCTTTATATTCAAAGTTTTTAAATAGATATCTAGTTATTATTTTACTTTCATTTGTTATATTATTATCTTGTGTTTTAAATATTTCTTCAAACAAAGCATTATAATATTTTATAAACTCTGAAAAAAACATTGATATAAAATTATTCTTAAATTTATCTGACGCCATGTGCATCAATTCATGTAACATTAAATTAGATAATACTTTATCTTTAGCAAAACCCCATTTAATATTATTATCCATTAATATAAATACTTGTTTTGTTTTAGGAGTAAAAAATCCAGCAATACCTTGATCTGAATAAGGAGCTAATCTTTTAAATATGGCTAATCTAAAAATACCTTTATTAATCCAACATGGTACAACTTTACCTTGATCAATTAATCTTTCAATATCAGGAGCTACTGGTTTAACTTTAGAAATTTTATACATTGCATTAATGTATTTTTGTCTTAATTTATCAGAAGAATATAATTCCATACCATTTAAGGTAGCAACTTTATCAGGAGCAAATGGTAATGCAAATAATTCTCTTTGTATTGTTGCATTATACTCTTGAACAAATTGTGGAGATATTCCTTTTAAATTTTCTAATTGAATTTTTTTCATATTACCCTCTGTCTGCTCCAAAAAAGAAGTCCATTGTATTTACCATACCCTGATTTTCTGCTATATTATTTTTAACATGTCTCATAATACTAGCATCAGTCATTCTTGTTGGACCGTAATCATTTAATCCCATAACCTCAGTGAATAAATTACTAGCAACAGTATTATTTTGTAACATTAATACTGGATCATATTTATGTACATAGAAACATAAACCTGCAGATAAAGCTATATCATCATGACACCCTATATCAGCTTCTACTCTTCCGCTTGGTTTACTAATCAAACCTATCAATTCTAATACTAATCTTTGTGATTTTATAATCTCTGGAAACTCTGTTATAATAGAATAAAGAGCATCAATAATTAATGGTCTTGTTTTAGCAGTTGTTTGTAGACCAGGAACTAATGTATTACCTCTTTTTTCTTTATACATCATTTGAGAAAATTCACTAGACATCATTTCTTCAACAACATGGTTTCCATATGAATTTGACTCTACTACTATTGTTCCAGGATATTGAGCAGCTGCAACCTTAACAACTTTAACAAAGTCTGCAACTCTACACTTACCTTGGTATTCAAATACTTGATCTAAATGTTGATAGTCCCATACAGTTATAGCTGACTTATCTTCACCATGTTCAGGTGCAGTATCAACTCCAATTATATAATGAGTATTAGGCATAGGTGGTTTATATCTCCATGCTTCCCCATTAAATAATTTTATACGTTCTATAGGTTCTGTATTGATATCTTGTAGTACTTGTGTTACATGATCACTAAAGAATGATCCAGTTGTTGCAAGGAATTTAAGTTCTAACTCCTGTTGAATTTTATTTGGATCATTTTCAAACAATTGACATTGTGTATCATACCAACTTGGATCTTCTGATAACTCTTTTACATCTCTCCAATGTATTACAAATGGTTTGAATATATCATTTCCACCAACTGCTCTTTGGTATTTTTCATAAAACCATTTACCAGGACCAACTGTTTTATTAGGTGTAGATAATACTACTGTACCAAAAGGAACATTAGCTCTTTTAGCATGCATCTGATTAGTTGATAGTGCTGGAATCATAGAAGTCCAAGCAGTATCAAGAAACTTAATAAAAGCTGCCTCATCTATTACCAAGAAGGTTATTGCCTTACCACGAAGGGTTTTCTCTGGTGCATTTGGGTTTACTGGAGAAACATATACCTTAGCCCCATTAGTTAAAATAAACGATTGTTCCGTCTTTTTATCAAATTTACAACCCATCCATTTAGGTAACTTTTCAATCATTCCTCTAATAAATCTAGCAAAGTCAGTCGCTTCCTTACCATCTTTTGAAACAACACCTATAACAACATTATCAAAGAATGTTGCCAACCAAGCAGCATAAGCTTGAATAATAGTTGAAATGCCTATCTGTCTTGATTTTAATACTAATACATAATGTTCAATATTTATTAATTTTATTAAATCAGATTGTGGTTTATATGGATTGAGATTAATATCTCCACCGGGCATCTCAATCAATATATACTTAGAACAGAAATAATCAAATGAATTTTTACACTTAATCCATTCTTGTACATATTTTTGAGCTTGACTCTGTATTTTCTTTTGTTTTGTTATAATAGCATTCATAAACAAACTCCCTTTTTTATTTGTTCTAAATACTATATAGTTTTATTGGTTCTAATTAGCTCTAAAGAAGCTGATGTTTGCCATTCAGATTGTTTATTCCAAACTAAATCACTTGAAAATAATATATACTTACCGCTTATATCAACATGCCCTTGAGTTTTTGTTTTTAATTTAACACATGAACCTACCTTAATTAAATTTTCTATAGCCAAATCTCTTTCTATTGAAAAACTTAATCTAGAAAGATCTGATATTTTTTTAGATAATTTTGAAATAGCAAATATTTTTGATGTTTCAAAACCATTATCATCAATATAGTATTTAGTTCTTTTTGTTACAGATGTACTAATATGTACTATTTCACCTTTACTTTGACCAACAATTCCAGTGGAATTACATACGTCTGATAAATCTTGTTCAATAGTATGAAATAATTGATCTGATGGCAATACTATATGTTTTATTATTTTCCCCATTACTCCAAATTTAGAATTACCAACATAGTTAGTATATAGATTATCGTATGTATAAAAATATTTATTGTCTGTAGCAGATTTATTCATTTCTTCTTCTTTAGATTGATTAGTTAAATGTTCAACAACAATTGTAAAATCTTTTTTTATTCTTGAAGATAAATTCATTATTTTTAATACATTATCATATTGACAAAATATCACTGGTGTTCCATTGTAAATACCATAGTTTTTATCTAATTCTTTTATAGCTTTATATAATGTAG
>Ga0164315_10004531_pt1 | contig 10775 bp, 10 predicted proteins | sample GuaBasSedimGuay6_FD_113737 | JGI IMG/M metagenome (GOLD analysis project Ga0164315, IMG submission 113737) | Subseafloor sediment microbial communities from Guaymas Basin, Gulf of California, Mexico - Guay6, Core 4569-2, 0-3 cm | ecosystem: Environmental > Aquatic > Marine > Hydrothermal vents...
GGCCACTTCAAATCACAAGCGTATCGAATAAGCAGGGGATCAGCCTTGAGGACAATCTGGTACTATCTTTAGTTAAAGAGGAGGAAGAGCCTGAGGTGTTTGTAGGCGAAGAAAGCGATATTAAACTAAAGCAGACGCAGTTCGAAGAAGTGGCAGGGGCAGCACTTCTTGTGCCGGTAATTGCGCCCAAAGGGAGTGTACTTGTGGTAAATACCTATCAGGATAGTGTGCTGATCAGCACAGATACCCTGGTGACAGAGAAACGAAAAACCGATCTGCAGATAGTTCCTGTGGCTGGCACCAGTGTGGTGGAACTGGAACTCATCGATAAGGATGGAAACATTCACCGGAACAGCCTGATTGTGGTGGGAAATATTGCTGCAGAGGAAGCCTCTCAGGAAGTGCTGATGCAGGAAGTTGGCGATGAGCAGGAGATAAGTCAGGATCATCCCCTCAATGAAGTTCCGGTGGGGATCATGCTCCTGCAGATGCAGGACGCGTCCGAAGGCCCCCTGCACGAACTCCTGATGGAGCTGGATCCTGAGAAAGAAGGAATAGACGGTGAGCAGGAATTATTCAACTACCTCTATGAAGAGAGCGATGCCCGGGGTATTGACCCAAAAGATATTGATCTGCTGCTTGCTAATACTGTTTCGGGTGGTGATGCAGAACTGCTGCTTCAGCAGCTGAAGGAACAGACCTCTGGTCCGCTGAAGGACTACCTGAAAGAGTTGGACCTGGAAGATGAAGGCATACGAAACAGTGAGGACTTACTCAAGCACCTGGAAAGGGTGGCTGATGCAGAAGGATTCTCCATGGATGATGTCAGAAAGGCAATGCTGGAAAGCCTGGAGCAGCCGCTTGAGGTTTGCAGTCTATATGAAGAGTTGCTCCAAAGCAGTGATGGGACCGTCAGGGAGATCCTGGAATCCTTGGATCTTCGTGAGAAAGAAATCTATACTGTGGACCAATTAATTAGCCTGATTTCCAGGGAACTGGAAGAAAGAGGTGTAAGCAAAGAAGAGAGAGAAAAGATACTTAAGGAGCTCTTTGGGGAACAGTATGGCGGGAGCGAGTCCCCGAAGCGTAAAACGCCCTGGCCCCTACTGGTGCTGCTTGCTGTAGCAGGTGCCGGGATCACCTGGTTTATCATCGCCTGGTGGAGGCGTCGTGAAGAGGAGGAGAAACAGGGGGATTAATCACCGTTTTTATAGGCATCTCTATACCCCAATTTTTATTGTACTGTCAATTAAATTTTTAAATTTGTAGTATACACGCTAAATCCACCAAAATGAGAAGGCTATTCCTGTTCACGTCTTTTTGTCTTCTAACTTCCCTAATCCTTGCCCAAAACGTCAAGGTTGACTTTAACGATGGTGAGTTCTTCCTTGCTGAAGAAGATTACGAGGAAGCTCTGTTTGCCTTCGGAAAAGTGTATAATAAGGGGTACCAAGACAATGCATATATCAACTATCGAATGGGCTTATGCCTGATCAATATTCCCGGCCGAAAAACGGAATCGATTCCCTACTTTGAGAAAGCTGAACAGAGCATTTCCAGCTCTGTGAAGGAGGGGAAATTTGATGAGAAGGATGCTCCCCCGGATGCACTTTTATACCTGGGGAACGCTTACAGGATCAATATGGAAATTGACAAAGCCATTGAAAAGTACAATGCATTTGCCAAATACATCGATCCCAAGGATGTAACCCTGCAGGCCTATGTGGACCAACAGATCCTTGCCTGCGGAAATGCGCTGGTGGGTACTGCCAATCCCGTTGAAATTACTACTGGAAACCTGGGTCAACTCCAGGAAACCCACACTTCGAGATACAACATGCAGGTCTCCGGCGACCTTCAGACCATGGCCTTTATGGGAAAAAATCCTTTTTACAATGGTATCTACGTAGCAGTCAAAAAGGGTGAAGTATGGGGCAAACCCATGAACATTACCCCTTCTGTCGCCTCCGATGGGAATATGGATATAGTGAGCCTGTCCTATGACGGTAAAATGATGTTACTTGCTGTCACAGACCAGTTTACAAGTAATATTTACCTATCGGTCTACGAGAACAAACGATGGACTCCAGCTGTCTCCCTTGGCAAGCCTGTCAATTCCAAGTATTATGAGGCACATGCCTGCTTCTCCCCCGATGGTAAAACGATCTACTTCTCAAGTAACCGCAAGGAATCCATGGGTGGCATGGATATTTTCCGTAGCGAACAGTTGGGAAATGGCACATGGGGCGAGCCTGTAAACCTCGGACCGGGTATCAATACCATCTTGAATGAGGATGCCCCGACCATGAGTCTGGACGGGAAACGACTCTATTTCAGTTCTCAGGGTCACAGTACCATGGGTGGATTCGATATATTTTATTCAGATCTGCTTGCCGATGGCAGCTTTCACAGTGTACCTGTGAACCTGGGTTACCCGCTGAACACCTCCGATGATGACTACACCTTCTCACCGCAAGGGGCAACTGAGGAGAACAGCTCCTTAATTTTTTCCCATGGGAAGATAGCGGAATATGATCTCTTTAAATTTGAGATGATAGGTCGCGAGCAGACACCGGTCCCTGTTAGCATGGATGAAACAGAAGTGGTGGAAGAGGTGGTGGAAGAAGTGGTGGCAGAGGATATTCCGGAACCAGAGCCTACACCAGAAAAATACTACCTGAGGCCCATCTATTTTGCCTTTGACAGCTATACACTTTCCAAAGATGGAATGGCGAAACTTGATATTCTCACTTCCATCCTTGATATGCACCCAAGCTTAAAACTTGAAATTACCGGCTACACCGATGCCAAGGGCGCCTTTGATTACAACCAGCTCCTCTCGGTGAACCGTGCAGAATCCGTGTACAAGTACCTGATTCTGAATGGAATCTCCAAGGACCGCATGAATGTAACCGGGCTGAGCGAAAATGACCCTGTGGCGAGAAATACCACCAGGGATCAAAGAGATGCTCCCGATGGAAGGATGCTAAACCGGAGAGTTGAATTCAAGGTGAGCCTCATTGAGGGTGTGATCATCGAAATGGAAAAAGTGGAGATTCCTGACCATTTAAAGCTGGATGAGTAGTTCCCAAATCCTAGAGGTATGAAGAGACACCTGTCTTTATCTGTAGTATTGTGCATGCTTGCGATCCCCCTCCTGGCCCAGTCCACCGAGGACACCTTCTATGATGCACTCTATTTTTACGAAGAGGAAGAAGATTTCCAGGAGGCACGATACCTGTATTATGAGGTTCTCAGCAAAGAGCCCAATAATGCCAATGTCAAATACTTAATTGGCATGTGCTACAATAACATCCAGGGAGAGGAACACAAAGGGATTCCTTATTTCATAGAGGCCACCCATAGCATCACTTCGAAGTACAAAAAGAACAAATACACGGAAAAAAGGGCCCCGCACCACAGCTGGTTTTACCTTGCAGAGGCCTATAGCAAAACCAACCAGATGGATGAAGCTCTTGGGGCCCTGACCACCTTCAAGGAGCTGAAAGAATTTGATTCCAAATACAATGCACGGATCACTGAAGAGGCCGTGCTGGCAGTTGAAAGAGCCAAGATTATCAAGGATGCTGCAATCAATATTCGGGGACTCTATTTCAATGAGCCCATCAACAGTCCCGCTGATGATTACAACGGAGTGATCTCAGGAGATGGCAGAGTAATGGTGTGGGCCAACACCAAGACCTTCTATGAGGCGGTCTACATGTCGATCAGGCAAAATAATCAGTGGGGCGTACCAGAGCTGATCACACCTCAGATCGTATCGGATGGCAACTTACTGCCTGCAGGCCTATCCTTCGACGGAACAAGCTTGTTGCTGGTTAAAAGTGACAATAGGGGCAATACCGATATCTGGATCAGTCAGTTCAATGGCTCAATCTGGAGCCCGGCCGAAGAGATCACGGGAGAAATTAATTCCGGTTCCCATGAGGACCACGCCTCTTTCAGTCCGGATGGACGATACATCTATTTCTCCAGCGACCGGCGTGGTGGGGAGGGAGGCCTCGATCTGTGGTATTCTGAGAGAGAGCGAGACGGAACATGGGGCAAGCCTGTAAATATGGGTGATCAGATCAATACAGATAAAGACGAAAGCTCTGTCTTTATAGCACCCACTGGAGAACGCTTAATATTTGCCTCCAAGGGACACTTTAACATGGGGGGGTATGATATTTTCAGGTGTGAGCTGCAGGAAAATGCAACATGGTCACAGCCCACCAACATAGGCTATCCCCTGAATACAACCAGTGATAATACCTTTTACGTGCCCATCAACAACGGAATGCAGGCCCTCTATACACGATTCACCAATGAAGCCGTCGGGAAGCTGGATCTGTGGTACGTGGAAATAGTTGATGCAGAGGACTTTGTAAGCGAAGGACTCACCCTGTCTGTGGATCCTCCTGAAATAAGTCAGAAGGACTTTGCCATCATCCTTGTAAATACAGAGACCGGCGAGGAGATCGAAGTGCTCTACGATTCCGACACCGACTCTTTTAAGGCACTGGCAGGCGAAAAATCAAGCTATAAGGTAATCTCCTATAAGCAAAAGTAGCGTGAATATCCTGGAGAATAATACCATCTCCCTCAGAGCTCCTGAACTTGAAGACCTGGATCTACTTTACATCTGGGAGAACGAGCCGTCCATCTGGCAGGTAAGCGGTACCCTCACCCCTTTCTCCAGGTATGTCCTGAAACAGTACCTCGAAAATGCAGGTAAGGATATATACCAGGTAAAGCAACTCAGGTTGATAATCCAGTTGAAGAACAATCACCGTCCAATTGGTGCTGTTGACCTCTTTGACTTTGAGCCGCACCATCGCCGTGCCGGTATCGGGATCCTGATTGCTGACCCTTCGGACAGAAGGCAGGGCTATGCAAGAGAAACACTTGAAACCATGACCAGCTATTGCTTTGATGTGCTTCACCTGCACCAGGTCTACTGCAACATTTCTGCCGGAAACGGCGCAAGTATCAAGCTATTTGAAGAAGCGGGCTTCGAGGAGTGCGGAAGAAAGAAAGAGTGGTTATTTAATGGCAGCACTTACGAAGATGAGTTACTGTATCAAATAGTTAATAAGTCGGCGTAAGCCGGTATCTCGCTTAGGAAGCTAATCTTTTCCGTCTCAAAATCCAGCTGGCAGCAGTAGTGCTTCAGTCCGTTGGTGACGATCAGGTAACGAACTCTGAAAGCCAGGTTATAACGCGCCACCTGATCGAAGCTGGCCTGGCTGATGCTTACCTCAGGCGCCTTGCACTCCACCAGCAGGGCAGGATGGCCGGCCGGTTTATGCACCAGGATATCACACCTGCGGGTGAGTTTGTTCAGTTTCAGTGAATATTCGGTCATGATCAACGAGGCCGGGAATCCCTTCTCCTCCACCAGGTAACGGGCAAATCGCTGCCGCACCTCCTCCTCCGGGGTGAGCTTTACAAAGCGTTTTCTATAAACATCCAGCACCAATGTCATCTCACCCTCGGTTCTGTGTCTGAAATCATATGCCGGAAGATTCAGTTTTCGCATGAAATGGTTTATCTTCGCATTGGATTACAATGTAACAAAGTTAGAAGGAACTTATGTGTTGAAATTCGGAATTTGAGGCTTATGAAGACAAAAAAGGAAATTATTGAAAATTGGCTCCCCCGCTATACGGGCGTTGAAATAGATGATATTGGAAAGCATATTCTACTGACGAATTTTCAGGGCTACCTGGACCAGTTTTGTGCTATTGGAAACACCAAGGTGGTGGATCGCAAAGTGGCCATGCCATCGGCCACCTTCAATGGGATTACCATGATCAACTTTGGAATGGGCAGCGCCAATGCAGCCACGGTCATGGACCTGCTGTCGGCCGCCAGTCCTAAAGCAGTTCTTTTCCTTGGAAAATGCGGGGGATTGAAAAAGAAGAATGAGCTGGGCGATTTCATCCTGCCTATCGCGGCCATACGGGGCGAAGGAACCTCGGACGACTATATGCCGCACGAGGTACCTGCCCTTCCCTCCTTTAATCTGCAGCGGGCCGTTTCCACCACCATACGGAACCTGGGTATGGATTACTGGACCGGAACCGTCTACTCCACCAACCGGCGGGTCTGGGAACATGACAATAGATTCAAAAAGTACCTGAGGAAAGTTCGGAGCATGGCCATTGATATGGAGACCGCAACCCTGTTCACCGTAGGATTTGCCAATGGGATACCCACAGGGGCATTGCTCCTGGTCTCAGACCAGCCCATGATCCCGGAGGGTGTCAAGACCCAGGCGAGTGATAAGATGGTCACCAAGAATTTTGCAAAAATGCACCTGGAGATCGGGATTGAATCGTTGCATGAGATCATCGACCACCGGGAATCGGTAAAACACCTGAAATTTTAGTTAGTTTTGGGAATGACCTACGAGCAGATAATCGGCGACCTGAAGAACAAGGTCTACAAACCGGTTTATTTCCTGTGGGGAGATGAGCCCTATTACATCGATCTGGTAAGCTCCTTTATCGCAGGAAATGTACTTAGCGAAGCGGAGCAGAGCTTTAACCAGACCACACTGTATGGGAAGGACAGTGAGGCCGCACAGGTATCTGACCTGGCTCGCAGGTTCCCCATGATGGCCTCTCACCAGGTGGTGGTGCTGAAGGAGGCCCAGGACATGAAGAGTTTTGGGGAGCTGATCCACTATGTGGAGAAGCCCCAGCCTTCCACCCTGCTGGTGATCAGCTACAAGTACAAGAAACCCGACAAACGCCAAAAAATATTCAAGGTCCTGGAGAAAAAGGCAGTCTGGTTCGAGTCGAAAAAGATGTATGATAACCAGGTGCCGGGATGGATCGCCGCCTACGCCTCCAAACAAAAATACAACATGGAACCCAAGGCGGCAGCCCTGCTTGCAGAGTTCCTGGGGAGTGACCTTTCAAAAATTGTAAACGAGGTGGAGAAGCTCACGGTAGCTATTGGGAAGCAGGGCGAAACCATCACACCCGTACTGGTAGAGAAGCACATAGGCTTTAGCAAGGATTTCAACCAGTTTGAACTGCAGGATGCTCTCGGAAAGCGGGATGTACTAAAGGCTATGCGGATCATCAACTATTTTGCCGAGAATGATAAGAAATACCCATTTCCCCTGACCATTATCTCGCTCTATTACTTCTTCTCCAAGTTGCTTCTTTTCCATTATACCAAGGATAAATCGAAACAGAACCTGGCTGCCACACTCAAGGTCAATCCCTTCTTTGTGAAAGATTATGAAGCTGCCGCAAAGCGCTACTCAGCTGCTAAACTGGTGGAGATTATCTCCCTTTTACGAGTTTACGATATGCGCTCCAAAGGATATGAAGGCAACACCACTCCCTCAAGAGAGCTGACCCGCGAGCTGATCTTTAAAATTCTCCACACTTAATCCATATAGCTTTGATTACCATTCTTATTGTGATTCTTAGCGTTCTTACTTCGGTGGCGGCATTCAGGCGAGAGGAGCTCTTCTACAAGCTGGATCTCTCACCTGCACGTATTGTCCATCAAAAAGAATACTACAGGATCGTCACTCATGCCTTCCTGCACGCCGACTACTTTCACCTGGGGATCAATATGCTGGTATTATACTCCTTCGGGCGTTATGTGGAGCAGATATTTTCCCAGCTGGAGTCAGCCGGACTCATCTTCTCAGGCCCCTTCTTCTATATTCTGCTCTACGTGATCGGCATTGTCCTGGCATCCGTTTCCACCATCTCCAGGAACCGGAATAATGAGTCTTACGGTGCGGTAGGAGCATCAGGAGCCGTATCTGCCATCGTTTTTAGCTATATCTTCTTCGCTCCACTGGAGAAGATCTATTTCTATATGGTGCTTCCCATCCCGGGGATTCTTTTTGGTGTGCTGTACCTCATCTACTCCAGCTATATGAGCCGGCGCAAAAGCGATAACATCAATCACTCTGCCCATTTCTGGGGTGCAGTGGTGGGTTTTGTTTTTCCCATACTCCTGGAGCCCTCGCTCTTTATGGTGTTCCTCGATAAACTCTTTCCATGATGAAAAAAGCGATCTTCCTGGACCGGGACGGAACCATTAATAACAACTGTGACCACTACTACATCTGGAGCAGGGAGGAGCTGGTGCTCAATCCCGGGGTAAGTGAGACGCTGGCCGAGCTGAAATCGAGGGGATATCTGCTGATTGTAATTAGCAACCAGGGAGGGATAAGCAAAGGAGAGGGCAGTGCCGAAGATGTGGAGGAACTGCATATGCATCTTCGTAGCTTGCTGAAGCAGGAAGGGGTGAGTCTGGATGAGATCTATTACTGTCCACACCATCACATGGTGGAGACCTGTCTCTGCCGCAAACCCCAGCCCCTCATGATCGAGAAAGCTCTGGCGCGCTTCAATATTGATCCTGCGATCTCCTGGATGATTGGCGATGCGGAGCGGGATGTGGAAGCAGGAAAGGCAGCAGGTCTACGAACTATCCTTATTGAACCTAATTCAGATTTAAGGGAAGTATTGGGGAAAATCGACTGATAGGGCTAATTGAGTCCGGGATCTTCGGGGAAGTTGGCCCAGGCGCGGTACTTGTTGTTGTAACTGGCCAGAGTCTTTTTCCAGAACTCAGGATCCACAGACTGCATGATCATACGGGGAGGAATTCTTCCCACCAGCCAGGCATGCTCCTGCATCTCACCATCCAACTGATCGGGCGACCAGCCGGCATAACCCAGGAAGAACCTTAATTCGTGAGGCTTTACGGATCCCTCTTTTATCAGTTCTTTGATCAGATCAAAATCGCCTCCCCAGAAGATGCCATCGGCCACAAGTACACTGTCGGGTACCCGGGCACCCAGGGTATGAATATAGTGGACCGTATTGCTGCTAACTGGTCCGCCCACCGAAATGGTAAAGTCCGTCTCGGGGAAATCATCCACAATCTCGTTGATGCTGACTCCTATGGGCTTATTCAATACAAAACCCAGGGCACCTTCCTCATTGTTCTCAGTCAGATAAACCACCGAGCGGCGAAAATAGTTATCGCCAAGGAAGGGTTCAGAAATCAGGATATTCCCCTTATCTGCAACACTATCATTCACTATATGGAAAAAGTCGATATTCAGATCCATTTTTTTCATAAATCGCCAAAAAGCTAAGTTACGCCATTTTTATTTCAAATAAAACGAACATGAAAGAAAAATAGTATCTTGGTGGCTTATGTCTACAAGGCTCATAAATCCCAAAGAACCCAGGAAACCCACCCTTCTTCAAGCCCTGATACCCATTGTTGTACTGATCGGATTGCTGATTCTGAACGTCAATTATTTTGGAGATAATACCCTGGACGGTGCCAACCAGTTTGCCTTGATCCTGGCTTCTGCGGTAGCTGGAATTATAGCCATCAGCCTTGGAGTAAAATGGCCCCATATCCGTGAAAGTATGGTCAAGAGCATCGGATCGGCCATGCCCTCCATCCTGATCCTGCTAATGATTGGTGCACTGGCCGGGACCTGGCTTCTGAGCGGAGTAGTTCCAACACTGATATACTACGGACTTCAGATCTTCCATCCGAAGATTTTCCTTTTCGCAACGGTGATCATTGCCGGGATGGTATCCCTTGCCACCGGCTCCTCCTGGTCCACCGTAGCCACCATCGGAATTGCCCTGATCGGAGTGGGACAGGCCCTGGGCATCAGCGAAGGAATAATTGCAGGAGCTGTCATCTCCGGAGCCTATTTCGGCGATAAGATGTCTCCCCTTTCCGACACCACCAACCTGGCCCCTGCCATGGCCGGGACCGATCTGTTTACCCATATCCGCTACATGACCATCACCACCGTACCGGCTATGGCCGTGACCCTGGTCATCTTCCTTATAATCGGTTTCACCTATAAATTTGACTCCACACCCGGCGATATTGAACTGGTGCTGGAGGCCATCAGCTCCAAGTTTAATGTAACTCCCTGGTTGATGCTGGTCCCTGCTTTTCTTATCCTGATAATTGTCAAAAAGGTCCCTCCCCTGCCCGCCCTGCTGGCCGGTTCTTTGATTGGCGGTGTGTTTGCCATAATCTTCCAACCGCATCTGATTCGTGAAGTGGCACTGGGACTGGACGAAAGCACCACCACCTTTTTCAAATCCTCCTACCTCTCGGTCATGCAATCGATTTTTGGAGATGTAGCCATCACCACTCCCAACGAGATGGTGAATGAACTGCTGTCAAGCACGGGTATGCGTGGGATGCTTAACACCATCTGGCTCATACTCTCAGCCATGGTATTCGGAGGCACCATGGAGTCAGCCGGATTGCTGGTGAAAATTACCTCTGTGGTGATCCGTTGGGCACAGTCCACCGGTTCACTGGTCACCACCACCATTGCTACCAGCATCTTCTTTAATATCACTGCATCTGACCAGTACATTGCCATCGTGGTACCCGGAAGGATGTTTGCCGATTCCTATAAGAAGCGGGGACTGAAACCCGAGGTGCTAAGTCGCACCCTGGAGGATGGTGGTACTATCACCTCCGTACTGGTACCCTGGAACACCTGCGGAGCCACCCAGTCGAGGGTACTGGGCGTTCCCACCATGGAGTATGTACCCTTTGCCTTCTTCAACATACTGAGTCCGCTCTTCAGCATCCTCTTTGCTTACCTCAACTACAAGATCCGACGTTATGGGGATGATGAGCAGGGCGAAGAGAAAACCATGACTGACGAGGACCGAAGAGATATCTAGGGATGTTTTAAGGCCTTTTAAAAGGGATATTTTGTCGCGAAGTGGTTA
>Ga0164315_10004533_pt1 | contig 10774 bp, 5 predicted proteins | sample GuaBasSedimGuay6_FD_113737 | JGI IMG/M metagenome (GOLD analysis project Ga0164315, IMG submission 113737) | Subseafloor sediment microbial communities from Guaymas Basin, Gulf of California, Mexico - Guay6, Core 4569-2, 0-3 cm | ecosystem: Environmental > Aquatic > Marine > Hydrothermal vents >...
TCATCACCATGTGCTGTAACAGATAAACTGAAATCATTTTCGGGACAGTTATCAGAAATAGTAACTGTACCAGAATAATCTGCAATAGCTGTTGGAGCAAAAACAAGATTGTAGGTATTGGTAACACCAGCTACAACTGAGTAATAGGTTGTTGTCCGACTATCTTCCTCAAATCCATGCTCAAGTTCTACTTCCTGTCTCATATTGTCGCCATCAGAGCTTAATGAAACGGTAAAATCAGTTGGTGTAGTAATATAACCTTCTAATAAAGCATTACCCGTATTTTGTATAGTCAACTGCTGGGAACTGGTTGTACCTGTTTCGATGTATCCATAATCGAATGTTAGTGGACTCACGGTGATCTCCGGTGTTTCTACAGTTAGCGTAACAGCAATATCTACTGAAGGTGTAACCGGATCATTGCTGGCTACATTAATATTGGCACTGTAAGATCCATCGCTAATTCCGGCACTATTGAAATCAACCGAAATTTCATCGTAAGTTGAACCTGATATTGAACCTTGAATGCGCATTTCATTATTAATTGTAAGCCAATTCTTATCTGGAGTTGTATATTCTATTTCAAGATATGGCGGATGTGCCTCATTCCACCCATCAAAATACAGATAGTAGCCAGGACTTGAATCTCTTTCGGCTATACCCACAGCAAACCAGTCGTCTGCCAGGCCATTTTCGAAATCAGTAAGAGCATTACCTCCTAAAGTATAGGTTTTCCATCCTTCAGAGTAGGTATTTGATTCATTCAGATAATTATAACATAAAGTTGATCCTGCACTGCCATGAATATTGGTAGATAAAGTTGCAGCATTAGTTGTATCAGGTTTATCCAGACAGGGAGTAATGCTCCAATACGGCCAGTTTGTATCATTCACATAGCCGTTGAACTTTATGGAATAAACAATAGCATTATCTGGGATGGCACTGAGATCAAACATCATCCAACCGGTTTCCCTGGTGTCAACCGCCCCGCCTTTACCTCTGGATTCGCTGTCATCAATTTTTGTTGTACTTGTACATGTACCTGTCCAATAAGCAGTAGAAGCAGGACTAACTGTATCTATTGAACGGGAGTCATCTAAATAAGAGATAGATGCGGTATATGTTAAAATGCCATTGCTGGAATTGCTGATCTCCAGTATATCACTGGTTGAATTTTCTCTTTGGATCGTTTTAGTAAAGCTGGATGGATCCGTGCCCACTACTACGGTAACACCTCTACCTGTAATAGAAATAGCCTCATCCGCACCAGCATTATTGCTAATGGTAACTGTACCATTTAGATCACCGGTTGTAGAGGGAGAAAATGTGAGATCATAAGTTGCTGTAATTCCTGGGTCTATAGAAAAACCAAGAGTGTTGCGTGAGTCAATACTTCCATATTCCTCGGAGTTAGATCTATTGAAACGTATAGTTTGTTTCTGCTTAAAATCTTTTTTACCATTTTCACTTTCATTATCATTTGCTTCCGCTAAGGAATAACCGGTGGGAGTTGTAATATTACCAGTAAGAACTCCGGATCCAGGATTTTCTATTGTAAATTGATTAGTGGAAGATTCTCCAACATACACATCGCCAAAGGCAATTGATACAGGAGCAACCTGAATTTCCGGTGTGGCAACCGTTGTACCGGTAACGATAATTTCTTTAGAGGGACTTCCAGTTCCAGAAAAAGTAAGAAGCAGAACATCATCATGGATTCCAGTTAAGGTTGGGTTATAAGTAATTTGTAAAGTCACACTTCCGCTAGCAGAAATACTGGGAATAGCTAAAGTATTCCTACTATCATCAGGTTGCTGTTTACTTGTTCTATTATCATCATTGGCATCCAAGCTTCTGCCATCAGGTATTGCATAATCACCATCATCAGTAACAATAGCAACAGAATAAGGGTCGGATATTATGGCTGTACCAGAAATTGAAGATAATGATTCGTTAGTTATTGTGATCTGCTGAGATTGTGTAGAATTTTGGCTGCAAACTCCAAAATCAATTTCTTCTTCAGTCGAAGTAAATATCGGTTCACCAACTGTCCAATCAGACAAAGATGTAATATCCTCAACAGTAATAGATCTAGGATTTCCGCTGGTTGTGGTTGGAGCTCCAACCTGGAACCAGATTGTTCCGTCATCTGGAGATTTCCAGGCTTGGATATTGTTCAGATCAATTCCATTATCTTCCGATAAATTCCAACTAAGGGTAAGATCTCTTCCAACGGGGGGATTTGTGGAAGTTAAAGACCATTTATTCTTTATAGTTGGAAATTCGGTAAGACCAGAAGGGGTTATAAACAGAAGTATCTCCAGGTCTCCAATATCATTTCCAGCAGTTAAATCAACGCCAAGAATTGGATTATTGTAAGCAGAAGTCCCTACGGTTACAGGGTATCCGGAAATATTGCTATTAATCATTAATGGAGATGCCACCACATATCCACTTGCACCCATAATAATTGTATTCGCTCCGGTAATAATACTTCCAGCAGTAATAGTAAGTAAACTATTCACATCCATGGAAGAATTGAGAGTAAATGTTCCTGAAGGTGGTTTGTTAATGAGAAGCTGATAGAAGTTATTATCTCCACTGGCAGAAAAAGTTGCTGCCCCACTACCAGTCATTGTCACTAATCCACTGGGAGATTCAAATGTACCAGCATTATCCCAACTGCCGTCAACCACGATCTGGGCATTATTATCTAATGTAACAGTAACTCCGGATTGAATTTGTATATCCGACCATAGCAAACTTGTAAATAATAGAACAATTATTAATATTTTTAATTTCATATTGATCTCCTATTTTCTTTATAAAATTATTACCAGCATGCTTGCCAGGTAGAGCCATTATAGACCATCAATTTATGTGTAGAGGAATTGTAATACATCATACCTTCAGTTGCTGGAGAAGGAGCAGAGCCACGCGGAGCAATCTTAAGTACATCGTTGATCGTAACGATATCGGTTGTAAAATCTCCATAAATGAGGGGTGTAGTGTCATCGGAATTATCAATATATAATTGGTTGGATCCTGCTGCATTTTTTCCTGCTCGATAGCCGATGAATACATTTGAGCTGCCATTTGTATTATTTTTACCACTTTCATGGCCAATAAAGACATTATATGCTCCAGTTCCGTTATCTTCTCCACTACTGTATCCAACCATTGTATTATAACTTCCAGAAGTTTTATCTTTTCCACTCCAATTTCCAAAATAACTATTCCCTGCACCACTCGTATTACTGTATCCAGATGAGCTTCCAAAAAATGAATTGCTCCCGGATGTAGTAAGATAGCCAGCATTAGATCCAAAAAATGAATTTCCAGAATATGTAACAAACGTGGATGTACCAAGTACACCGCCATGACCAGCCTGATTCCCTACCAATGTATTTGAATTACCAGATTCAATATACCTGCCAGCAGAATAACCAATACATACATTTGAAGTAGTGTTAACACCATTATAACCGCTATATGCTCCCAAATAAACATTCCTGTAAGTTCCGTTATATGGAGAGTTTGGATTTACACCGCTTTCATAACCACTGCAATAACCAACATAAGTATTATAAAAGCCTATTGTATTTTTAAAGCCGCTTTTATAGCCGAAAAAGATATTATTGTGTCCCTCGGTATTATGATAACCGCTTTGTTCCCCTATAAAAATATTATTATCACCATCCAGATTAGTATAACCGCTATTTTTCCCAATGAATACATTATTTTGTCCATCATCATTTGTAAATCCACTTTTATAGCCCATAAATAAGTTATCACCACCAACTGAATTATCTAGTCCAGCTTGGTAACCTATGAACATATTGTAGTCCCCGGTAGTAGTACTGGCCCCAGCCTGATAGCCAATAAACTGGTTATAATGACCTGTTGGATCAATTGAAGCTCCAGCTTCATGGCCAATAAAATAGTTATTCTTGGTTAAATCAAATAACGTAGGTAATGCTAATTCATCTGACGTACTGCCAACTGTAGCAATGGCAAATCCTCCCCTGCTTTCATCAGTTCCCTCATAAACATAAAATCTTACACTATCGGTGTTAGCAATAAACAGGTTGTTATCATCTGCATCTGTCATTTGAATTCCAGTACCATCAGAAACCATACTCATACCCATAATTTCGATTCCGTTTGGCGTTACAGAAAATATCGTGGTTCCGATATCGTTCTTAACTTCAAAAAGTGCTTGAGCAAAGCTGAAGCCAAAAGCCAACAGAATAAATGAAATTAAGATCAATTTTTTCATAATATCCCCTTTTATAATTTTTTAATTTTTTGCGATTTATATATTATTATTGTATTAAAAACTAATATACAATATAATTCTAATTAATAAAGGCTTTGCCATTGAGTGCCGTCCCAAACTTTTAATACATTTCCATAATTATCGAAATAGATCATTCCTTTGGTAGGACTGTCGGGAGGGCCAGAGCGTGGGGTTAGTGTAAGAATATCATTTATTTCTACAGTCCCGTCACTAAAATCACCTGAAATTAAAGAATCACTATTATAAGTCTGGATCCTCAGTTGATTTGAATCATCAACATCATCCCCGGCTGAATACCCGATGAAAACATTACCGGAGCCATGAGCCATTTCACCAGTATGAGCACCGACATAAGTATTAAACTCGCCTACCTGGTCTTGCCCAGCACAATTTTGGCCTATATAAACATTGTATTTACCTGTGGTATTATTGAATCCAGCCTGTTTACCAATAAAAACATTACTTTGTCCTTCAGTGTTTTGCATCCCTGCATAGTTGCCAATAAATACATTAAAACATCCTTTATAAGCGTTACCTTCAACTCCATTATTGGATTTACCTGCTAAATTACCTATGAACACATTACTATCCCCAATCTCATTTTCTAATCCGCTTTGAAAACCAATAAAGGTATTATTCTCTCCATCAGTATTAGATTTACCAGCTTCATGCCCTATGAAATTATTTTCCGGTGTAATATCCATAAATTCAGAAGGATCGATATCTCCTAAACTAGCGACAGTAGCAATGGCAAATCCACCCCTGCTTTCATCATTAGTGTCATGCAAATAGAATCGCACACTGTCTGGACTGGCTACAAACAATGCTTTCCCGCTGGAGTCATCCAATTGTAAACTGGTTCCATCAGTTGTGGCATTGAAGCTCATTCCCATAATTTCAATACCATTTGGAGTGACGGAAAATATAGTAGTTCCGACATCGTTTTTGACTTCGAATAATGGTTCATCCTGAGCAAATCCATATGTATAGACCAAAATAAAACAAAAAATAAAAATAACTTTTTTCATAATATCCCCCAAATTATTTAATTATTATAGTTTCTTCGAGCTTCCCAATTTTATCATTTAAATTATCTATTGTCTTCTGCTGATCTTTCGAAATTCCATTTAATTCTTCGATCAACTTTTGTTGCTCCTGCATTCCTTTGATAAGTACTGGTATTAATTTTTCGTAATCCATACACCATAGATCATGTTCTTCTGTAGGTTCATTTACAGCTTCAGGAATTATTTTATTAACTTCCTGTGCAATAAGACCAATTGTGTGTTCGCTATCATCCAGAATCTCTAATTGTTCATTTTCGTTTGTAGAAAAATGATGATCATATTCCAGCGGGTTAAGCTTCAATATTTCATTAAGACCATATTTTAAGCTACTTCTATTCTTTTTTAATCTCCCGTCTGAATATGTAGTCCAGGAATAAGCTCTTGCTTTACCGATATAATAATTTGAATTATTTTGTAATTCTAATTTATATATTGGATTTACATTTCCAATTCCAATTTTTCCCCCTCTGGAAACCAAAGAATTTGTACCTCCTTCATATAGGAAGACATAGTTGTTAAGAGACTGCCAACCAAATGATGCTTTGTAAACTCCATTTTCACAAAAGGTCATTGTAAAAGCATCATCGGCAGCATTTCCATCCAGAGTAAGATCAACATCGCCATCATCATTTGTTATATTCAAATCTCCGTTAATTGTAACAATATCATTATCAAATTCACCATAGATGAGAGGTGTTGCAGAGTCTGAATTTTCTATATATAGCTTATTTGAACCCATTTCGTTTGTTGCGGCAAAACTTCCAAGGAATACATTTCCAGATCCAGTTTCATTCCAATAACCTGCTCTGTGTCCTAAAAGCGTATTATGTTCACCTGATGCATTCGAATATCCAGTTTTATTTCCAAGAAATGTATTACCTTCTCCAGTATCATGCCAATTTGCTGACCAATACCCTATAAATGTATTGTTACTGGCAGTATCTCGGTAACCGCTACAATAACCGACAAAGGTATTGTTTATACCAAAATGATTAGCCTGACCGGCTTGAGAGCCTATATAAGTGTTAAATACTCCTGTTTCATTCCATAAGCCAGTTTTGGCTCCAAGAAATAAATTGTACCTACCGGAAGTATTATTTTTCCCGCATTGTTCACCTATAAATACATTACTTTGTCCACTTACTCCGGTACTATTGTTATTCATTCCACTTCTATAACCTATAAAAACATTATAGTCACCATTATAGGCACCGATACCAATATTTTCCTTACCACTTTGAAATCCCATGAAGACATTATTTACGCCTTCTGTATTGCTTAATCCACTTTCATAACCAAGAAAGAGGTTATTATTTCCGGTAGATGTAGTAGCACCACTGGTATAACCTATAAATGTATTATACAAGCCTGATGTAATTGCTTCTCCTGCTTCATGGCCTATAAAATAATTATCCGGTGTGAGGTTCATAAAATTGGAACCAAGTTCATCTGAAGTGCTACCGACTGTAGCAATGGCAAACCCACCACGGCTTTCGTCTGTAGGACCCGGATCTTCATACAGATAGAAGCGCACACTGTCTTGGCTGGCAACAAAAAGCTGCTGTCCCTCTGCATCATCAATCCAGATCTTAGAATCATCTGCATTCAAGCTCATTCCCATAATTTTGATACCGCCAGGGTAAACTGTGAAAATAGAAACTCCAGAATCATTTTTAACGTCAAATAATGGTTCCTGTGCGTTTAGTAGTGATATCATAAAACAAAATATTACTAATGTAATAACTATTTTTCTCATATTACCCCCAAAAAATTTGGAAATTAAGAATTTATTTCTTTAATTTCTCTATTTCTTCTTTTAACTCTTCAATCTCTTTTTGTTGTTCCTGCATACCTTTGATAAGTACAGGAATCAGATCGGAATAATAAACACCCATTCTATCGAGTTCTACAACTTGTTTTTCACCGGTTTCTTCATCAATAACCTTTTCATCGTGAGTTTTCACAACTTCAGGAACAACTTGTAAAAGTTCTTGAGCAATAAGCCCCAGTTTTTTATTTTCTTCCCTCTTTCCCTTCCAATTAAATGAAACCGGATTGAGTTGCATAATATCTGTTAATCCATATTGTATAGGAACGATGTTATCTTTATCTCTTTCGTCAGATGTAATTATAGTTCCATTTGTAGCATAAACATCATCCCAGCGATAATCAGATGTACCGAGGTCATAGTAGTTATCTGTGACGGGACACAGATCGGAATTGAAACTGGTTTCATTACGTCCACCATCTTGGATGTATTCTGTTGAACCATATTGGATTCTGCCGTTGGGAGCTGTAACTTTAAGAGCATTTATAGTATGATAAAGAAGTATTGGTGTTGTCTGATCATCACCCAACGTTATTCCATTCGTATCAGTTGTTCCACTAAGTGATAACTTGCTGTTCGGTAAAAAAGAACCAATGCCGACCGTAGCATTAAAGTTCAGAATATCGTTATCGAATTCACCATAAATCAAAGGTGAAGAGGAGTTTGAATTTTCTATAAAAAGCTTATCGGAGCCAGTTTCATTTTGCCCTGCATAATTCCCGATGAATACATTCCAGATCCAGTTGTATTAAAATATCCCGCATAAAAGCCAAGCATCACATTTTCATCTCCGGACACCTTATTATAACTTGCGTAAGTTCCTAATAAAACGTTTTTATCACCTAAAGATTTTCTACCGGCTGCATAACCTAAAAATACATTATTATCACCTGTAAGGTTATCTGAACCTGAATAGTAACCTACAAAAGTATTGTTCTGGCAATCTGTACTACTCTCCCCGGAAGAATGTCCTATAAAAGAATTACCATATCCGTCTGTAAGTGAATTACCGGCACTATTTCCAATAAAAAATTGATTTGTAGCTGTTTGATTTGAAACTCCCGCCTGATTACCAATGATAAGATTATTCCAGGCTGTTGTATTTCCTATTCCACTTTCATTACCAATAAATACATTATTATGTCCCGAAGTATTATTCATGCCACTATTATAACCAAGAAATATATTATTTGATCCGGTGCTGCTTTCTTTCCCCGATTGGTATCCAATAAATGAATTATAGCTTCCACTTGTTATATTGATCCCGCATTCATGACCAATGAAATAATTCTCTGGAGTAAGATCGAGAAAGTTCAGACCACCTTCATCTGATGTACTACCGACTGTAGCGATAGCAAACCCACCGCGGCTTTCATCGGGAGGACCATCTTCATACAGATAAAATCGTACACTATCCTGGCTGGCAATAAACAATTTATTACCATCAGAATCGTCTATCCAGATGTTGGAATCGTCTGCATTCAAGCTCATACCCATTATTCTTATGCCATCCGGATATACAGTAAATATTGAAGCTCCTACATCGTTTTTTACATCGAATAAAGGATCCTGACCAAATAATATTGAAACTAAGACAACACAAAATGCTACAATAAAGACAGTTTTTTTCACTTCTCCCCCAAAATTAACTTTAAAATTTATTTAACAGAGCTTCTCCACGTTTTACATATTTCTCGTAATTAATCTCTTTTGCAAGCTTTAAGCCGGAATCAAGCAGTTTTTTAGCTTCATCCAGCATATTATTTTTATGAAGAAGTTCAGCAAATCGTATCAATGCCTCGGCCTGAAGATCTTTATAACCGGATTGTTCTGCCAGCATGATGCCATTTAAATAATTCTCTCGACTTTTTATGAAATCTTCTAAGCCGGCAAAGGCATGAGCAAGATTTACAGAGCAATATGCTTCAGATTCACTATCTCCAATTTCAAGTGCCAGTTCCAAAGCATTTTCGTGATAATTTGCGGCTTTTTCAAATTCACCAATTTGCTGATATGCAAAACCGGTATTATCCTGTATTCTGATGATCTCATTTTTCATACCAAGTTCGCGATTTAAAATTAGTGATCTATTGTAAAAATCAATTGCTTCCGTAATATTGTTTTTTCCTTCATAAACCCAGCCAATATTACTTAATGCTCTTGCCATTTGAATCTTATAGTTTTCCTCTTCCGACAACTGAAGTTGTTGATTTAAAAAATGCATAGCTTCATCCATTTTTCCTAAATATCTATTCATAACGCCAATATTACCAAGTGCATCAACATATCGAATCTTCTCACTACCATTTTTAAAGATCTCTAATTCTTTGGTAAAATATTCAAAAGCCTGCTGTACATTACCTTTTCTCATTAAAGAGATCCCATAACTTCTATATATCACACCAAGCATAGTTTCATCATTAACTTCGATAAATATTTCTTCAGCTTTTTCTAAATGTTCTATTGCATCGTCAATTTTGGCAGAAGCTGTTAAATAGCTGGCAAAATCTATATGAACTTTACCAATTCTACTTTTATCTTTAAGATTATTTGCAACTGATAAAGCAGTTTCGAGATTTATTAACATATTTGCCAATCGACCAGTGAGTTGCAATAGATGATTCAATTCCACCGCTGTATCTAAATAATTTTCTATAAATGATTTATTAGCATCTGTAATCGAGATATTTGTTATATCATCAGAATTTAATTTAAAGAAAATTTGAATTTTCTTTCTGGTATATAGATTAAGAGCTTTTTCGTTTTGGAAATTATATTTAGCTTTATATCCGGCTTTATCGAGATACTCAATTGCTTTGTCGGTAATCTCTGCTTTTTCATAATGGAAGGCAAGATCTTCCAGATAATCATCCAGATTTATCATATACAGCTCTTCAATTGTTTCGGCTGCTAATTTGTGAAGTTCTCGTAGACGCTCTTTGAGTTGAATTTCGTAAACTGATTCACGGATAAGAGCATGTTTAAAAATGTATTTGATCTCCTGGATCGAGTTCCAGATATTTTCTGTTTTACCCGTATTAATAACGTTTTGTAGTTTATCTGACTGGAATTCAATGGAAAGTGAATTCAGCATTGAAGACAAGATCTTCACAATGAATTCCTTACCAATAACGGAAGCTGTTTTAATAACCTCTTTCACATCTTCTGTAAGTCTATCGATTCTGGCTACAATAATAGCATTTATATTGGAAGGAATCTCGATGCTTGTTCGCTTAAGCTTCATTTCAGAATCCAGCACTTTATGATCGTGCAGATACATGATGATCTGTTCTATATAAAATGGATTCCCGGCACTTTTTTCCCAGATAAATTCAAAGACTTCTTCTGGAGCTTTTAAATTTGGAGTTTTATAAATTTCAGCAATTTTTGCATCGATCATGTAGCGAGAAAGTTCTTTATCAAGATAATTCAATTCAAGCCGATTTTCTAAAACACCTTTCAATCCAAATTCAAAAATGGTTTCATCATCATTGTATCGGCAGGCAGATATAATGATAAATGGACACTCATCTACATTTCTGGTAAGTACAGCTAATGCATTTAAAGAGTCGTTGTCAA
>Ga0164315_10004535_pt1 | contig 10773 bp, 8 predicted proteins | sample GuaBasSedimGuay6_FD_113737 | JGI IMG/M metagenome (GOLD analysis project Ga0164315, IMG submission 113737) | Subseafloor sediment microbial communities from Guaymas Basin, Gulf of California, Mexico - Guay6, Core 4569-2, 0-3 cm | ecosystem: Environmental > Aquatic > Marine > Hydrothermal vents >...
ATATTTTGGTCCAGTTGAATTTTGCCCTGCCGGTGGGCAATGCCAACCAATGCTGAACCGACACTCTTGGTAACAGACTGGACCTGGTGAAGATCGTTGGCCTGTGTGCCGCGATAATAGCCTTCGAAAATAATATCTCCATGACGGGAAGCGATCACCGCGTTGAGATTGCCAAAACTACCGCTCGCGATTGCACTGTTCAGACCGTCAAATTTCTGTGCCGGGCTATTGGGTGAATGCAACATGACAATCATGCTGAAAATCGTGATAAAGCACCTGGAAACCGTTGTGTTTTTTGTGCGCATGACCGTATTGAACTCAGAAATGAAAGTTTTCATCAAAACCTCCTGTTTTTGCAAAGTCGTTTGTGCAGAAATCAATTAACCTGGTTTGCGCCAGGACCAAATGTCCAGACAAACCCAAATGATGGAAATAATGGTAAATAGGCGTCGTAATTGGGACTCGCAGTGACCGTGGATCCGACAGACAGGTCGTGACCGGCAACACAGCATTCATTTTCTGTATTAAAAACGTTAAATAATTCAAAGTAGAATTGGAAGGAACTTCGCTCAAAATCAATCGTGCGTGACAAGCGCATGTCGACACGGGAATAGTCGTCATAGTTGGACTGGTTTCGCTGTGACAGGTCACCCTCGTATCCAATCAGCGAGCCACTGTCATCCACTACCGGGCTCAACAATAAGGGCGTCCGTGGCCAACCACTGTGATAACGCCCGACCACGCTTAATACCCAGTCATGGAAACGCCAACTGAGACTACCGGTTATTGCGTGGCGTTGATCCCAGCTGCGGGGCACTTTTTCACCGTCAATAACATCATCGGCCTTTGACAGGGTGTAATTGATCCACCAGTCAAAGGTGTCCGCGCGACGGTCACGCAAGGTAATCTCCAGCCCCCTGGAAATGGCGCTTTCCGGTTCGATACGAGTCCGGTCAAAGTCGCTTTCCGGGGCATATTCAAACGAATCCAGCACGTTTTCATAGCGTGGCCGGAGGTCACTGTAGCGCTTCTGATAAATATCCAGTTGCAACACGAGTGCCGTATCAAAGACCTTGCTGAACCCTGCGACCAGGTGCTCTGCTCGTGAGGCGGGATAATAGTGGTTGATACCATCTTCGACCTGGAGTTGGTGAATTCCCTGGGGTTGGTAGAAATAACCCCAACCGAAACGGATATCTGTCTGCTCAGACAGATTGAACAATATATTCAAACGAGGACTCAACTGGGTATCATCGGCCGTGTTGGTATATGTCTGCTTGTCCCATCGCAGTCCCAATTCCCCGGTGAGTCGCTCCATTGGCCTGAACCGGTAACGTGCATAGACACCATATTCGTCCCCTTTTCTGGTGGTTTCGGTGTCACGGCGAATTATCAGTGGAATGCCCTGGTTGTAGAGGGCGGACTGGCGATATGAATTGATGTGGTGGTCAAAGTCAGCCTTCAGGTTTCTGTACCTGAAACCGATCATCCAGAGTTGTGAATCGCTGGTTCGCCAACTCAGATCACTCTGCAGACTGCTGACATCAACATCACGCTGGTAATACCGGTCAATGTATTCATACGGCCAGTTCCTGGAGTTGCCTTCGTCCTGGCTTTCAACCACACCGGTGGAGACCAGGTTTGTCCATCGAATGCGGTCGTTGAATTCGGTATCAAGTGTCAGCCAGAAATACGATGCTGAGCTGTCTGCATCACCGAATTCATTCTCATCGGGGTTTTCAAACGTTACGGTGTCAGAGGCCAGCAAGACATTTGCGTTGATACTGGTGGAATCCGTGATCTCATAGCCCACTTTTGCAAAAATGTCGCTGTAACGTGGGCTGAACTCCTCATCATCCACGGCAACGGAATCGGCCAGCAGATCCAGATAACCACGTCGTGCCGACACCTGGTAGGAGCCCCGTTTGCCCATGGCGCCTGAACTCCGTATAAAGGCATTCAGGAAACTGACACCCATCTCGTGTACGGGTTTGGACGTCTCCCATTGACTGGTGATATCGATCACACCACTCATGTGGTTGCCATTCTCAACGGTATAGGCTCCGGTCAGCACACTGACATCACTGATAATGCCCGGATCAACGATGCTGAGCGGGTTAAACAGTGTTCGCATATGGTAAGGCTCAAATAACTCCAGCCCATCCAGCACAACCTTGACTTCATCTACCGTGCCACCGCGCAGATTAAACGGTGCCGAGAAGTCACTGGCCGCCACGCCAGGCAAGCGGTGGAATGCACGGAAGACGTCATCGGCGATATGCGGCAGCTGCCGGATATCTTCTCCACTCAAAAACTGCCTGGTACCCGCATCCCAGCTATACATTTCAAAGCGGCTTGCGACGACTGTTATCTCGTCGATTTCGGTGGGTTGTTGGTAGCGGGGAATAAGCGCCGGCGAAGCGTCATCTCTCGCAACTAATCCGGGATACACATAAAGCTTACCCTTGACGACCAGCCAATCACCCTTTGACCCTTTCTTTAGAGCAAGCCCGTAAACCGCCAATACTTCACCCAGACCCTGTATGGAATCCTCGACTGAAGGGGTTTTCCTGACCCGCATCCATGGCGCTACCAGTCTGCTGGAATAGCTAATTTCGTTACCTTGCACCCGAACGCTTTCAATGGCATCTATCAAGGTCATGTGCTCGGTGATGCCTGCAGCATATGCAGTGTTGATAAGCAGCAATGTGAGTGCAATCAGCGTTCTCATGATTGGGTCTACTTCACTATCACCCGGAACTGATCCTGCGTCACCCGGTACTCGAACGGTGCGATCTGTTGCACCACGTCCAGGCCTTCGTCAAGGCTTGAGCCTTCAATTGAACCCGCCAGAACCGTTTTTTGGGCATTTTTCTCCGACACCCCATCCGCCCAGACCAGCTTCAGCGTACGCTCATGTGCATACCAACTCAGGTATTGTTCCAGGGTGGCACCCTGAATATCGAATGGTGGCACGACTTTATCTATCCAGTCCCATTCCGGGTCATTTGTATCAAGTGATTTGGTCACCACCCCGCCATTGGCATCCAGTTCAACCGACCTTCCCTTATCCACGGGCACAACCGGTTGACCGGCCTGTGACACTTCCACCAGGCCATCACGCACACCAACGACCATCGCCATACCGGTCAGCCGGACCTGGAACCGGGTGCCGATATCCCTGGCTGTGCCCAGGGATGTGGTTACACGAATCGGGTCGTGGACCGTTGCAAACGTTGTATCAATGTAAATTGCCCCTTTGTCCAGGGAGATTTCACCGGGAGAGTGCAGTCTTACCTGGCTGGCTGAATCGATACGCAGCAATTGTCCACCCGAAAGCCGCAATGCAACGCGACCTTCTGTGCCTGTGATGATCGGTGAGTCAGCTGGGATCAAGCTGTCAGCAATGGCCGGTTCACCCGCGACTCTCACTTCACCGAGCACACGTTGCACGTTGGCCAATGGCTGTACTTGCGGAACAATCGACACCTTCGAGAGCATGAAAATGGTACCCACAATAACTGCCAGGCTGGCAACAAGAGCAACGGCCTTTAAGCGCCAGGGACGACTTTTAACTCCTGGACTATTGATCACCTCTTGCCAGTGTCTATGGACATTCAGTCGCACCCTGTCAAAGCGTTCATCTTCAATGGCCTCACGTGCGCCTGCAAGTTTGATCAAGCGGCCGATATCGTCCATTTCAGCGGCGACAGCATGTTGGTTTTTTAGTGATTCTGTCATGGCTTTACTCGAAAATTGAAGAGAGGTTGCTGTCGTGAGGATCGTGTTGAAGGTGGTTAATTAGGGTCGCGAAACAGTCACGGAATGCAAGCCTTGCCCGGGTGAGGATGGATTCGGTTGCTTTTTCGCTTTTGCCAATCCGGTTCGCAATGAATCGTACGCTGTAACCATGTACATATTTACATTCAAGCGTGTCCGCATACAATGCGGGCAGGTGATCCAGCGCCACCCTGACCAGTCCGCTCAATTCCGCCTGGTAAACCTGTACATCGGGGTCTTCTTTACTGGTGGACAGCAGGGATTCAAGCGCCGAACGGATCGCCGGATCATCATCGATTAGTGCTATGTCACTCGGTGTGCATCCCCGCGCTTTGAGTTGTTTTGAAATCTCGTATCGGCAAAACGTACACAGCCAGGAAAATAGTGGTGCCTCACCACGGTAGGTCGACATCTTGGAAAGTGCCTGGCACAACACGTTCTGGGCTGTATCCTCGGCAAGATTATGATCGTTGTTCAGGCGGGAAAGTGCAAAACGATAAATACGTGGGAAGTAGCTGTTGAAAAACACATCGAACGACCGGTTGTCCCCTTTTATTAGCCGTGTCGCGAGTTTCTTGTCTGCACTTTGCTTCATTGTCCTCAAGACGTATTGACCTACTGTATCAGTAAGAGGCACATGTGTGGAAAAATCCTTCGCACGTTATGCAAAGCCGATAAGATATACTTGCCGGATGGCACCTCCAATAAAGCCCGGGCGTCATGCCTGACCATGTCATTATTCTTCTGATCTTTGCTGTTTTGAGCAGTTTTGGGATCGTCTGGCTGGCCAATGAGTTACGTCTTCGTTACCCGGCGCGTTACCTGGAATACAATTTCTATTTCATTCTGAGTGCGCTTTGCTATGGTTTTGTAAACTGGATACTACCCTTCGCGGTCTTGTACCTGGCGGAAAGTGCCGGGGACGCCAGCCCGGATTGGTTTGTGGTAATTTTCGTGCTGATTGCCGTCCCGATTTTACTTGCCAAGTTATATTTTCTATTTCTATTTTTTCAGGAGCTGATGGCCCTGGACAGACCAGCCTGGTTTAACCGTTTCAGCTTTGCGGCAAGCCTGGCAGTGTTGCTGCTCTCCATTTGGTTTATCAAGGTTTATTTCGATGACCTTTATTCCCTTGAGGCGCGGGGTTTTCTTTTAGGTATGGGGTTGCTCACAGTGTTGCTTGAATGGTTCATCATCGTCCGTTATATCGTTCTCATGTATCGAGTGAAAAACCGGGTGATTGGGAAGTACTCACTCGTATTTGGATATGTTTTTTTGGGTGGGTTTACTATCTACGTGTTGATGGCTTATTCAGCCTTCCTGCCTGCCGCTGGCTCCCTGGTTGAGTTGACGCCCTATCTGTACATCATCATACATGGCTTGCCGTTAATCGTTTTGTGGCTTTTCCATCAAAATGAACCCGTTGCTGTATTGAATACCGATCAACCCCGTATCGAGCAATTTATATCGGGTCACTCATTGACTGTGAAAGAAGCTGACATTCTGAAACAGATCATACGTGGTGCCAGTAATCGCGAGATTGCAGAGCATTCTCATATTTCCCCAAACACGGTTCGCAATCATATCTACAATATCTACAACAAAACCGGTATCAGAAATAGGTTTCAGTTGCTGGCACTGTGTCAACAGGATCAGAAATCCCTGGTAGATTAGTACCAGTACCGTAATATGAGCTTTTCGTACCATTGATTGAGTGTTGGTTACCTGTAAATGTGCATGACAGACGTTAGATGCAAACAGGAGTTACCATGACCACCTTGTTCAGAAGAGATATCCAGCCTGACAATCTTTTTTCAAATTTTCGGCCAAAACAAAAAACTGGCCGGCTATTCAATTTCCCCCTGACACGTATATTTGTCATCGCACTTTTTCTCGCGCCATTTGTGCTGGTGAACATACTGGTGGTTTTGCAGGTTATTGAGCAGGTAGAGGAACCGCTGGCAACCAATATTGATATTTTGCGGATGCTCTTGATGATTCCCTTCCTGTTGATCAGTTATGGCGTGTATTGTCGAATTTTTGAGAAAAGAAAGGCCTATGAGATCAGTTTTTCGGGTAGTGCCAGAGAATGGTTGACAGGCTTTTTGATCGCTACCTGCCTGGTCGTGTTGTTTGTTGCTTTGATCTCGGTATTTGGCAGCTTTGAGATTGAGGAGTTTCGGTCTGCAAAAGTCCTGTTTAAAAACTTTCTAGCCTTTGGCATGGGTTCACTTTTTCAGGAGTTGGTGCTACTTTGCATCCTGTTTCGGTTGGTGGAGGAGTATGCCGGAACCTGGGTAGCCCTCGTGATGAGTCTAGTGGTTTTCAGTTTTGCACACGCTGCCAACCCCAACCAGAACCTGGTTTCCGGAATATTCCTCGCGACCTCCAGTATCGTCCTGATAGCTCCTTTCATACTGACGCGACGGATATGGGTGAGTTGGGGTTTTCATGCCGGCTGGAACTTCATGCAAGCGGGTGTTTTTGGCATGGCCAATTCCGGGATTCTGTTCCCCGGTTGGATGGTCACGAAAATCGGCGGGCCGGAATGGTTAACCGGCGGTGATATCGGGCTTGAAGGCTCTTACCTCGCAGTCGGGGCGGATTTAGCCATTGGTCTTGTCATATTGTTTGCCGCCATGCGAGCCGGCAAAATTGTCAGCCCTGCCTGGAAAAGAACAATTTCTGTTGAAGTTCAATGAAAAGCACTTTTCCTTAACAGCAATTGGGACCCGAATCTACGCTGAATTTGTAGCTGCACACCCCGACTTTTGCAGAGTGGTTTGTACCCCAGGTTATGGAGGACTGCGGTGAAAAGGGTGTTAAGAGGACAGTAACCGAGTTCCGAAAGGTTATTTGTAGCACTCGTTGACTTTTCCCGAGTGTTCCAGTCGTTCAGTGCCTTAAAACAGGGCTGCAATGCTGAGTGAACACTAATAGATTACTGCTTCTCGTTATAGTTCATTATCCTTTGCTTTCTGGAAAAGTAGCTTTTATTCTTCTTCTACTACTCAAAAAAGTAACAAACTGGATGACCTTTCAAACAAAAGCTGACACATCGCTACGCCGTGTTATCGGCCGACTCGGGTTTGGGGCAATGAATATCAACGGGGTCATCGGTGCCGGTATTTTTGGCCTGCCCGCAGTGGCCGCCGCCAAAACCGGGGTATTCAGTCCCTGGGTATTTGTTATCTCTGGCCTGTTGATATTCAGCGTGGTGCTGTGCTTTGCGCGCGCTGCCAGTATGTTCAGAAATACCGGCGGAATAACTGTCTACGCCACACATGCATTTGGCCCGATGGTGGGTTTTCAGACAGGTTGGCTTTCGTATATCGGGCGTGTATCGGCAGTTGGTGCCAACAGCAACCTGCTGGTCACCTATGCAAGTTGGTTTTGGGCACCGCTGGATACTGAACCTTATAGATCACTCATTCTCTGTGCTTTGATCGGTAGTATCACCTGGGTCAATGTACGGGGTGTTAAGTCGAGTCTGGTCGTTGTTAGCCTGTTTACCGTTCTCAAATTAGTGCCGCTGTCACTGCTGATTCTATTTGGCATGGGACATATCGACCTGCAGATGTTAAGTGCCGCCCCGTTGCCGGAATTCAGTGTATTGGGCGAAACGGTATTGATCGTCGTGTACGCCTATGTTGGTTTCGAGGGGTCGGTGGTTGCTGCCGGAGAAGGTCGTTACCCACGACGTGACCTGCCAACAGCACTGACACGTACCATTATCCTGATTGGTCTGATATATGTGCTGGTGCAAATGGTATCTGTTTCTGTCCTACCTGAACTGGCTGGCAGTTCAATGGCTCTTGCGGATGTCGCAAATGTGCTTTTTGGCCCGGTGGGAGCGACCATTCTCACACTCGGTGCCGTCTTTTCGATTACCGGCAACATTTCCGCCACTGTACTGGTGGCACCCAGGATCACCTACGCATTGGCCCGTGACGGCAGCATGCCGGCGAGCCTCGCGAAGGTTCATCCGCTTTACAAAACGCCGCATGTTTCCCTTTGGTTTTATGGTGGTTTATGTCTTTTGATGGCACTAACCGGTAGTTTTGTCTGGCTGGCTGTGATGAGTACACTCGTCAGAATGATCACTTATATCGTATGCATTGTTGCCTTACCACGACTGCAAAAAGTGACCGAACCCATCGATGGTCAATTCACACTACCCGGTGGGCCTGTCATTCCGGCAACCGCCTTGATCCTGTGTCTCTGGTTGATCAGTTATGTCTCGCTTGAAGCCTGGCTGACCACCTTTGCATTCATGGGTTTTGGCGCCCTCCTGTATGCCTGGTCAAAACGGTAGTTTCAGCTGTCCTGTGCAGGGAAAAACTCCGAACTGAACTCCTGTTGCTTGCCGCCGGGCGTTGTTGGAATACGTCAAGGTGGCACTGATGGTACGCACGGCCATAAACATCTTGACGGGCTTACCCGGGGCGGTAAGTACCAGTGCTTCAAGGGTTCCCGGAAAGCACATGAAGTACCCGTGTTTTTACCCTGGCCCTATTTATGCTGACTCAAATTATGAATCGTTGAGTACGGGGGTTATAAGAGCTATATTGCCTGCAATAAGGAGGCAGTGATGAAAGGTATTTTCTCCCCACAAAGTGTGGCTGTTGTAGGTGTTTCGGCAAAACCGGATAACCTCGGACGGAACATAATGCTGAATCTGATCGATTTCGGCTTCGATGGCATCGTTTACCCGGTTGGTCCCAATGGTGGGGCCATTACCACCCGGCGTATCTACAAATCTGTCCTGGATATCCCGGACCATGTCGATATGGCCGTGATACTCGTTCCGGCCAGGTTTGTACCCCAGGTCATGGAAGAATGCGGACAAAAAGGCGTAAAGAGAGCCGTAGTCGAAACCGCCGGATTCAGTGAGTACAGCGACGAAGGCAAGAATATCGAGAATAAGGTCGTAGCGATTGCCAAGAAATATGGTATTCGTTTTGTCGGACCCAACTGCATCGGTGTCATTAATATGGAAAATGGGTTCTGTGTTCCTTTTCCCCGCTTGACACCCTTCATACGCAAAGGGGAAGTTTCCATCATTTCTCAAAGTGGGGGTGTCGGCCTGAGCATCATGAACCATATGGCGGCCGAGGGGATCGGGCTGAATAAGTTCGCATCCGTGGGCAATATGCTCAATGTCAGTGCAGAGGATCTGCTGGAATATTACATTGAGGATGAAGGCACAAAAACCATTTTCATCTACCTGGAAGGTATTCGTGACGGGCGGCGGTTGATGCAACTGGCAAAGCGCTCACCAAAACCAATACTTGCGATGAAAGCCAACATCGGCAAGCTGGGACAAAGCGTGGCTGCTTCCCATACAGCATCACTTTCGAGCGATGACCGTGTGGTGGATACCGCCTTCAGACAGAGTGGAATTACCCGTGTGCATGATGTAACGACGCTTTCGCACTACATGAAGACCTTGCTACTCCCGCCTTTGAAAAATAAAAGACTGGCGATTATTTCCCGCTCAGGAGGACATGCCATCGTTGCTGCAGATGCCTGCGAAACGGTCGGATTTGAACTGGCGGAATTCCCCGAATCATTCATTAAGGATATCGAGAAACATTTCCGGGCCTCCGTCATCAAGCTAACCAATCCGCTGGACCTGGGTGACCTGTTTGACCTGGATGTTTACTACAACATCGTGGAACAAACCCTTGCCCAGGAGAACGTGGACGGTGTCGCCTTCTTGCACACCTCGGTTGCAAAGACAGAACACGAACCGACCAAGGATCTGATCACTCGCCTGGAAGCTCTCAGCAAGCGGTTCAATAAACCGATAGCGGTTTACGTTTCAGCAAATTCGGCTGAGGTTTCCAGCTTAAGGCAGAATTTGGATTTCCCGATTTTCACCCAGATTGTTGAAATGTTCCGGGCGCTGAAACTGGATTATGAACATTCCCAGATGATGGCAGGCGTGGCGCTGGAAGAAGAGAGCCCTGCATTTGTTGTGGAAAAACCGAGTGTGCAACGGTTGATTGAAACAGCTGCAGATGAAAGCCGGGATCTACTCCTGAATGAAGCGATGGATGTCCTCGAAAGTTATGGGATTCCTACCATCAGGGGGCTGGCGACAAGTTCAGCCGAAGAAGCTGGAGATGCAGCGGATAGCCTTGGGTATCCAGTGGCTATGAAGGTTATCTCCGAGAACATCTCACACAAGTCCGATGTCGGGGGTGTTCAATTGAACCTCCGCAACCGGAGTGGTGTCATCGAAGCCTTCCAGGATATGAATTCCAGGATCCGGACGGCTTTTCCTGATGCAAAACTGGATGGTGTCATGGTGCAGCCAATGGCTATCGGTGGACGTGAACTGATACTCGGGGGACGCCAGGACAAGCAGTTTGGTCCGGTTATCCTGGTGGGGATGGGGGGCATCTTCGTAGAGATATTTGAACAGGCTTCCATGCGTATTGGCCCGGTTTCCAGGAAAGAAGCGATCGCCATGATCGAAGAACTGAATGGTTCACAGATCCTGATGGGCGCCAGGGGTCAGAAACGATTTGATATCGACGCCATCGCCGATGCCATTGTTCACCTGAGCCAGTTGCTGACGGATTTTCCACAAATCAAGGAACTTGATATCAATCCCCTGCGGATTTTTCATGAAGGAGAAGGCTGCCTGGCGCTTGATGCCAGGATTATTCTCTAGGAACGGGCGCGATGTGTTGGAATTGTCCGCTCACTCACACTGCAACAACATGTCAACAGCCATCCCATGGTCCATGGAGTCGCCATACCACTCGGGGATGGATGTCTCAGGGGAGATTTTCAAACCGTTCTTTCGATTCCTTGATTTTATGGCCACAACGTTCCCGCGGGCATGCTTATCCGGTTGCCTTCGGTGGACACAAGATGTAGTGTTCTCAAATGTCTTTGCCGAACCCGCTCAAACTGGCTAAAGCGCTCAATCCGCCGAAGTCGCTTCGCGAGTTTAACCTTCGTTTTCGTACTGAAGCCGAT
>Ga0164315_10004536_pt1 | contig 10771 bp, 9 predicted proteins | sample GuaBasSedimGuay6_FD_113737 | JGI IMG/M metagenome (GOLD analysis project Ga0164315, IMG submission 113737) | Subseafloor sediment microbial communities from Guaymas Basin, Gulf of California, Mexico - Guay6, Core 4569-2, 0-3 cm | ecosystem: Environmental > Aquatic > Marine > Hydrothermal vents >...
ATAAATCAAATCTACCGATTTTGAATTGAGACCATTTAAGATATAAAGATTATCGCCTGTGAAAAGAGTGTTTGTCATTCGCCGTATTATAGCATGAGACCTTTGCATAAATCAAGTGCTGTTTAGAGAGACAGAAAATAGTGCATTTTGTGTGTTTTATAAATTGTGCTTGATTTATGCAAAGGTCTCAGTATATTTTTATTATTTTATGCCTTGTTTTAATTGTTGCACTAACCAGTGGATTTCAACAGGAGTTAAAAAAGGCAACCAAGGTGGCATAGGTGTGCCTGCTCTGCCAGCGGATATGGTAGCCTCTAAGTATTGCAAGGGTTTGTTTTTTAATGCTTGTGAGGTTAATGCAGGACCTAAACCGCCTTGTAGACTCATGCCATGACAAGAACCGCAATCGTGTTTTAAGAGATGAATTATTTGTTTTTGACGAGATGGGTCTGGTGGTTGTGCTGATGCCGGCAGACACCAACACAAAACCAATACAACTAATAGATTATTTCTTAACAGCATTCACTTCGGCTTTTTTATTGTTAAAGCCTAATTTATATCCTAGCGAGACATGATGAAAACGAGCATTTGTATAGTCATCGTGGATAGCAAAACCAAAGTTATACATTTTTTTGATATCAAAACTTACATCACCTGCTTTCGATGACTTTAAAAGGCGACGCATTTGAACCACCCATTTATTACCCTTTTTAGTGCCAACAAAATCAACACCTTGACCGCCTTTCATTATTCTGTCATCCAAAACATAACCGTCTTCTGTGTCACCACCTGAATTAAAACGAACTATGTCCATAAATTTACCAGATTTAAGGGCTGTTGCTATATCCCCTTTTGACTTTTTCTTATCCCATCCGCCACGTTTTTTGCCATTTTTACCTTTGATTTCAATCTTGGTTCTGCTCTCTTTGATGTATTTGTGAGCATTTTTATTGGCCTCATCTGGCATACCAACTAAGTCGTGATGACATGTTCCCCAGCACCCTGCCTGATCTGCCCATTTTACCTCATCATTTGCAAACATTATGGCTAACTTAATCTGGTTTTTAGGATCCATTTTTTTACCTGATTTTTTGCCATCTTTCCAACTAAATTGCATATATAAATATTTGTCATCAAACATTGATTTAACAGTAACTGGAATATGACCTCTTTTGCCTTTAATGGGTGTTGGTTCTGCTTTTTCACCTGTGACAATTTTTTTGCCCATAATATCAATTTCATTATCATGACAATCAAAACATCTCTCGCCACCCTTATCAAATGCACGGTTACCGCTGTGATCTTTGCCATTTAACATCCACTCCATTGATGTTTGACCTGGATACAATAGATTTATTATGCGAGCTTTGGCTTTGCCCCAACTCACAGAAAAACTTTTTCCACCTGATGATGGAGCAGGAGCAGCTTCAACAGGAGGTGCTACGGCATCAACAACAGCGGCGGCGGCGGATTTAGCACTCTCTAATGCTTCTTTGACGGCTTCATCTATTTGTTGTTGAATGCTCGCCTCGTTCTCTTCCTGCTTTGCCAAATCGGCAGCTTTTTTACTTTTTTCTATTTCAGTAATTTCTGCCATACCATCTAAATACGATTGGGGTACCTTGCGAACAAAAGCAGGATTTGGTTTTTCCAATTCCTCAATTTCTTCATCCGTTAAGAGTTTGCGGACATCCTTGTGGGCTATGCCTTTGTGGCAATCTATACAGGTTGCTCCGGTTTCAAGAGCACTCAAATGTTGTTTGCGAGCTCTTGGTATTTGAAATTTTGGATTCATTGATTCAAAGTTATGACAATTACGGCACTCTCTTGAATCTGTCTCTTTCATTGTATTCCAAACACTTTTTGCCATTGTCAACCTATGGTTATCAAATTTTTCTTTGTTGTCTATTGTGCCTAACACTTTATGCCAAACTTCTTTGCTGGCTTGAATCTTTCGCACAACCTTATGAATCCACGGATCTGGCACATGACAATCAGAACATGTAGCCCTTACCCCAGTTCGATTTGAATAATGAATCGTGGGTTTATACTCTTGGTATACATTATCTTCCATTTCATGACAACCTATACAAAACCCCATGGTATTGGTTGCTTCCATAGAAGTATTAAATCCGCCCCAAAAAATAATTCCTGCAAAAAATATAATGAATGCTCCACCAAGAGATGCTCCAAATATTTTCTTAGAAAAAAACGATATTTTTTTAACTGGTGCTTTCACAGTGGTTTTTTTTACCGTTGGTGATTTTTTTGTTGTTGTTTTAGTTTGTGCCATTGTATTGCTCCAAAATTTTAAAATTATTTTAAAAACTCTTACTGACAGATGCTGCTAAAGGATTCTTACAAAATTCTTAAAATAATAAAAAATAAAAAAGGCAGATAGTATAAAAACTACCTGCCTTAAGATTTAAATCATAAAAGATTTAAGTTACGTGGTTAGTTCTATTGAATACATTGAACTTACCAGTAGGTGTTGTTAAACCTTTGATGCGCTTAATCTCTTTGAGAGTTTTTGCATCATAAACTACGATTTCACCAGTAGGCTTCTTGTTTTCTTTGCGATTCCAAACAGAAACCCAAACCTCTGTGCCTTTTTGGTTGAATTCAATATGAACTGCAACCTTACCAGCTTCTTTGGTTACCTGAATAGTTTTGACAACCTTACGAGTCTTTTTGTCAATAACTTTTACAGCTTGTTGGATTTCAGGCTCAGGATGCTTAGTCTGATCCGCCCAAACATAATCACTTGTAGGGTGAGTTCTGATAAATACACCAGCACCGTCTGTTTCTACTTCATAACACTTTTTCCAAGCTTGGTCTTTGTGACCTGCAGGATCATTGCCCCAAACAGTTACTTTACCAACACCCAAATGAGTTGTGCCACCGACAGGACCACATTTAGGGTCTACCCAGTTAGCACCAGGACCTGGATGCGGTAGTTTATCCACATCAAGCATAGCTGCTAATTTACGAGTTTTGGTATCAACCATAACCATTTTATTAGAAGCATTAGCGGCGATTTGAAAATAACGACCTGTTGGATCAAAGAAACCATCGTGCAAGAATTTAGCACTATTGATTTTATCAATTCTTAGGTTATCCAAATCAGAATAATCAACCTGCCACATTTGACCTAACTCTTTGGCAGCTACCAAGAAAGATGACTCATTAGGAGTTGTGTAAATAGCTGCTACACGAGATTCGTTGACATATTCACCGTCAACATTAACACCACGAGTAGAGACAACTTTTAGTGGGTTCAACTTGTCATCCATGATAACAAAATGCGGAGGCCAATAACCACCACCAATTACATATTTACCGTCACCTGATACCGCTACATCACGAGCATCATAAGCAATTTGCACCTTGGCTACTAACATTTTTTTAGGATCTTGCCATAAATCAAACTTTGATACCACACCATCACGACCGATACTATACCAAAAACGACCAGGGGTCTTAGCATGCTCTTTGCTATGATGCTCGGTAGCTTTAATTACATGCACCGCATAACCTGTGTCAAGGTGAGCTACGATTTCGTGCTTATCGCCATCAATAATAGCAACCTTGCCCGCATCACGTTCAATAACTACGAAAAAGTTTTCCCAGTTTCTGCCGTGAAGTGGTTTGGTAGGATAAGCCGATGGCTCAATAAAGACTTTATGACGTTTTTTCATCAATGCCAAAGACATTTCAGGTGGAACAGGTGGTGTGTTTTGAATATATCTTGCTAACATATCAATCTGTTTTTTAGAAAAGATATCGTCAAAGTTGTTCATGCCGCCTTCTGTGCCATAAGTGATGATCTTAGCTAATTTCTTAGTGCCACTTTTTAAAGTGTCTTTTGGCAAAAGGCTTTTGCCTGTTGCACCTTTACGCAAGACACCATGACAACCTGCACATCTTTGAAAATACAATGATTGTGCTTCTTTGAATTCAGCATCGGTCATTTTAGGGGCATCAGCTGCTGTGACTTGCAATGACATAAATGACATTGAAACACCAGCTATAAGGCTTAATGCCGCAGTTTTAGTTAAGACTTGTTTCATAAATAATTACTCCATATGAAAAAACATTAAAAAGAAATCTCTAAAAAACCTATGCAGGGCTTTTAGAGATTCCCTTACTTAGTTGTGTGCATTTTACTTCATAGACACACGGACAGTATTCTATTACAATGTTATTAACTATTATTTGATATACATCAATTAATAATTAATTTTTATTCAAAATTGATTCAAATCAATTTTTTGTGTTATAGGATAACGACGTTCTCTACCAAATGCTCTATGGCTTATTTTAGGCCCAGGTGGACTTTGGCGACGTTTATGTTCATTTTTTAGAATTAAACTCATTATACGATTTACTAATTTTTTATCAAACCCTTGTTTTATTACCTGCAAAGATGATTGATTTTTTTCAATAAAATTCTCTAATATGATGTCCAAAATATCATACTTAGGAAGACTGTCTTCATCTTTTTGTTCGGGGGATAATTCTGCACTCGGAGGTCTAATTATAACCCTATGAGGTATAATTTCCACACGATGGTTTATGTATTTTGCTAATCTATACACATCTTTTTTATAAACATCTTTTAGAGGAGCAAAACCTCCTGCCATATCTCCATACAGGGTGCAATATCCTGTTGCCATCTCAGATTTATTTCCTGTTGTTATGACTAATTTATTAAATTTATTTGCCATCGCCATTATCAACACCGCTCTTATTCTTGCTTGGATATTCTCCTCTGTTATGTCTGTTTTTTTGCCAACAAAAAATGGTGACATGGTCGATAAAATTGTATCAAAGCTATTTATAATAGGAATTATGTTGTATTTAATTGATAAATTATCAGCCTGTTTTATGGCATCATCAAGGCTCATTTGAGCGGTATATTGAGATGGCATAAGCTGTGCTTCCACATTTTTTGCACCTATGGCACACTCTGCCAGAGATAGGGTTACCGCCGAATCTATGCCACCTGATAGGCCAATTAAAACTTTTTTAAAATTATTTTTTTTAACATAGTCCTTTATGGATAAAACCAAAGCATCGTGCAATCTGTTGATAAAATTAGGGTAGATGTTATTTTTAAATGTTAGTGGTTTTATTATTTTTTTACCATCGATGCAAATTGTCCGTTTATCTTCTTTAAAGAGTTTCATTTGATGAACAATATTTGCTTTATCGTCAAAAACCATACTGTCACCATCAAAAACTAACTCGTCTTGCCCACCCACTTGATTGAGATAAATTATAGGAATTTTTATTTTTTTTATTCTATTTTTTAAGGTTTTTACTCTATCTTTATGTTTGTTTTCTTCATAAGGAGAGCCGTTTAAGTTGATAATAATGTCGGCTTTATCTTTAAGGTCAATGGTATTTTTATCGTCCCATATATCTTCACATATAGTTAAGGCATATTTTATATTTTGGTGGCTAAATATACAGCTGTTCTTACCTTCTGTAAAATATCTTTTTTCATCAAACACTCCATAATTTGGTAATATTTTTTTTTGGTAAAAAATATTTTCTTTATTTTTTTCCATCAAAATTGCACTATTATATAGTTTATCGTCTATTTTTTGCGGTAACCCAAAAATTAGCTTTGTGTTAGATAGATTTTTGTCAATTTTTAATATAGATTTTTCTATTTGATTAAAAAAAGATTGGTGGAATAACAGATCTTCCGGCGGATAACCACAAATTGCTAACTCAGGAAAGATTACAATATCTATATTTTTTTTGACAGACCTTAAATAATGGTGGATAATTTTATCTGTATTTGATTTAACATCTCCTACTGTGGGGTTAAATTGAATTAGTTTTATTTTTATTGTCATTTTTTTTATAAGTTGTGTTTGAATTATGCAAAGGTCTCATAGCATAACATGGTATCTTTGCATAATTCAAGCACAATTTATAATAAAATATATCTATTTTCTTGTTAACCTAAACAGCACTTGATTTATTATTATATAAAATGTTATAGTATTCAAGTTTTTATAGGAGACCTTTGCATAATTAAAGTGCTGTTTAGAAAATACAGAAAATAGTGCATTTTTACAGTAAAAATAAGGAAAATAGCTTGCTATTTGACGAATTTTTGCTGTAAAAAGGTGTATTTTATGTGTTTTATAAATTGTGCTTGAATTATGCAAAGGTCTCTATAGGTAATTATTTAATGCAATGAAAATATCACAAAAAAATAAAAATGCTCTATCTAACCCTTGGATGATAGGTTGGTTATTATTGGTTACTATTGTTCTGTCAATCAACTCTTATATGATAATAACCTCGGCTACAACGGGGCCAGGTTTAGTATTTGATGACTATTATCAGCGTGGAGTAGATTATGAAAAAAAAGCCTTAAAGTTACTTGATGATAAAAAACAATTGCAGTGGGAAATATTACTGGATTCAACCGATATTAAGGTCAATGAGCCTACAACTTTAAACATATTAGCAAAAGACAATAATGGAAATCTAATCAAAGGATTGACCGGAATACTACAAGTATATCGCCCTTCTGACAAAAATAAGGATCAGATAATCCAGCTAAAAGAAAACAAAGATGGCACTTATTATGCTGATTACACTCTCGGATTAAAAGGTAAATGGCGTCTATTGGTATCATTAAAACAAGCAGATAAATTACAAACAATTGAAAAAAAAATATTTGTTAGATGATTCATAAAACTGATAATTGTTTTCATTGCGGTTTGCCCGTTACTCCTCAAAACATAATAACTATAAAAATTCAAAGCAACATGGAGAATTTTTGTTGTATCGGTTGTTCCGGGGTATGTGAGGTAATTTATAATAACGGCTTGCAGGGATTTTATGATAGAGTTCAATCTAATAATCCGCTGTCACCGCCACCACCTAACACAAACAATAATAACAATATATTCGATCTACCAGAAGTATTGGATGAATACATTACCATTGATAATGATGATTTTCATAAGATTAAACTCTTGGTGGAGGGAATTCATTGTGCCGCCTGTGTATGGTTAATTGAAAAAGCTTTAAATGATATTGATGGAGTCAAAAAAATTGCAGTCAACCTATCATCAAAATCTCTTATGCTGAAATGGAATCCAAGTGTTATAAAACTATCTCATATTAGCCAAATCTTACAAAGCATAGGTTATAAAACCCATATATACGATAACTCTGATGCAAATTACCAGATGGAACAAAGTAATCGCAAAAAACTTTATCGGATAATATTTGCAGGTTTTGCTATGATGAATTTGTTGTGGATATCTATCTCTTTATATAGCGGAGCAGATGAGGGAGAATATCGCAATTGGTTTCATATTTTGGGTTTTTTGCTCGCTACCCCCACTCTTTTTTACTCTGGCTTTGATTTTTTGAAAGGTGCTTTTTTATCGATCAAAATCAAACACCTTAACATGGATGTTCCTGTTTCAATCGGTGCTGTTGCCACATGGTCTTATTCAACATATATCACTTTTTTTAACCCAACAATTGGCGATGTTTATTTTGATACTGTGGTTAATTTTATTTTTGTAATTTTGATTGGCAGATACTTGGAGTCCTCTGCTCGTGCTCGTGCTATTTTTTCAACACAAAGACTTGTGAACCTACAACCGACAAATGCAACCCTCATCAACAACAATATAGAAAAAATTACTCAGGTGCGACTTTTAAAAATCGGTGAATGTGTCATTGTTCGACCAGGCGAGAAAATTCCTATTGACGGCATCATAAAATCAGGATTAAGCGATATAAATGAGGCGAGCATCACAGGAGAATCTATACCTGTTATCAAAAAAAATGGAGATTTTGTTTATGCCGGCACAATCAATACTAATGGAGTTTTAATCGTTGAAATTAAACAAATTCTTCAACATAGCACCTTGGGTAAAATCATAGAATTGGTTGAAAGATTGCAAGAAAGTAAACCACCCATTCAAAATATCACAGATAAAATTGTGCCTTGGTTTGTTTTTATTACTTTATCTTTATCTGTTATAACTTTTTTTATATGGGTCGGTGTTGATTTTGAAAAAGCTCTTTTGTCAAGCGTTTCGGTGTTGATTATAACCTGCCCTTGTGCTTTTGGTTTAGCCACCCCTATGGCAGTCGCTGTGGCATCTGGCATAAGTGCTAAATTTGGGATCTTAATCAAAGATAGCACAAGCTTTGAAACTCTATCATCAATCAAACATTTTGTGTTCGATAAAACAGGGACTCTTACAACAGGAAAGCTTACCATAAAAAATTTATTTTTAGCACAAGATATTACTGAAAATTATTTTTATAAAATAGCCTATTCTTTGGAAAAAAACTCAAAACATCCAGTAGCACAAGCCGTAATAAATAAAGCTACAGAATTAAACATTGACAATCACTACACTTTGGATAATTTTAAATCTTATCCAGGTTTAGGAGTGGCAGCTATCATGGATAATAACACGAAGATATTTATGGGAAAATATGATTTTTTAAAAAATAATAAAATTAATATTTCAAAAAAGTGTAACAATTTTATCAAACAAAAAACAATTAAAAATTCTACCAATGTTTTTCTTGGAGTTGATAACCTATGTATCGGAATTATAACCCTAACTGATAGCATAGTTCATAATGCCTCTGATGTATTGAAAAAATTATCACAACACAATATAGAATTAAACCTATTAACAGGGGACAAAAAAGAGGTTGCCATGAATCTGCGACAACAATTAGCTGTGAATATTAAAATTTATGCTGATTTATTGCCAGAGGACAAGAAAAATAAGATTAAAGAATTACAAAAAAACAACAACAACAAAATAGCCATGGTAGGTGATGGCATTAATGATGCTCCGGCACTTATGCAAGCTGATGTAGGGATTGGAATGGGGAACTCTGATGATATTGCCTTGCAAAGTAGCGATATTATTTTATTGCAAAATAAATTAGAGCATATTCATTTGTTGATATCACTATCAAAGCAAACAATAAAAACAATAAAACAAAATATTGGCTTGTCTGTATTGTATAATATCATCATGGTTCCACTTGCTATGGCATCTTTTGTAACCCCACTTGTGGCAGCCATCGCTATGCCAATTAGCTCATTGTTGGTGATACTTAATGCAGGTTTGATAAATTTTAAAATAAAAAAAGGCTCATGGATGTAATCTACTTTTTAATCCCAGCTATGCTTATCATAGGTTTACTTATAGTTATTGTTTTGATAATTTCAATTAAAAACGGACAATATGATGATTTAGATGGTGACTCATACCGCATATTGATGGAAGATGAAGACGGAGATGGGAGCAACAAAAACCAAAAAATATGAAAAAATTTTCAATCAAAATTAGAGTTTATTATGAAGATACTGATGCAGGTGGTGTAGTTTATTATGCTAATTACTTAAAGTTCTATGAGCGAGCTCGCACCGAATATTTGCGCCATATGGGTTACAACCAAGATCAATTAAAAAATAAATACGATACCATATTTGTCGTCCGAAGCATTACAGTAGACTACTTAAAACCCGCTAAATTAGATGAGTTGTTATTAGTTGACGTAACAATTGTAGAGAGCAGAAAGGCAAGTTTTACCATTGAGCAAAAAATAAAACGATTAAATGATATAATATCCTGTGCCACAGTAAGAATTGCCTGTGTAAGTAATTCAAAATTAAAACCCAAAAAAATCCCTTTTAAAGAACTTATTAGGTTATAGCAAAATATTATCCAAAGGCCACAATAGCAATAAAATTCAAACCTTGAAACCATGTTGTTGATGTCTTAAAACCTGCTTTTTTTAATCTTTTTTTTAGTTTTTTTTGAGTCTCTGCATATAAGATTTGCTGTAATGCTATCTCTTTTTGTTGTATTTCTGTAGCACTATAATGCCCATGATTTTTTTTAAATTCATAGTGTAATTTGCATAATAACTCTTGCTGCATTTTATTTTTATAGTTAATTTTTTCAGCAATAATTAAGACTCCGTCTTTTTTTAATCCTTGATAAATGTTTTTTAAAATCTTATTTTTATCTGTGGTTTTTATAAATTGTAACACAAAATTCAACATAACTATTGAAGCATTATTGATTTTTATATCTTTAATGTCTGCATGACAATATTTTATATTTAATTTTTTCGCTTGGGCATTATTTTTCATTTTTTGCAACATTTCTTGTGAGTTATCAACGGCAATGATTTTTTTTATCTTTTTATTGTTGTTTCTTGTTATAGAAAAGATAGAAGCTCCCAGGGAACACCCTAAATCATATATATTTGTATTGTGTTGAATAAAAATATTAAAATTTGCCAACAAATCATTGAAAGTTTTGTATCCTGGGATTGAGCGATTTAACATATCAGAGAATACTGTCGCTATTTTTTCATTGAATGCAAATGCTTTTATTGTTTTTTGTTTTTTTTTATAGATATTATCTTTCATTTTTTATAAGAGACCTTTGCATAATTAAATAAAAAATGCTATAGTATCAAACATTATTAACTTTTACAAATTAAATACCATGTCTTGGAAAAGCACCACACAACACTCATTCGCAGATATTATGAGACCTTTGCATAATTCAAGTGCTGTTTAGAGAGGACAGAAAATAGTGCATTTTTATAGCAAAAATGAGGAAAATGGCAAGTCCTTTGGAGTTTCTCGCTACGCTCGTGATGACGAATTTTTGCTATGAGCATATGCAATCTATTTGTTTTATAAATTGTGCTTGAATTATGCAAAGGTCTCATTATG
>Ga0164315_10004537_pt1 | contig 10769 bp, 6 predicted proteins | sample GuaBasSedimGuay6_FD_113737 | JGI IMG/M metagenome (GOLD analysis project Ga0164315, IMG submission 113737) | Subseafloor sediment microbial communities from Guaymas Basin, Gulf of California, Mexico - Guay6, Core 4569-2, 0-3 cm | ecosystem: Environmental > Aquatic > Marine > Hydrothermal vents >...
ATCTCTCCATTCGCTATTTTGCTGAACAAGCCCGACATTACCTCGAGATTTCCAATATTTCGAATTTAATAATTCCGTTGGGGGTTGAAACATCGGCAATATCTCCTTTCGCTTTACCTAAAAGCCCTTTTCCTATTGGCGAATCGATCGATATTTTACCGGCACTCAAATCAGCTTCGTTTTCAGCAACAAGAGTGTAATCAAATACTTTCTTAAGTTTTAAGTGCTTTATTTTAACTTTTGATAATATAAAAACTTTTGAAGCATCAATCTGAGAATCATCTACAATCCTTGCAGTAGCAAGTAAATCGTCAAGCTTGGCAATTCTAGCTTCCAACAATCCCTGCGCTTCTTTTGCAGCATCGTACTCCGCATTTTCCGATAAATCTCCTTTATCCCTGGCATCCGCAATTTGTTGCGAAATTTTAGGCCTCTCGACAGTTCTCAACTGTTCGATATCATTCTTCAAATTTTCTAATCCTTCCGGAGTATAGTACGTAAGCTGTGCCATAGCAATGCTTTATTAGTAATTAATTAAACCAATCAGGAGAACCACATGGTTCTCCTAATTAAATGCAAATGTATTAAAACTGTTTTAAATATTAGAATTCGAGGCGCAAAGTGAATTGGTTAAATCCATTAAACGGGTTAGTTGCACGATAAGCATAATCCAATCCGAGTTTGGAGCCACCTTTACCAAGGGGAATATTTACTCCCAGCCCACCTGATAAACCGGTATAAACTGTATTTCTATCAACATCATTGTTAATTCCATTTTCGAGCATGTATCCAATATTAACATTTACGATCCTTTTAAAGGAATACCCCACACCAAAGTTGAAATTATCCTTTGTAAATGAATTTGCAAGGAAGGTAAAATTAAATATGATGATATGATCTTCAGCGGCATATAAATCATATGTAAATCCTAATCCCATCTGGGCCGGTAGTTCATATCCCTGCGATAATTCCTGTAAGGTAACCACGCTTTGGGTATTCTGCACAGTACCCTGAACATCTAAACCATCCCCTTTAAACTTCATTTTGCCTCCAACATTTCGGAGTGCTATTCCAAACTTAATATTGTCTTTTGGTCCGGTCACATAATTTATCCCTGCATCAATTGCAAAGCCAGTAGCAACAACGTTTGAAGTTCTTTCACTAATTAATTTTACGGTAAAACCACCGTATATACTATTAGAAAAAACCTTAGCATAGCTTAGACCTATTGTTAAGAAATTTGGAGAAAATTCTCCAATTCCGCCTTCGGGAAAATCTCCGGTCGTGACTTCAATATCTCCATAATTAATAAAGAGAACATTTACACCTAAAGTAGAGCTTGATTCGCCTAAACGAAATCCCAAACCCAAGGTATTAACAGAGATACCTGAATTACCCATATATTGAGTATATCCATATCCAATATCAATTCCCTCGGTAAACGCAAGACCCGCAACATTAAAAGCCATGGCTTCCATACCGGATACGCTGGCCATATTAGATCCTGACCATCCACCTGTTCGAGCCCAGGGCTGCATTAATAATTGAGTGGATCCGGCTGATCCTGCACGATCATTATTACCAGCAGTAAGCGGGCTTACCAATAAAAATGCTAAGGCGCCAACAATAAGTTTTTTAATCTTTGCTGTAGAAAATATGCTCATAGTATTTATTAATTTATCATTACAAAGGGCTTGGAGCTTGCGCTCCAAACCAAAAATTTATATTAAAAGTTCTCTAAATCTGCAGGTCGCATTACAGCGAATAGTTTCAAAATAACTTCACCAAGCTCTCCTGCATCAATATGTATAATATACGTTCCACTTGCTATCGGAACTTTGGTATGATTTCTCATATCCCAATCCTGATAGGTTAATGGATTATCCTTAGATATTTGTCTAACCATCGTTCCACCCATATTAAATATGGAGATCGTACATGTTTGTGGCAAATTAGTCAATCGCACCTGTTGATCAAGGTTTGTATTTTCATAAGTAGATCTTGAATAGTATGGATTTGGCACTACTCTTATCTCGCTTAAGAAATTCTTTGCATCATCAGCCTGTCCTTTTGAGGCTCCTAAGCCATCGGTACTAAATTCATAATAAGGATTCCAATTATTCTGAGAATACTGCGTACTATCCAGGTAGTCGTATTGATCTTTAATGGTATCTCCTTCAGTGCTGATATCAGCTACAGTAGCGTACCTGCCATAAGATTGACCAACCCTTAACCTAACAGTGGTTTCTGTAGGAATTAATCCCTCTTCAAGAGAAAGTAAGCCAGGTCCTAGAGCATCCAATACAGGCATGTTTACCCAGGAAGCAGCATTAAAAATTCGCTTTCTTTTTGGAATTGATCCATCTAATAACCCGTAAATGAAATGTCCATAATCGTAGCTTGGCATTTCCCGTGGTTTCTTAGATTCGGAAGGTTCTTCAGAACGTCGGTTTTTAAATATATATATATAATGTTGTCCTCCGGCAATTGGTTGTCCGAAAGGTGTTTCAATCGTTGCTGTTGGATTCCAAAGCATATCATCACCATTATCATCAACCAAATAAGAATCTTCTGAGAAAGCTATATTTAATCGTTCTCCGGTTGTAACATCAATGGCATAACCGGGGAAATACGACATCCCTCGGGGCTGTGTGCCATTCATTGTAGCTTCATCAGTATTGGTGTTCCCGTCTTTGTCGATTGATGGATGCTCTCTAAACTCCTTTTCATCAGCTCCACCCTCAGCAAGATCCGAATTCCATTGAGCTTCAAGCACAGGTGATCTGGTCCATTTCGATTTATCACTCGTAAATACAACATCAATACTCATTAAGTCGCCAATTGCGGTTTTTTGAATGTACTGAGCCATATTATCACCTCCGGGCGAGAAAATCGTATCCCTTTGTACCATGGTAAAAGGAGCCCATGTCCTCCCTAATACATTTTCATAAATTTCTTCATCATCTTGTCCGAGATAATCGCTTGGAAATAGAACAGCACTTCCAACAACGGTTATGTTTGTTCCTGAACGTATCCAATTCCATAAAGAAGGTCCTTCTGCATCAGGTACACCCGATAACCAGGCTTTCTCAGGATCTGCATACTCAATTGAAGATGAAATTAAATCGGTATACCCATGTACTTTTACAACACCAGACCGCAAATTATCAGGAAGAATGTATTGTGATAAATTGATTGATATACCATATAAAGGCACCAATTGTTCATTATCGATATTAAATTGCTTTTCACCCCAAATGGTATCTTCGGTCAATTCTTTATTAACTAAAAACCAAACAGTGCTGTCATCATCTATATCTTCGTCATGAATGTATAAGCCAAGATAAAAATCAGCATCCTTAACAGTAAGTGGGTCAGCTACAAATATTTCAACAGCCCCTCCTCCTTCTTGTTCATATACCAGATTATTTGATTTCCATGGCTCACCAGACATAATTTCGTCGATTGATTCCTGTGTTAACATAGGATTATTATTAACACCTCCACTTCCTTTTCCTTCGATACGTGTAACTACAATTCCATCGCCAAAATCGCTATTCAAAACGGTTCCACCATCCTGGGCATCAACTTTATGAGGAATTCCACAAATCAAGCTGATATCGCCAGTTGGAGATTTTCTGCTTTGTATAAAGGGAAATGGTTGCCCTTTTGCTGTTCCGTCAACTCCAACCGAATAAGGTTGGTATTCATTATACCCATACGCAATCACCATATAACAATATGTCTTATAATTTATCAGATTTACATCTGTTGTAGCAAACGCATCTTCTGTGATCTGATACGAATGTTTAATTCCCAGATCCGCTCCATTTACCATTTCGGTGGGAACGGACAAGCCTATATTCTCATCAAATGGGAAATTGATGATCTGACCAATTCCGTTTTTAACATCTGTTTGAAATATCAAACGTGCCAAATCCGGATTATCAAGTTGGTCGGGGCTAACACTAGCGTCTAACAATTGATAAACCTTATATCCTTCGAAATTGTAAAATTTATCCTCTTCTGGTACTTCAATAATTTCACCATCTTCAATTATAATATCCGGAATGGTAGGATCATTTTTGTGATATCCCTCTCTGTAATTGTTAGAAAGTATGTTATCGTTTGTAAGGTATAAAATTAATTCTTTGTCAAATTCAGAAATAGACATATCCGGTTGATCCGGTCCTTCAATTATCTCGAAACAATTGTCGAATAAATTCTGTGCTTTATCATCAGCAGCCCGTACCATTTCTACTGATTGAAATGGTGAACCTGAAAAAGATTGAGCAAACACAGCACCAACAGTAATATTATTCACGTTTCCGGGCTCTAATTGAAATGGTCCGGCAGATTGTATAAATCTACGATCGGCAGGTACATTCCCTTCCCCTTCTTCGGTCCACGACTGCTGAGGGTTACCTTCGGTTCCCCATCCAATAGGGTCGGTATCACCGGGAAACATATAAAAAGCTCTTTGAGCATTAGGATTGTCAGGGTCATAACCGGTTCCGCCATATGTCATAGGGGTACCGTCTCTCCAGATTGCTTGCAAATATTGATAATGATCAATTGCAATACCAGGGTCTCCTTGTGGACCACCACTGTTATTATGAAAAACGAAAGCACGCATTCCAAAACGCTCATTATCTACAACTCCATCACCATATCCAATTCCAATACCTCCGTAAGGAATACCTAAACTATCTATGGCATTTTGATAATTCATTGTTAAAGGGTTATCAATACCATCGGCATCCTGGAACGGACCTTCAAAAAAGTCAACTCCAACAGCCGGTGGATTTGATCCATATCCGGGACCACTAGCTCCAGACTCATCAAATGCATCTCCATTGTACCCATAACCCAAACCTCTTTGAACATCACATCCGGTGTAATCATCTCCTGCAAAACCAATATCAAAATCAACCCATTTACCAAAATAAGTATTGGTTAAAGTTAATGTACCCTGGTTAATTAAAACATAATTATAAAAGGTCATTGAATTGATCTCATCATCTGAAGCAAATTCAAATGCCTGTGCCCGAATTTCCATTCCAATAGGCTCACCTGAAGATTCGGTATGGATGTTTCCTTTATCGTTGAATATCCAGAAAAGGTTTTCATCACCAAATAAAGGTACAGGGTCTTCGCGAAACTGATTTCGGCAATCGAGCTGACCTGTCAGATCATACCAGGGGTAATCACCCGCCTGCGGGTCATAAATTCCATCTTGGTTTTGATCGAAAAAGGGACCTAAAATATTATCTTGATTCAGTGATAGATCTCCATTTCCGGGCCACTCCAAAAATGAATCCGGAATTGTATATCCATCCTCAAAGGGAGGGTCATTATCATTTTCAGGATCTCCATCATTTATTCTTTCCCACCACAATGCTTGTAATTGCGCCTGTTGCTTTGTTGTTCTCCAAAAACGGTCATATTGCGCGCAAATATCAGGTTCAATTGATGCGGTTCCATCATTTGTTAATGGTCCGGGCCAAAAGTCATTTCCATCTTGTCGGAATCGAACAGCTGCAATTTTTAAATTATTTGCAGGGTCAGTTCCTCCCATCCACAAGGAGCCGGCAAACAGCACACTATTCTGTCCGTCATTACCATCCGGTCCGATTTTTGGCACAATGTAAAACGGATTTCCATTTGCTCTGTCTTCCCACATATTACCTCCTGTTTCAATCCAGAATTTTACATTATTCAATGCCAATTCACCTATCGCAGTAGAAGGCGGACAATCCGCTGCCAAATCCTTATTCGTTTTGGGACTTTTCTTTTTGTTCCCTTCGAATTCGCGTGCTTGCAGCACACCTGCAGTTAAAAGCCCTGCTAAAAGTAATAAGTAAGTATTTTTAAATCTCCTCATTTTCCTATAATTTATCTTTCACATTTTCTATTAAAAATCAAATCGAAGCCCTAATCTGATCGTTCTTGGCAGACCATAATTATATGGGTTTTGCACTCTTGTAGTATAGTAATATTCATACGATTCAGGGGATAACCGATTTTCGATATCCTGCTTACCCCGTGTTGTGGCTAAATATCCATCATCCTCAGGATTCCCAGTATAACGGTAAACAGCATTGATGTTTTTTGTTCCCAACAAGTTAGTAATCCAAAGGTTTATATTAAGGTTACCCATTTTTCTATTGCCATTATCATCCGTTCCTAATTTGATAGGCCATGATTTATCGATCTGGAAATCCAGTCTGAATTGTGCCGGTAATCGCGATCCGTTGATCTGACCGGTTAATTGATCTCCTCCAGGTCTTTCAAATATAGATGATGCTCTTTTTGATGCTGAATACGGGGTTCCGCTATTGAACCTTGCAATAAAGTTAATTCCAAAATCAGCAAGTGGTTGAGAGGTTCCATTTCCAGGGCCATTATAATTTGCTCCTCTGCCGTATCGCCAGTCGAATGTTAGAGCCAGATTGTGTCGGCTATCAAAATTAAGCGGGTATATCGTTCTCAGGTTAGGCTGGCCGGCATTTATTAATGCTTGTGCGGTAGTAGCACTGGAGCCTGTTCCTTCTGCAAACTGAAGATTATAAGCCAAATTTAATCGAACATTTCCGGTTCTTCTTAAATCATAAGTCAATGAAAACCCTTTAACGGTTCCAAAGTCGATATTATCGTATGTACTGTATTGAACAGGATATGCACCAACATAACTTCTTAGCTGAATATTATCCTGCAATTGACGATAATAGATCGACATTTTTAATGATGAGGTCTTTGAAAGTACCTGTTGAAAACCCAATTCGTAATCAACAGTCCTTTCAGACTTAAGATTGGGTTCGTCTATATTTCGATTACCAATTGATCTGATATATAAATAGTCTATCGGATTTAAAATATTCCTTCCGGTAGGCCTTTGAGTTAACACATCATAATGCGCAAAAAACAATGCCACATCTGAAATAGGAAATGAAAATGCAATACGGGGCATCACATTAACCTGTGGTTTGTAATCCTCGAATGCGGTTGATACGTTTTTTAAGTCATCGCTTCCGAAAACCATATAAGGATTAGTTGTTCCATTAATGGTTAACAGACCTGGATCCTGAATTGGGCTACCTTGTGCATCATACCACTGCTCATCGTCACGATAACCAACGATTCGTGTAGGATCATCAACATTATCGACATATACTACATAATCGCTTCCAATCGTTGATGGATGAGAAACAGGCTCTCCGCCAATAGAATTAACTTCCCCTGCTTTATAAGTTTCACCTATTACAAAAGGATCTATTAAAACACCCTGATTGGCATCAAAACGATCGACCCTGATCCCAACATTAAATATAATGTCTTTAAATGCAAATTTATCCATAATATAACCGGCAACATAGTTCGGACTGTAAGCGCCTATTTCGCGGGTAAAGTTTCCGTTTTCGTCGGTATTCGTAAAAAAATCGTTGAAATTTACACTTCCGGTTGTTTTGTTACCAGCGGCATCGTAACCACGGTATTCTACATAATTATTTCCTTGATTTAACAACTCATCAGGACTGAAAAATTCGAGATTTAACTGACTGGGATCTAAAGCGTCAACATCAATGATCACATCTCCGTCCGGATCTAAGCCAAGGCTGGTTCTTAAATTTCTATCGAAAGTAGATTGCGATCCCAGATCAACCAACCTATCATAAGTAACATAGGCCCATGTTCCTTGCGGAAAAGTTACAGTAGAATCAGTTCTATCTAATTCTGTTAAATGGCTGTTGGTTTGTTGCCGGGCCAACAACCATAAATTGATTGGGCCTCTACCAGCATAATCTCCCAAAGCCCAGCGCGACTCGACTCTTTGTTCGAATTCTACCCCTATTTGCAATGCATTTTCACCGATATCAGCCGATCCATTGGCAGAGATCCGGAATTGTTGATTATCGTATTTTCTGTAAAAATTGCTACGAGCACCAGGATGAGTCCAAAGGGCGTAAGGAGCAGCTGGCATTTCTCCATTAATTAAACCATTTCCCGCCTGAATGGCAGTAAGGCTGGAAATATTACCGTTTTCATTGTCTCCGAAAAAATCGTAATACTGGTTGGTAATGGCTGCGGCTTCGCTATTAAATTCGCTTGGAACAAATGTTACCAGCGTATCTTCAAATCCTTGATGAATAAAGGCCTGCCGGTTTGCATCAAATAAATAAAATTTTTGCGATAAAGTAGTATATTTTCCTAAGTTACCATAGCTAAAGTAATTATCCTGTAATTCTTTATCTTCCCAGGTACCACCGCTTTTGGTATAATCGACTAAAATAGAATAAAAGGCATTTTTTACCCCTGTCCCGTTTGGATTATTTTTAAAGCGCTGAACGAAGCGAACATAAGCTCTGATATCCTGGTCGGTAGTTTGTGCATTAAACTCTGAGTCCATCAGTCCTCGTAATCGATTACCGTTACCCCGGTTATCCTTATCCCAATTGTATTGAAGTCCAACAGAAATATCAAATTGCTCAGAAGGAGCTATATCGAATTTACCAGCTACGTTTACCTGCTGTCGCAGATCATTCTGCGTGGTATGCACATCATGAAACGCATCACTGGTCAAAAATTCTGCATTGTATTGGGCGTTGGTACCATCAGAAGAAATTCTTAATGGATCTGCTATAATTTGCTCTCTGACATCGTCGTTGATTTTTACCAATCCAAAAGTAGGTCGGCTATCCAACTCGCTGATGTAATTTGCAGAAACAAAGAAACCAAAGATCGAACGTTCTCTGTTACCTAATGAATCTTTTTTAAACGCTATTGGACCACTTAATAATCCTTCGACAAGATTATATCCGAAATGGTCTAAACCCACACCGTTTTCACCTGATTTGAATCCTGAGGATATAAATTCTATCCCTCCGTATAAATTACTCGAAGCACCTTTTGTAGTAATGTTAACAATACCCCCTGTTACATCACCATAATTCGCCGGTACTCCACCAGTAATAACAGAAACTTCCTGCATGGCTGATTTAGGAACAGTGCTCGAACCAATCACTTTTACACCATCTATATAGTAGTAAGTATTTTCTGCTCTGGCACCACGTACATTCAAATCGCCATCGGCATCAGATGTAACACCGGCTACAGTTGTTGCAATAGAAGATGCATCACGCAATGGCATTTTAGCGATATCTTCAGCGGTAACTGTACCCCCGGAGGCCCCACCATCTCTATCGATCAGTGGCACTACATAATCCACAACTTCAAATTCGTCTAATTCAATTCCACTGACCAAGCTCACGTCCTGGAATGAAATTTTATCGGAGTTAATTAATACTCCTTTAATCAATTTCGAATTATACCCAACAACTTGTACATATAAATCATATCTACCTGGTGCGAGCGGTTTAATGGTATACGATCCATTAATATCAGTAGCTGTACCGGCAATTTGGGCATCACCTTGTTTTATAACTACAGCTGCAAACGGAATAGTTTCACCGGTTTTTTCATCTTTAATTTTTCCTTTTAAGGTACCGGATCCGGGCTGGGCAAAAGAAGGTAATGCAATTGCCAATACAATTGCAAGAGAGTAAAGCTTTTTGAACATAAACAAAGGTTTTAATCATTATAGCAACAACGAGCGCTAATATAGAAAAAATTAGTTCACAAAAGCAAAGGCTTTTTTACAAAAAGTATGAATAAATTATATTTCTAAAAGTAAACTACTCATTTAGCTATAATAATTGTAAAGGTGTAACATTAATAGAGAAAGAAAAAAATAATGTAACCTATTGTTTGCTATTAATATACATTTCTAATTAGCAAAAAACAAGAAAGTTTTAAAACCATCTTTCCCAGAATGGAGGTCTTTTATTTTTTTTCTGTTTTTCTGTTTTACGCAGATTTTTTTTCATTCTTTTCGCCGTTTTTTTTCCCTGGCGTTTATAATGTGATTTTATCGCATCGTCATATTCCTTCTGAGCATCCTTTTCTTTATTTCTGCGTTGCTTAATTAACTCTTTGTCTTGTTTTCGACTACTTTTTGGAGAATCCTGAGAATAAACAACAGAGTTATGCGTTACAAAAAGCACAAATAATACTAGTAATATTTTTAATTTTGCAAACACTTTATTAATACAGCTAATATAAAGAAACGATAAAAATCAATATATTGTACAATACGTGAAAAACAAAATAAGTTTGCGTGTTAGAAGTAATAACTACGAATGAAAAAACTTTTTATAATAAATATCATCCTTTTATCGGTTTTGCTTAATTCCTGTAATAAGGATCAGGTACAAAATCCGGTTCCAAACATTCCATTTGATGTTTCCCTTAATTTAACACTTCCATTATACGAGCCTTTGTTACATGTATTAGGTGGCATTGTTTATTATAATGCAGGTTCGAGAGGCCTTGCTATATTGCGTATTTCGAATGATGAGTTTGCGATTTTTGACAGACACTGTCCTTATAATGTTGAGGATGGTTGTGTGGTTGAAGAAGATGTGGATAATATTGGTGGCTTGATGGATAGTGAATGTTGTAGTTCTAAATTCAGTATGATCAATGCCGGACTTCCAAGTAAAGGGCCTGCTGTTAATGGGCTGAAACCATACCAGTATACATTTAATGGTACAATTCTGCGGATATTTAATCAATAGCTATTGGCTATTGGCAAAATAATAACACTAAAAAACCCCGACATTAACTGCCGGGGTTTTTATTTTATATTATTCTTATTTATCCCTGTTCATAAAATACTGAGTCTGAATCAGAAAGTTCGAATTCGAGGATTG
>Ga0164315_10004538_pt1 | contig 10766 bp, 3 predicted proteins | sample GuaBasSedimGuay6_FD_113737 | JGI IMG/M metagenome (GOLD analysis project Ga0164315, IMG submission 113737) | Subseafloor sediment microbial communities from Guaymas Basin, Gulf of California, Mexico - Guay6, Core 4569-2, 0-3 cm | ecosystem: Environmental > Aquatic > Marine > Hydrothermal vents >...
CCATATTCCCCAAATTTCAAACCATTAATGCTGAAGGGCAATATTTCATTTTCAGCGTGGAACGGCATTGACATCTCTGAGGATATGAAGAAAGCCATAGAGGATGCGCCGAATGGAGACTGTGTGTCCTGCGGAATTAATTTTCAAATCGAAAATTTAATTCTTCTAGGAAAAGACAAAAAAATATTTAATCTCAATCCAAGTCCGTTCAAGACTGACTGGTTAATTTTCCATCATACTACCGATTCTCATCTTGTTAATGTTGATGAGGATAAAATGCAATTGTCGACATTGACCGGGGAAGGAGGTCTTCGCGAACACATTGCTGATTATGTCATTGTTTATGAGGACAATAGCGAGTTTCGAACAAATATCAAACGCCGTCATCAAATCAGCTCTTTTACGCGCGTTTGGGGCGAAAATTGCGTGCAGGCGGTGGCACACAAAAAGCCACACCCATTGCGACAGCATCACGAACAGGGAAAAGAATGTCGTGATGATTCCTGGGGATATACCCAGCGTCGAGCCGATTCCGCCGACTTCCTGCCTTGGACAAATTGGCTGTGGGCCTGCGAGAATCCATATCCAAACAAGGTCATAAAAAACATTCGTTTTGAATCTGTCGCGGGAACGATTGTCATATCAGCAATATCCATTGGCTCCGCAAGTTCAAATCCTCTGCGCTGGCAGTCTAGGCGCAAAGCGATGATGTCATTGCCCAAAGGCGGCAAATTCAATCCGGATATTAACAAAGATGGACTATATGAAGCGATTCAGTTGGACTTGGGGCAGGTGATTTCCGCTTCCCCGGTAAACATTTATAGTTCTGACTCATGGTGTGATCTGAAAGAAAATCAATATCCTGAAATATCACAAGACAAAATATTGATTGAATATACGGCGCATCAGGATGCCGTGTTTCATCTTGCGAATGGAAATCAGAAAGCAGTTGCTTCCATATATAATGACGGCTGTAAAGATAAAATCCAAATAGTTAATCCTGCAAAAAAATCCGTCAGGATCAAAGTTCTGGATCCCCAAAGCAAAAAACCGGTTCCAGTCAGACTGCATATTCACGGGGAATCCGGCGAATACCTGCCGCCAATTGACCGGCATCGAATTCCAAATGAAGCATGGTTTGAAGATTACAGTGTGGATCATATCGAGGGCACACATTTTTCTTCATATATTTCCGGGGACACAATCGTCAAACTGCCCCTTGGAAATATCTATATTGAAATATCCAAAGGATTTGAGATCGAAGCCATCCGCAAAACAGTTGAAATTCAAGATAACACGGATGAGATTGTGCTAGAATTGAAAAAAGTTCTTCCGTGGCGAGAAAAAGGCTGGGTAAGTGCCGATACTCATGTGCATTTTCTTTCGCCCGCCACCGCCATGCTTGAGGGCGAAAGCGAGGGCGTAAACATTGTCAACCTGCTGGCGAGTCAGTGGGGAGAATTAATGACCAACGTGGGTGATTTCGATGGAAAAACCACCTTCGGATCAAAAGAATGCGGCGGCAAGGGCGAATACATGGTTCGGGTCGGAACGGAAAACCGTCAGCATGTAATGGGACATATCTCTCTGCTAGGCTATGAGGGAAATATGATTTCACCGATGACCACCGGAGGTCCTATGGAGTCAGCAATAGGGGATCCCGTAGAGGTTTTGCTCACCGAATGGGCAATGCAGTGCAAAAAACAGAACGGCGTAGTAGTCGTTCCTCATTTTCCCAGACCCCGACTGGAACATGCCGCCTCTATTGTCAGCGGAAATATTGATGGAGTTGAATTTTGCGGCGGCATAGATGCTTATTCGCTGCTCGACTGGTACCGTTACCTTAATTGCGGCTATATGACCGCGGCAGTCGGCGGGACGGACAAAATGTCCGCGACTATGCGGGTTGGAAAATCCAGAACCTACACAAAAATTGATGAAAATTTAGAGTTTAATTACGAATCATGGAAAGACGCAGTCAGAAAAGCCAATACTTTTGTTACATTAGGACCGCTTCTTGAGTTTTCGGTTGACGGCAACCCTTTAGGCTCAAGAATCAAGATGAGCAGAAACGGTGGGACTGTCGATGTTGCATGGGAAGCATCAAGCATCAGCACGCAAATGACGAAAGTGGAACTTATCGTCAACGGGGAAATCCGTGAATCACTTTCTGTTGACCCGCGCGAAGCGAAAGGAAACTGGTCGGTCAAGATTGAAAAAAGCACTTGGTTCGCCTTATTGATTCGCGGAAAAACAGCTTCCGGCGAAAAGGAAATTATCGCCGCTCACTCTTCACCAATAATGATTGATGTCGAAGGTTCACAGTTTCACAGCCAGGCGGATGCCATTACTATTCTCGAGCAAATTGAGGGTGCAATGGCTTACCTTGACACAATCGGAACCAAGGCAGAGGCGCAGGCTTACAAAAGAATGAAACTGCTACTTACATCCGCTCATCGAAGTCTTCACAATCAAATGCACAATACCGGATGTTATCACAAACATTCACCAGTAGATAATCATCCGGAACATTGAAAAAGATTAAAAAGTTACCCATAACAAAAGCATAAACCATGCTAAAGTTACCCATAATAAAAGCATAAATCATGCTAAAGTTACCCATAATAAAAACAATTCATGTCTTGCGGTGATGATTATTAACTGATATGGTCTGTTTGATGGGATTAGAAATTATAGGAGACATTGTTATGTATAGATCTGCGATTAGGTATCTCCAAGATTGGAAAAGTAGACGAAACAGGAAGCCGCTTGTTATTCGTGGTGCTAGGCAGGTGGGGAAGTCATATCTTATAAGAAATTTCGCAAAAGAAGCATTCGATAATATAATAGAATTAAATCTTGATGATGATTCCAGTGTACTTCCATATTTTGAGAAATCTGATCCACACGAAATAATCAAGTTGCTTGAAGTACATTTTAATACAAGTTTTGTTTTAGGGAAAACGCTTCTTTTTCTAGATGAAATACAGGCGGCACCGCACTTGTTTGCTAAGCTTAGATACTTTTATGAGAAAATACCTGAACTGCATGTGATCGCTGCAGGATCGTTATTGGAATTTGTTCTTGAGGAGCATGATTTTTCTATGCCTGTTGGTAGAATTGAATATATGTACCTTGGCCCAATGATGTTTTCTGAATTTTTAATTGCAACTGGTCACGAGCAGTTAGTTCAGTATATGGCCGACTACAAACTGACTGATGATTTTCCGCTGCCATTGCACAATAAGCTTTTAGAATTAGTGAAATCTTACATGGTTGTTGGGGGGATGCCGGAAAGTGTTAAGGAGTTTGTTGATAGCGGTTCATATCTGGATTGTGATTTTATCAAGGCGAATATTCTGGCAACCTATAAAGACGATTTTGGCAAGTATGGCGCAAAGGTTAACCAGCAACATCTATTGACTGTATTTAATGCCCTGCCAAGTGTTGTGGGAACAAAGGTGAAATATGTAAATATTTCCCGCAGTGAGCGAGCTAAAGATATATCACGTGCTCTATACCTGTTGTCGTTGGCGAGGGTTTGCCATCTGGTTTATCATAGTTCATGTAATGGTATTCCGCTTGGAGCAGAAATTAACCGAAAAATATTTAAGTCAATTTTTCTTGATGTTGGTTTGTTACTTGGCGCGTGTGGTTTGACTATGAAGGAAATTGTTGAATCTTCCGATATTATGTTAATTAATTCGGGGCAGGTATGTGAGCAGTTTGTTGGCCAACATTTACTATATCAGCGGGAGTTATATATGGAGCCGCAGTTATATTATTGGCTCCGAGAAAAGGCTGCATCAAATGCTGAGATTGATTATGTAGTGACATATGGTCAAAAAATCATACCGATTGAGGTTAAAGCCGGAAAGACTGGTTCACTCAGGTCTTTGCATCAATTTATTATTGAAAAAGATACAGATTTAGCTGTAAGAATTTGTGGTGCAGTGCCATCTCTTGTGTCGTGTCAGGGGAAAATGCCGAATGGGGCATCATATAGCAGTCGGATCATGACATTGCCATTTTATATGATAGAGAATATGGACAGTTTATTGGCGTCAGTCGTGTAGCAGTTAGAAAATAATGTTGTGTGACAAGCATAGCATTGCGGGCAGGTCGTAATCCAGTCCCGCTAAGCGGGATCGTCCATCATCGTCCACCATCTTCTCTAAATCCCGCCAATTTTATCATGGCAGACTTATAGCGTTACATACTCCGCTGTCTGAATTCCAAAAAAAGCAAAAAAGCAAAAACACCCCTTGATATATACGGTGCATCTGTTATGGTTGCGTTGATGTTGTTTTGTTTGTGTGTTTTTGAGGCTGAACAAGTAGACAGAGTGTTGTGAGGGTGTTAAAGGTTGAAAGCTTTTGGCAGAACTGGATTTTATGAAAGGATGTGAATGATGCATTGGATTGATTGGTTGATTGTTATTGTGCCTGTTTCGTTTATTTTGTGGATTGCGTTTCATTCGCGCAAGTATATTCATGGTGTGGTCGATTTCCTTGCCGCCGGGCGACTGGCTGGGCGCTATGTCCTGACTGTTGGAGATATGACTGCCGGGTTGGGGCTGATTACCATGGTGGCGGTTGTTGAAGGATCTCGCCGCAGCGGCTTCGCTATGGGTTTTTGGGGGCTCAGCACCTCTATTGTCGGCACACTGGTAGCACTGACTGGATTCTGTGTCTACCGTTTCCGGCGGAGCAAAGCTCTGAGCAACGGGCAGTTTTTGGAAATGCGATATAGTCGCAAGGTGCGTATCATTGCTTCATTCATTCGTATTCTTTCTGAAATGATCATCAATTCAGTCAGCCCGGCAGTTTCCGCGATGTTCTTTATTTATTTCCTCGGGCTTCCGCAGAATTTCACGCTCTGGGGAATATCAGTCGCCACATATCCGTTTTTGGTCGGGGTAAATTTGCTTATAGCCTTGGCTGTTATCCTGCCGGGTGGAAGGATTGCCTTATGCATCACTGATGCAATTCAGGGGCTTTTCTGTTATCCCATCTTTATTATGATTGTGGGATACATTATCTATAACTTTTCCTGGGATAACCAGATTGTTCCGGTGCTGACAGACCGGGTGCCAGGAGAGAGCTTTCTAAACCCGTTTGATATATTCAACCTGCGAGACTTTAACATTGTTTTTGTGTTGGTAATGGTAATAGGCTCGACTTACAATAGAGGTGCTTGGCTTGGCAATGATACCTCCACTGCCGGGCGCACGCCGCATGAACAGAAAATGGCTGGTATCCTAGGTATGTGGCGAAACGGATTTGGTCAGCTGATGCTCGTGCTGATAGGCATGGCTGTTATTGTAGGTATAAACCATGCCGATTTTGCCCCTAGGGCTCATGAAATTCGTCAGGAGCTATCGGCGAGGGTTGCAGGCGATGTAGCTCGCTCCGATGCCGAGGCGGAGAATCTCAAAAAGAGTTTCAGCGTCATTCCGCCATTGGTTCATACTATCGGCGTTGATGAGCCTATGAGCCAGAAAAATGATTTGGATACGGTTTATCTGGATGCAGCTAAGAAGACCATTGGTGATACACCGGAGGGGAATTTTATATTTCAGAAATTCAGCACGCTTTATAATCAAATGATACTGCCGGCGAGTTTTCGCAGAATGCTGCCTACCGGGCTTTTGGGGGCATTCTTTCTCATCGGCATTCTGCTGATGATTACCACGGATGACTCGCGCCTGTTTAACGCCTCGACGGCAATTGTTCAGGATCTGGTGCTTCCGTTCAAGAAGAAAGAGATGACGCCTAAGCAGCACATGCGGCTTGTCAGATGGGTTACGGTTGGCGTGGCGCTGTTTTTCTTTATCGTGGCTGTATCACTCACCCAGCTGGACTATCTGCAGATGCTTACATTCATCGTGTTGGCTCTTTGGCTGGGTGCAGCCGGGCCGCTGTTTGTTTTTGGACTCTATAGCCGGTTCGGCAATACCATTGGTGCGTATTGTTCTTTGATATTCGGCTCAGGCTTCGCACTGATCTCTGTCCTGGTCCAACGCAACTGGGCGGAAGTGGTCTACCCGTTCCTTGACTCGCATGGCTGGGTCGAGTCCGTCGGTTGGTTCCTGACCAAGGTCAGTGGGCCGATGAACCCGTATGTTGTCTGGGAGATGAGTGCGGTTAAGTGTCCGATCAACAGTATGGAATTTTGGTTTATGGCCATGTTGTTGGCAACGATAGGCTATGTTGCCGGTTCTTTGTTGACATTCCGCAAGCCATATAATTTGGATCGCCTGCTGCATCGTGGCAAGTACAACACCGACGGGGTTGAAGAGTTTAAAATGAAATGGACATTGAGAACGATGTTTGGAAAACTTATCGGCATCACCCCTGACTATACCCGAGGCGATAAAGCCATTGCCTACAGTGTTTTCTGCTTCACCTTTATCTATCAGTTCGGGTTTCTTTTTCTGATGGCGGTGATATGGAACGCTATCAGCCCCTGGCCGGTGTCATACTGGTCGTCGTATTACTTTATAATCTACCTGGTTGTTACTCCGATTATTGGAGTTATTTCTTCGGTATGGTTTACTTGGGGGGGTATCAAAGATATTCTGCAGTTGTTCAAAGACCTTGCCAAACGTGTGGACAATCCGCTCGATGACGGTCGTGTGGAAGGCCATGTATCGCTGGTCGATGTCGAAAAATTTGGAAAAGATGAAGATTAATTGTGCCTAATCGTTAGTATTCTCAATTTGATTGGGTGGACGATGATGGGCGACGATAATGGATGACGATGGAGAAAATGGTGAACAAAGGAATCGTCCACCCCCATCGTCGCCCGACATCGTTTGCCCTCTTTTCCTGACCGCCCTCCATTTTTACCAGAGTACTAGGGCTTTGCCCGTCGCTTTCGGTTCTGAGAACCGACTCTACAAACTCCTACAACTTTGTTCTCAGAACGAATCTTGTAGTGTTCGTTCTCAGAACGAATCAGCGGCAGGCGAAAGCTGCCGCAGGCTCGCTCGTCCCGCTTAGCGGGATTCGCCCTACCTTCTAACATCGCACCAACTTTAAACTCGGACGGCGAAGATGTCTTTGTCGGCGAAACGATAAGATGACTGAGTTGCTGAAATCGCTTGACTTAGAATGACTTAATATTTATGTTTGCGCCATGAATGGAATAGATTCCAAAATGGTTATCAATATGGGCACACGACGCAAGGGCGAACCGGTCTATGCACCGCTTGCGGAGATGCTTCGTCGGCAGATTCAATCCGGCAGTTTTGCGGAGGGGGATTTTGTGGGGCGTGAAGCTGATTTGGCCGAATTAGCGGGGATTGGACGTAGATCTGTGCGCAGTGCGGTTGATATTCTTGTGGGAGAGGGGCTGGTTGAACGTCGCCCCGGACGTGGTAAAGGACTGTTTGTGAGGAAAAAGGCTGCACTGAATCGGGCGGTCAAGTTGATTATGCCAACGGAGTCCATTCGTTTATGGGCGGATCTGGCTGCCGGGGCGCGACAGGCTGGACGGGAAAGAGGCTTGGATATTCTGGTTCAGGACACACAGGGTGATGAGGACGGTGGCCTTGGCGTTCTTGAGCATCTGCCTGAAAGCATGGTGTCGGCGGCCATTATCCGACCACCGGATGATCCAATGGCGGTTGAGATATTGATGAAATTAAAGCTATCCGGTTTTCCCTTTGTTCTGCTGGATTTATCCAAGGGGCTTGTAGCACCACTGGTTACATCCAACCACTATGCCGGTGGGCATTTGGTGGGTGAACGGCTGGCTGAACTCGGGCATCAGCGTGTTGGTTTTCTGGGCGATACAGCGATAGAAACGATCAGGATTCGACTGGACGGACTGCGTGACGCACTGGCGGAGCAGAATCTGGTTATTCGTCCTGATTGGATTAGCAAAGCGGATGAGGATGTAGCGGTTGCGCGAATGATGAGCCTGCCAGAGCGTCCGAGTGCAATTTTTTGCGGAAACGATGGAATTGCAGCGGTTTGCATGAAAGCGCTGAAGGCGCTGGGGCTGAGTGTGCCGGGCGATGTCAGTGTGGTTGGGTTTGATGACGAGGATTTTTGCGAACTGCTGGAGCCGACCCTTTCGACTGTTCGCCAGCCAGCATTTGAGATGGGTGTGCAGGCGGTCGAGTTGCTGGTGAAGCAGATGCAGGGAGTGCTTTCAGAAGATGAAATGAATTGTACATTACCGGTTACGTGGGTGGAACGCCACTCCACAAGCCGGATTGATGAAAAAGAATGAAGCTGGGGGCTGCTAAAGGTAGTGTCAAAACATAAGGAGAAAATGATGAAAAGAACTGAAGACAAGAAGAAAATACATATTGTATCTTACACGCACTGGGATAGGGAGTTTCGTTTTGATTTTGAGACTACTCGCATGTGGTTGGTGAAACTGTGGGATGATCTTCTGGATACCATGGCAAAAAAGCCGGATTATAAACATTTTACCATGGATGGTCAGTTTGTGCTGGTAGATGATTATCTGGAAATCCGCCCGGAACGGGAAGAAGAAGTTCGCAAGTTAACCGCCGAAGGGCGACTTCAGCTCGGTCCATGGTATGCACTGCCGGATAGCTCCTCTATTCACGGCGAGTCACTCATTCGTAATCTGATGACCGGTCTGAAAAAGTCACGCGATTTCGGCGGTGCGATGAATGTCGGCTACAATGTTTTTTCATTCGGGCAGATTGCCCAGCTGCCGCAGGTTTATGATGGCTTTGGCATCGGTTTTATTTTCTTCTATAAACACATGGATCGTAAGCGTTCGCGCTTTGATGAATTCATCTGGCAGGCACCAGACGGAACACAGATTCCGACTACACATCTTGGCAGTGAAGCACGTTGGAATTTCTTTTTTGCCGGTCATGTTCCGATTATGTACGGACTTGATCCGTGGGATAAGGATTGGCAGTACAAGCTGGGCGATCTTGGTAAATCTTTTCACCTTTGCGAAGCTGATAACTATGCCAATTTTCATTTTATAACCGAACCAGAAACAACCTTCCATCCTGAAAAGGTCAAGGAAGGTTTTGAACGCACATTGGCTACGTTGAAAACAACGACCATTCCTGAACATCTATTGTTTTGGGACGGTACGGACTTTACAGCACATCATCCGCTTATCCCAGAAGTTATTGATGCGGCAAACAAAGAAATCGGAGATGAATACGAAGTTACGCACAGTACTATGGATGAGTACGCCAATGCTATCAAACCTCTTATGGCTGAACGTGATATTGATATTGTTACTGGCGAAATGAAAGATGGGCCAGTCGGGTCAATTCATACGGATGTTTGCTCGATTCATCCTGATTTGAAACGCAGAAATACACTTGCGGAGAATAAGCTTTACCGTCTGGCTGAGCCTTTGGCAACTGCCGCTTGGACACTGGGTGCGAATTATCCTACTAAATATATTGAGAAAGCGTTGAACTATCTCTTTCTCTCGCAGGCACACGATTCACTGCATGGTGTTGGGCCTGGCAGCATGTGCGACGATATTCGCAATCGCCTGTTACAGGCTGATGTGATCGCCGAAAACGTGGCAGTTGATGCGATGCAGTCGCTTGCCGCCGGTATAAACACTGCCGATGCAGATGCTGATCTGTTTCTTACTGTATTCAATGGTTGTGGATTTTCGCGGACTGAGGTTATTGAGTCTTATATAGATATTCCACGAGATGCCTGTGTAGATGAATTGTCTATTGAAGATTCCAGCGGTAATGTTATGCCACTTTACCTGATGGAAAAAGTTGAAGACCGCGGCGGCATTTATCATCCTCGTAGCCGGAATATGCCATTTTATATAAACCGTTTTCGTATTCTATTTGAAGCAAAAGATGTTCCAGCTGTCGGCTATAAGGTCTTTAATGTAAAGTGGACAGACAAAAAACAGTATCCTTATCCGCATGAAGATTGGGATGCACTGAAATTCCCATTTGAAACATTGTCCGGTGGTAATACCCGCGGTGCGGAAAATGAATTCGTGATCCTTAAAATAGCTGATGACGGGACTCTGGAAATTACCAATAAATCAACGGGCAAGGTATTTCGTGATCTGAATTATTTTGTTGATGGTGGAGATGACGGAAATCTCTATCTATATCGTCCACCGGAAATAGACGCTATTATTTCTACACAGGGCAATAAAGCAAAAATTTCACGCATAACTGACAGTGCTCTTATGACGAAATTTATTGTTGAGACATCCATGTCGCTACCGGACAGTTTTGAAAAACAAAATCGTTCACGCAGTAAATATGAAACGGTGGTTCCAATAGTCTCGGAGATTACTCTGCGCAAAGATTCGCCGATTGTTGAGATTGTATCAACGGTTGATAATAAAGTAAAAGATCACTGCCTGCGCATTGGTTTTGCAACTGGGTTGAAAGCCGAAAAAACATCAGCAGGAGCAGTGTTTGACGTAAATGAATATGCTACGGCTCCAACACGTGATGGAAATTATCGCGGACAGGAACTTGCCCGTCATCAACAGCATCTGTTCATGGATATATCCGACGGCAAAGACGGCTTGGCTGTATTGAACGATTCACTGCGCGATTATGAAATCATAGACCACAAAAACGGTACTTTTGTCAAAAGTTTTCTCAGAGGCATACCACTTCGGATTCCAGTGGACAATCGTAAGTGGGTCGAATATCCCGGCGATGACAGTGCTCAATCTCTTGGCAAATATACAACCCGTTATGGTTTGATGGTTCATGAAGGCGATTGGGAGAATGCCGGAATATTGCAAAATGCTCAGGC
>Ga0164315_10004539_pt1 | contig 10765 bp, 13 predicted proteins | sample GuaBasSedimGuay6_FD_113737 | JGI IMG/M metagenome (GOLD analysis project Ga0164315, IMG submission 113737) | Subseafloor sediment microbial communities from Guaymas Basin, Gulf of California, Mexico - Guay6, Core 4569-2, 0-3 cm | ecosystem: Environmental > Aquatic > Marine > Hydrothermal vents...
AGAGCCACCATCATAAGCTGTTATATAACCAGCTCCTAATGACCTTATTTTTGTTAGAATATCAAAATAATTTTCTTTTGTTACTGTTCCAAAATTTGCAACTTCTTTGAACCCATATTTTTCTAAATTCTCATCCATGTCTTTAGCATGACCAAATCTTCCTTTTGGTAATAATCCTGATTGTTGTAATAATTCTGCTGTTCCTCTACCACACATAAAATTGGATGGTGGTTTATAACTAGAATCATTTTTTCTATTCAATGCTGATTGTGAAATTTTTGATTGATTGTAGCTAGAGCTTTTACTACCAGAGCCACCACCCATATTAGAACCTTTTATATTTTCGCCAAAATCAGTTAAACCATCTGTTGCATATATAGCTTGATCAAATTTTCTACCCAACCAACCAAAATACCAATTAAATGGTTTGGTTGTCATATCATAAAGTTTTTTAGCTTTATCTTTAACAGGTTTTATTTTTTTATCAGTTTCTTCTCCAATAAAACGTATACCATTTTTTAAAGTTGGATATAATTCACCTATCTGTTTATATAAACTATTATCAATACTATCCATAAGACCATCTAATAAAGCATCTTTAAATCCTTTAATAGAGGTTACAGTTTTAGACATATAATCATAAATCTGTTTTGATGTAATTTTACCCAATGTTACATTAGAAAATACTTGAGCAAAGCCAGCACCAAGAGTTCTCATAAAACCAGAAACACCTGTTAATTCAGAACCACTTGTAATTTCTTTAGAATTAAAAACACCTTGTATAAAACTAGCACCAGAGCCAAGAGCTAAAACACCAGCAAGAGCTGTTCCCATACCAGAAAGAATTGTAACACCTATACCAGAAAGAGCTTTTTTAAATAAACCACCCTTTGTTAATAAAGATTTAAACACCATTCCAATAACTACACCAACACCACCCTCAACTACACCACCAACAACATTACCTGTGTAATCCTGACCTTGTAAACCAGAACCACTAGAACCACTAGAACCAGCTCTAAAAGAGCCATCTAACGAACCAGCAATTTTTTCTAATAAGCTAATAGATTTCTTTTCTCTTTTTTCTTCTTTAACTGCTTTCTCTTCAGCCCAAAATTCTGCGCCATCATTAGCAGGAGAGTTTTCACATTTTTTAGTATTTTCAGTATTAGTATAAATAGCATCTCTAATCTCTTTCAATACTGAAACAATTGGCGAATTATTCATTAATGATTTAAGAGTATTATCAGAACGCATTAATTGATTTGCAAATTCATGTGATTGAGTTGGATTCATATTCGCATTTCTTTGAATAGAATTATTACTCATTTTTTTTAAATGTCTTTCAATACCTACTAATGCTTTATTCATAATTTACCTCATTACTATTTACTTTCTTGTTTTTCCATTTTCTTTATTATTGAATTAGAATCTTTTAAAAATTTTGATATAATATTCTTTTCTTCTTCTGAATATAAAGTAGTTGAAGGTAACAATTCTTGCATAGTTTCAACAAAAAATGTAATAGTCTCGAATGTATTCATTTCATCAGTATCTATTTTTACTTTATCTTTTCTAACTATTTCAGCCCATTTCATTATTTACTCTCCTGTATATCTGTATTCACCAACATTTGAAAAATATCAAACTGATAGGGTATCATTCCTTGTAACTCACTTAGACTATAGCTTGAATATCTAACCATATCATGTAGATTTTGATAAAATAATTGCAAACTAACATACCCAAAAGTTAAGTGAGAAATACGAAAAAATCATCTTCTACTCGTTCAAATATCTTTCCACATGATTCACATTTTTTCCTAATTTTAAGATATAGATTAGCCATATCATTTTTTTCTTTTTGTAAATCTTGTATCTGTGCTTCTGTTAATTGTGATAAAATCTTTTCTAATAATTCTTCTATAGTAAATTCATTAAAAACTTTTCCTTCAAATATTACCTTTTTAATACTATAAGCAATATTCACTAATGCAAGTTCTAATGTTTCTTTAATGAGTATTTTATCTATTCTTTCATCTGAATCATTATCTATATCAATTTTGCTATCTGTCTTACTAGCTAGATAATCAACAAAATCAAGTTTAACTGGTTGCAATTCAATTGTTAATTTATCATCTATCTTTACTATCTTTTTACATTTTTCTGAATTTTTAACAAATATAATATCTTCAACTTCATCAACACATTTTTGAGGTTTATTGAATTGTTCACATTCATTATTATCACATTGAATTTGATACTCTATCATTTCAGATTTAGAAATTGAGCGTAGTTTCAAATTCAAATATATTAAATCAATCAAAAACATATCATCTATATTGTATTCTGATGTGATATTGGCTTCTAATATTCTTTTGATATTGATTAGAAATTCTGATTTATTTGATAAATCTACCATACTTTCTAAAACTATCTGTTCTTGAGCTACTGTATAAGGTTTTACTTTTAAAATATCTTTTGAAACTGGAAGCTTAATCTCTTGTATAGGTCTTGAATCATAATTGGGTAACATAAATTTTCTCCTTAAAATATATTTTTATTTACTTTTATGTTATAATTTTAATAATGTTGAATTTAAAGGAGAATGATTTTATGAATGAACGAAATGATGAAATAATATATGACTTGAAAAAATGCAAAGAAGAAAATAAAAAATTGAAAGGTATCATTAATAAGAGAAAGGTAACTTATGTTGATGTTGGAGAATTAACAGAATTGCAAGCTAGAAAATTAATTAAAGAATTGAAAGAAAAAATGAATAATATCTAAAACTTAAAAGAAGCTCTTAGTGAGCTTCTTTTTTCTTTCCCTATAGTTTCTATCATCTACTCAAAATAAATGCTCTCAGCATAGCTTAAAACTCTCTAAAACTTAAATATTCTATTGATTGTCTTAGTTATTCCAGAAGTATATTTCTTTACTGGACTAATAATGTTATTTATGTTAGAACCAAAACCACCAAATTTCTTAGTAATCTTACTTGTAATATCATTTATTCGTTTGTCAATACCAGATTGAAACTTATTTATTTGTTTTGTGAATGGTGAAGTTAATTTATTTATTTGCTGTCCAATACCAAATGTATCAAAATCACTTCCAAACTTACCTAGATAATCATTAATTTTATCTAATCCAATATCATTATTAATAGTATTAGAAAAGTTATTAGTTTTATATTTTCTAGTATAAGAATTCCAATCATCTCCAACTGAAGAATATAGAACATTATTCATAGTATATTTTGAACTAGCAAAAACAAATGATATAGCTAATTCACTTAATGAATCAGTGCTTGCCATTGATAAAGCAATATTACTTCTATTCACCGGATACGCTTCAGCTAATTCAACACCATAAATTCTTTGTTTCTGTCTATCAAGCATATATATTTCAATAGTTCCAATATAATCTTCATAATAACCAGCCTTAAAATCATCAGTAATAATTATTGATTTCCATTTTTGAAAGAAGTCTAACACTTTACCAGTTGAATCTAATAGAAATGTAACTGTAATAGGGTCAAAATCTATACCTGTTGCTATTAATCTTTTTTGACTATGTGTAACCATTTCCATAGTTTGAATAGTTTCAAAAGGAAAATCAGTTGCAGAACATAGAAATGATAATATCTCAGATTGAGCATTTAACGATGATGGTGGTTTAATTAGTATCTCATAGTAGTTTGGTCTAAGTAAATCACTGAATTGACTTTTAAATTTTTCTATGCTCATTATAACAACCTTTAAAATATATTTGTTATTATTTACTTATTTTAAAAAAGTAGTAGACAGATTGAAAATCATGTGCTATTATCAAATTATAGAAACAAAGGAGATTTAAAAATGAGAAAAGAAACATATCTTCCACCATGCAAGTTGATTATAAACTTCACAGAGTATAATCAACTTGTTAATATTTTTGAAAATAGAGATTGGTTTGTTAATCAGCCAGTTTATGATGTTAAAACGATTTTTGTGTATTTAATCAGAAACAAGCTTTATAATATTCAAACAGTCAAAAAATTCAACTCTCTAGATGTTCCATTGATTTCATTTCAAAAATTTCAAGAAGAAATTAGAAAAATTGTTAATGTTAAAATATGGTGCGATTTGTCTCCTGTTAAATTTGTGTGCAATTCGCCAAAAAAGACTAAGCAAATGATAGAATGTTTAAAAGTTGTCAATTTAAAAATACCAGATGAAGATATATTATTAAATCAATTTCTTTTTCAATTAAAAAATGGTAAAATATCACACTTCAACAATGTTAATTCATTTCATAATTCACCATACTTTCAAAATACATTTTCTGATATATTTAATCAAATCATTGAGTATAAGCAACACCATAATAGATTTATTCAACGTGGAGATACCATCATTGAGTTTTATCTAGAAAAGGAAGTTAATGAATACTCAATTGATATTACAACTGAATTACGAGGTTGGGAGGGTGGTTCAGATATATTTTTTATTAGAAATATCGAAAATGATATAATCAAAGCCTTTAATCAAAAAGAAAACTTCTCATATGAACTGAAGAAATAGATTAATCTAAAACTTAAAAGAAGCTCTTAGTGAGCTTCTTTTTTATTGTATTTTTTCATAATAATTCTATTATAACATAAAAAAGAGCTAGAAACTAATCTAGCTCTTTTTTAAATATTCTATCTAAGCAACTCTTTCCCAATAATCATATGAGAATGTTATAGGTATTTCAATTAATGTATCTGAACTATCCCAGTTCAAATCAGTATCAGGTAAAATCTTAGGCCAGCACCCCACAAATTTGTATCTTGCTAATGCTTCACCAGATTGACCTAGCATTTCAACAAAGCAATCTTTTTTGTATTGTGTCTGATTATTAGCACCCATACCAGAATCATTATCTTTGATTAATAAATGCCAAGCTTCGATTTCGTTGTATCCTAGAAAATTTTCATCTAGCAAAAGTGTAACATTCCAATCATTGAATGTTTTATCACCCGGAATTTTACATTGTGAACCTTGATAGTTTACAATAATTTCACCAATATTTGTTCCGGGTAGCATACTTCCTTTGAATAAATATTTACTACCTTCTGGTAATGAGCCTATTTCCATCGTGAATTTATTAGGTCTACATCCACCCATGAACTGACTTTTAAATCCTTCAATCTTCATAATTTTCTCCTATTTTTATATTAATGGATTAGCAACAATCAACTCTTCAAAGTCAACATTAGACTGTGTTGAACTGAAATTTAATTTTATCCATTCGACACTATTGAACGGTTTTACATAGAAATCTCCAATCATCATATTGTTATCTCTAATTTCAGCAGTATTATTACTTTCATCACAAACAATCAAATAATCTTCAATAGCTTCTTGACCTTGTAATCTTCTGAAATATGGCTCAACATCAGAAATAAATCTTCTTCTCATAGCAGGTGTATGTTTTTGAAAGAGATAATATAATGAACTATTAACAGTTGCCTTTCTCAAGAGAATAAACAATCCTCTTGTTTCAACTCTAGAAAATGGTGTCTGAACTGATGTTAAACCCGTTTTTTGACTCATGCAACAAAATCCAGCATTTCTAATATTATAAATAGTATTAATACCTTTTGGATTTAAAGTGTCTCTGAAAGTTTCAGAAGGATTAAAAGCTAATTTAATACAATTCTTAATCTTTCCTCTAGTAATTCCAGCAGGTGCTTCAAATGATTCTGATATAGCATATAGACCAGCTATATCACCACTGATTGGAACCCATCTATACTTATCATTATAAATATCTTTTTGATACTTATAATCACCATAAAAACCATAAAATGAACTATCTTTATTAATAGTTGTTCCAAAATAAGTTATTAAATTAGATGATTTTAAAGAATCTGTAGTTGCTAACCCTCCAACTAAATCAACTTTTTTAGCTCCAAACACACCACGCATTAATTTATTAACTTCTAATATATTATCAACAATATGTTGAATAACATCTTCACCAGAAGCCATATCCATATTAGCACCATCAAATATTACATCTACATCAACATCATTTGGATTAACAAATAGATTATAGCTTGCAATAACATCAGAGCTTGTTGGATTAGTTGCATTACCACCAATAAGGTTAGTAGCTACCATTGATAATACAGTTGCTTCACCAGTGTTATGATAAGCATGAATGAGAGATGAATAATTATCTAAGTAAGTTTCTATATAATTATTTTCACCTCTATAATTTTTTGTTCCTTCTGTTAATGAAACAATATGTTTTTCAATAATTTCATCATTCAATAAAACAGCTATTGCAATTTCACCAGAAACAGGAGCAAATTCAAAATTATCTTTAAATGTCATAGATGGAGTTATCCATCCCTTTGAAACATCTGGTGATGTGGAAGGTGTTGCAAAATCTGCTACATTTGAAATAGCTATTGAAATATTATCACCATAAGAACCACAATATCTAGCAATGAATTTGATAACTTGTTTTGTTTCATTAGCAACTGTAATATCATCATCAAAATTTCTTTTTAAAATATTGATTTCATAATTAGCAACAGCATCATCTATTGTTGCAATAGTAGCAGTTGAACTAGATGTTCCACCTGTAATAACTTCAGCTACTTCAAATGTTCCAGTAACAACATCAATAATAACAGCATCACCAGAAGTTAAAATAATTGTTCCTGTTGCTGAAGATGTTCCACCTGTTACAGTTTCACCAGCTGTAAAACCTGTTCCTGTAACTGCACCATGATTTAATGCTTTTAATGTATCATCAGAGAAACATACTAGACCAGAATTGAAAGAAAGACTTTCGGCAATACTTCTAACAACATATAATTTATTATTATACGCAAGATAGTTTTTAGCACTGAAAAAGTCTGCAAAATTGTTTTCTGTTGGTGCTAGAAATTGATTAACTAAATCTGTTTCATTAGCTATTAATACTCTTTCATCAACTGCTCCCCAAGGGAACTTTCCTACCATACCAGCAAATCTATTAGCAACTTGCTCTGTAGCGTTTAAAAATGTTTTTTCACTATATTCAATTGAAGGTGATAATCCTAAACTCATAATTTACTCCTTACTCTATTAAAGTCTTTTAGCAATGGTTTTCATTTTCTTTTCGGCGTTAGCCAAATCTTGCATCATTGATTGATAAACACCATCAAGTTTTTTATCTTCGATATTTCCATTCTGTTTATCTGCATTATTAACAATAGTTGTCAATTTCATTCTTAATAATTCTGCCCAATTTTTTGTAGCTTCCTCAACAACTTCAACATCATTTATAATTTCATTCCATTTTTTCATAATTTACTCCTTGTAATTTCATTCATTGTTATTTACTTAATTTATATTGCCCCATTTCAAACCACTTGTTTCATCTGTTACTTTTTCAACAACTTCATTAAAATCTATTGTTTCAGAACCATTAGATATAAATCCTAATGTTGGTATCAATTCATCTTCTATTTGAGAACTCAATTTTGAAACCGTTTTAACTTCATCAACATCAAACCAGTTTTCTAATAATTCTTTCTTAGATATAAAATAAGAAAAGTGAACTAATGGGACAACTAAATCATCAAAAGCGTTATCATCAGCTTTATATGTTTCACCTTTCTTTACAAATTGAGATATTTCACTAACAGTTTCAACATCTACTATTTCAATATTTTCTCCTTCTATAAATGTTTTTAAATAAGAACAACCTATTTTCTTTATTGACTTATTCAATTTAATTCCATAATCTTTATTTTCATGAGAAAAATAGATGTTTTCATATTCTAAATCAAAGGCTAATCTATTAGTTATTTCTCTCCCAAATGTGTTTGATTCAACCAATACTAAAGCTTGATTATAATATTCACCAATTTGATAAATAGCTGTTGGAAAATCATTAGTTTTAATCTGATTATTTTTATATCTAGCCACTTGCAAATATTTCTTTTTATGAATATCCATTTTGAATACTTGAACAGTTGAGCTATCACCATTAACACCTTCAGCAACATCTATAATAGCCATATAAGCATGATGTTCTAATGGTGGTTCAAATACAACAAAACTTCCTTCCATTGTTGATTCTATTGCATTTCTTGTTTTCATTTTTTCAAGATAATGAGATTCGATTAATGTTCCACCAGAACCTACAAATTTACATTCATATTCTTGATTCCACTTTCTCAAACCTTTTAACTTATCACCTTGACCTAAATCTGCTATAGCTCTTTCTCTGAAAGCATCATCTCTGCCCGGAACTTCATCCCATTTAACTCTAACAGGTGTATAATTACTATTACCATTTTCTGCACTATTCCAGAATTGATAAAAATGATTATATCCAACAGGTGTAGATGTCATAATAATTTTAGCTTTCTTGTTAGCAGATAATGATGGATAAATAGCAGTATAGAACTCATCCCATAAATTACTTGGAATAACTGCACACTCATCTAGATAAACTAATGAAGTTGTATCACCTCTATTACCTGCACTTGTGGTAGCTTCGGCACAAATTATAGTTTCATTATCAAAATAAATCTCACCTTTATTCCATTCTTCTATACCCAACTTTAAAAAGAAAGGCATTTCTTTATACATATTTTTTAATTTTCTTAAAGTCTTTCTAGCTGTTTTAGCTTTATCTGCAACAAGTATCATAGATTGTAAACTATTAAAAGTGGCAACCCATAACATATAAGCTATCACCAGCATACTCTTACCACTTTGTCTTGGTGCTAACACTATTACTCTATTAGAATTGACTAGAGCATGTTCCATACGTGATTGATAATCTCTTATAACAAATGGTATTAATTGACTAGTTTCAGCATGTGGAACTTTTATATATGTTGAACAAAAATAATGAAAATCATTCTTGCATTTTAATATTTCTTTTATTTCATGATTAGAATAACTACACTTAAAACCACCTCGTTTAAGTTTCTTATCACCTTGATAAAATTTATTAGAATTTTTTTTCATATGTTCCTTATATTGAAAAAGAGTTGAGATAAAATAATTCATCTCAACTCTTATTTACTTAATTAGAAATTATTTTTTCTTCTTTCTAGATTTTCTTGTCTTTTTCTCTTTAAGCTCTTCTTTCACTTCTTTAATAGTTTCTTCAATGATAGCTTTTTCTATTTCTGCAACTTCAACAAGTTCTTCTTCAGTCTCATGAATATCATTGCTATCCAATAAATCTTCAACTTTTGTTTCTTCGATAGCTTCAACTACTTCTTTCACTTCCTCAACCTTTTCAATAACTTCATCAAAATATGTTGGATATGTTCTTGCTATTACTGCAAGTCTTTCTGATAACCAAACAAAATCAGGTTTATCAGCTATAATAGATATTTTTCTACTGTGTATAAGTTTGAAAGGTGTCATTTTTACATTTCTAAATTTAATTTTCATTTATTTTTTATCATCCTTTTTATAGTTATCTCTTCCATAAGCTCTCAAAGGCTTATCTGATGAGTTCCATAATTTCTTAGCCATATCCATTAATTTCTTTGATTCTTTGGCTATATCTTCACTTTCTGAGTGTATCAACATACTTAAAGCACTTAATACTTCAGCCATTGATGAAGAAAATTTTGTTATTTCTTTCACTTCATCAACATTTTTCTTTTCAATTATAATATCTTTCCAACTCATTATTTAACTCCTTTATTTATCACCAAATATACTTGGCTCTGTTGAATCTAATATATCATCAATTTCATCTTCTACTGTATCATTTTCAGATACGACATCAGTAGATTGTAAATCATCTAACACATCTAATTCTTCTATTCCTGTTTCCATTTCTTCACTAGAATATTCAAACTTTCTCATATTTAATATATACTTAGATGTTTTACCCATATAATAAAATGGGTCTTTTGTAGCAACATTGAATATTTCAAATATCAAATCACCCATTGGAACAAATATCAAATCACCTTCTAATGGTATTAATTGACCTGTCTTTGTTTCAAAGCTAGATATAGGTATTTCAAAAGTTGATTGGTCTGTTACATGTAAACCAAATTGACCAAAGATAGAACCATCACCTTCAAATTCTGAATGAGAAGTTAAATACATTAGCATTTCAAAATTATCTTCAAATCTTGATAATGTATCCTCACCTAAAATCAAATCAGATTTTTGAGCTGTTCTTGGTAAAAAGGTTACTTTGATTCCTCTTTGCTTTACAACTTCTTCTTGTAGTTTATTGAAAAAATCAAATTCCTTTGTATGAAAATTAAAATTATGAACCATTAGGATTTAGCTCCTGTCTTTTCAACCTTTCTTGAATATGTTCTTTTATGAATAGGTTTACCATTAATATCTGTTACTCTAACTTCAAAACCATAATACCAAGTATCTGGAGTCATTAATTCTGCTTGTTCTTCTGTGAAAGTAAAATCAAATGCTTCACTAGTTGCATTATATGAACCAGTTACAGAAAATTCAGCATCTTCATCTAAATCATTTCTAATATATAATGTTACAAATAAATCAGATGGTTGAAGAGGTAATTCAGTTGTTGGATGTAAATGGTCTATTGTAAATTTATATTGAAGATTGGAAGCGTTTCCATATTCCATATATTCTAATTGTTCCATAATTTATTCCTTTATTCTATCAACAACAGTAGTTAATAGAACCTTTTCTTTAATTACTTTTGTCAACATTGTCAAATATTGAGCACCAGACATTGTTATACTTAATTGAGTTCCAGCAGATATA
>Ga0164315_10004541_pt1 | contig 10764 bp, 7 predicted proteins | sample GuaBasSedimGuay6_FD_113737 | JGI IMG/M metagenome (GOLD analysis project Ga0164315, IMG submission 113737) | Subseafloor sediment microbial communities from Guaymas Basin, Gulf of California, Mexico - Guay6, Core 4569-2, 0-3 cm | ecosystem: Environmental > Aquatic > Marine > Hydrothermal vents >...
CTTTGGTGACTTGGCAAGATCGATCATCGCCGACCTCGCACGTATCGCAATACAGAAGGCCATCGTTGCAGCAATCGGTAGTTCATTCGGTGGCTTCCGCCAAGGTGGTGTGTTCGAAGAGGGATCACCAACAGCATTCCAGACAGGTGGCGTCATTGGTTCAGCATCGACATTCGGATTCTCTGGTGGTAAGGGCATCGCTGGTGAGAATGGATCAGAGGCGATCCTACCATTGGCGCGTACAGCAGGTGGTGAGTTGGGTGTTAAGTCAACCGGTTCATCGGGTGGGAACACAGTCATTAACGTGACCGTGGACAACCCGAACAATGCTGCTGATGCCGAACAGAATGGTGAGATCATCGGGCGACAGATACAACGTATCATCCAACGTGAGACCACCAATGAAATTAAACGTCAACAGAAGCCGGGGAACATACTCAATCGGCTTACCACAATCTAAGGTAAACGACCATGGCAGCATTTCCAACAGGTGACAATTACACCCCATCGATCTCTTCAAGAAAGGGTCAGAGTGCCCGTGTGATGGTTGCTGAATTTGGTGATGGTTACAATCAACGTGTAGCAGATGGACTTAATTCCATTCGAGCAGTATATTCAAACATATGGAGAGGGATACCAACAACCGATGGTCAGGTGATCATCGACTTCCTTGAAGCGAGATTAGGGGCAGAGTCATTCACGTGGACTGACCCTACTACACAGGCGACCATTGATGTTGTGAGTGTGGAATGGACTCGTTCACCAGTGAGCGAGCAATACGAAACCATAACGGCGGAGTTCAAACAAGTATTTGATTTCTAAAAATGACTAACGATAACCGAACCCAACAACCAGTACGACCAGATGCGCAGAAGCCATTTGCTGATACGTACATCGAACTTTTCACATTGGATACGACTACTATCCCCGGTGAGGAATCCATCCTGAACTTTACATCGACCTCATACACTGGATCAGCAATCCAGTTCGATGGTGTAACGTACACTCCGATTGACATCCAAACGGATGGATGGGAAACGTCAATGGGTGGTGGATTCCCTAACCCGACTGTGACCCTATCAATCCCAACAGTGGTAGACGAACAAGGTTCCATTGCTGCGATCATCAAGGCACTCATTATCAATGTCGATGGTCTCGTTGGTGCTACACTAACACGTACCAGAACACTGAAGAAGTTTCTGGATGGTGAGTCCGAAGCTGACCCGAATGCGTTCTACCCAACAGACGTGTATGTCATCAACCAGATGACCAAGTTCACCAAGCTGGTTGTTGAGTGGAATCTGAAGGCACAGCTTGACCAAGAAGGAAAGCGTATCCCAAATCGGCAGATCATTCGTGAGACGTGTAGCCATACGTATCGCAACTATGACCCTACTAATGATGATGCTGATATCAATGGCTTCGTTCAGGGTACATGCCCATACGTACAGGCAACTTACTTCGAGCGTGATGGTACTCCAACCGGTACAGCCGGTGACGACCAATGTGGTAAGCGGGTAGGTGACTGCAAGCTACGATTCGATGTACCAGCGGACGATGGCGTATTGCCATTCTTGGGATTCCCCGGCGTTGGTAAGGGGCGTGTGTAATGAGCGGAACATTCGGGATACACCAACCATTTCCAAAGGCAGTGGAGGATATCACTGCTGACGCTATCGAGCGGTACCCTGAAGAGGCGTGCGGCTTTGTAATCGACGGATTGTACGTTCCGAAAAAGAACACCGCAGAAGAGCCTACAGAAGGTTTCAGGATAGATGGCCGGACCTACGTTGCTGCTGAGAAGAAGGGCATCGATGCTGTAGTCCACTCACACACCAAGGGACAGTACAAGCATCCATCGAAGCATGACATGGCACAGCAGAATGCAATGAACGTTCCATGGGGCATTGTATGGACTGACGGAGATGGGGACACACTCGGTCCAGCATGGTGGGGTGACTCACTACCGATAATCCCATTGATTGGAAGACCGTTCATTTATGGCATCTACGATTGTTGCACATTGGTCAGAGACTTCTATCGATTGAATGGTGGCATCACATGGGAGGATAGACCACGTGATCCAGATTGGTGGTTAACTGGCGGCAACATGTACGTAGAGGAATACCAGCCATGTGGCTTCGAGCGAATCAGTGAATCAGAGATACGTGCAGGCGATGCGTTCATGTCACGATTCCAGAGAGGTAACACGACACAGCATGCTGGTATCTATCTAGGTGGCAATCAAGTATTACATCACCTGATGGGAAGGGTAAGTCGTAGGGACACACTCGCATCATGGTCGCGTTACATTACCCACTGGGTACGGCACAAGGATATGACACAAACGAAAGGTTGGGAAGGATTACTTTAAATGAAGACAATTATATTGCATGGTCAATTGGCTGAGTTCACAGGACAATCAGAATACAGAGTCGAAGTATCTGATGCCCGTGAAGCGTTCTCGTGGCTGTTCGCAATGTTCCCCAAATCACGTACCCTATTCAAGGATCAATCTTGGAACATATTCTACGGCAACCCTGAAGACACCGAGCTACCAATGCAGTCGCTTGATGAGCATAGTTTCATGAGGGGTACATCCCGTGATGAGATTCATATCGCGCCCGAAGTGTGTGGTCTGGGTGGTAACAATGGTGCGGTCAAGACTGTCATCGGTATCATCATCATTGCTGCTGTAACCTACTTCTCGGCTGGTACGTTATCGGCTGCTGCTGTATCGGCTACATTCGGTGCAGGTGGGGCTATTGGTTCCATCGCATTCATTGGTGCATCGATGGCATTATCTGGTATCGCACAGATGCTTACGCCTATGCCGGACATGAGTGCCGATGGTACAACAGATCGAAACAAGGCTGACCAACGACCATCGTATCTTTTCAATGGGGCAGTCAATGTTCTAGAGGAAGGTGGTGCTGTCCCAATCATCTACGGACTACACCGTGTAGGATCGACCGTTGTATCGAGTGGAGTGGAGATTGAACAGATCGCCTTTTCGGGGCCAGAGACACCATTGGGTGCTCCACCTGATACGGGTGACTCGGGTGGTACAGCAACAAGTGGCTCTGGTGTATTCACGGCTAACCAAGACGCTCGTTCGTGCTTTACTGGTGAGACTACCATCGCACTGGCAAATGGTCAGTTCAAGAGAATCGATGAGATCGATATCGGTGATGTCGTTCAGGGCATGTCCATGGACAACACGGTTACCGGCATCGAATGTGTTGCACTTGAAGAGCGTCGCCTATACAGCTTCAACAACGGACCACGCGGTGGATTCTTCACTGACGAACATCCGTTCAAGATCGAGGGTAAGCAATGGGGTGCATTGAATCAGGAGCACACATACAACTATCACGGTCTGACATCTGATGAAACCGATACACTGGAGTTCGGTGACAAGATCATGACACTCGATGGGCCAGTTGAATTCAAATCTTTCGAGAAGTATGGTGCCGACCCAACAACCAAGGTGTACAACCTATTGCTCACAGGCGACGATTCCATCTCGGATCACACATATTACGCCAACCGATTCCTTGCTCACAACCGAGGTGACAACTAATGGCCCGCTGTAAGGGATTCAAAACAAAGACAATTACTGGACAGGGCGGTTGCTTCAGTGGTACCACTCTTATAAGCATGGCTGACGGCTCCACAAAGCCCATCAAGGACATCGAAGTAGGCGAGCACGTAATGGCATGGGAAATGCCAAACGGTCTCCTACAACCTCGTGAGGTCACTCACACGCATAAGCACAACGTTCTGTTCGACACAGTTGATGACCGGTGGATGCTTATCCAACACGAGCAAGGTACTTTAATCTGTACTGACAACCATCACATCCTGACTGAACAGGGTACATGGCAGGAGGCTATCGACTTCGTTGAGGACGATGACCTATTGCTTGCAGATGGATCACATTCCCGCATCACGTACATTGCACATGAGAATAGTGAAGACGACGCATTCATGGATGACTTCGACTTCGAGTTCAGCTACAACCTGACAGTCGATATCGATCACACCTACATTGCTGATGGGGTCAGAGTCAGCAACGGTGGTGGCGGTAAAGACGAGGGTGATCAGCACGTCCCACAGGAAGCTCAAAATACGCTTCAATCGAAGCAGCTTGTGCGTGTTCTTGATCTTTTAGGTGAAGGTGAAATTGAAGGTTTGGCTTACCCACCGGGGTTCCCGAATGCAGGTGATACGATTACTGATACCACACATCTGGGTCAGGGTATATTCATCGACAACGCATCACTGGCTGATGCAGATAACAACATCAATTATGGTGGTGTTAACATCAACCTAAAGACCGGTGATCCATACCCACTACAGACAGTAGTACCGGGATTCAAGAGCACAGAGAATGTGGTTGGTGTTGGTGTTGATATCGAGAAGGCTTCACCCATCTCACGTGAGAGCATCCCGTATGAAGTGGATGGGGTCAGAGTCATTCTGACATGGAATGGTATCAGTGATCTCAATGCAGAGAATGGTGACCTCAATGGTACGACCGTTACACTGGCAATCGATTCTCGTAAGAACGGTACCGGTGATTGGAACCAACGAAACAAGGATGTCGTAGAGGGTAAGACCACATCGGCATATCAACGACAGTACAGAATCAACAAGCCATCGGGTGTAGGGCCGGGGGACACATGGGGTATCCAAGTACGTCGCCTATCTGAAGATTCCGAAGTGGCTCGTATTCAAGATGCGTTCCAATGGTCAGCCTATGTCGAGATTGTAGACACGAAGTTTTCATATCCTGACACTGCTCTTGTGGGCGTCAATCTAGATTCGCAGTTGTTAGGTAACCGCATACCAATTCGTTCATACGAAGTGAAGGGTCTCAAGATAAAGATTCCTTCCAACTATGACCCCAATACTCGTGATTACACCGGACTATGGGATGGTACATTTACCGTTGCATGGTCGAACAATCCAGCGTGGGTGTTGTACGATATTCTGATCAATGCTCGATACGGTCTTGGTACCAACATCAGCGAATCACAGATCGACAAATTCAAGTTTTATGAAGTCGCACAATACTGTGATGGCATCGATGCCAGTGGTAACTTCGTGGGAGTATCAGATGGACTCGGGGGCACAGAACCGCGATACACATTCAACGGAATAATCGGTACTCAGGAAGAAGCGTTGAAGGTTATCAATGCTATCTCGACTGCCTTCATGGGTATGTCGTACTGGTCGTCTGGTGCCATCACGGTATCACAGGACGCACCTGCTGATCCTATCAGATTGATTGGTCCGGCGAACACCATCGATGGTCTGTTTAATTACTCGACCACCGCACTGAATGCACGTCACTCAAGAGCAAAGGTTTCATTCAACGACCCTAATGACGCCTACCGGCCACGTATAGAATTTGTAGACGATGCTGAGTCTATCATCCAGTTCGGTGTACAGGAGCGAAGCATTGCAGCCATAGGGTGTACATCACGTGGTCAGGCTGACCGTTTCGGTCGATGGATGCTTGATAGCGAGAAGTACGAGGGAATGTCCGTCACGTTTTCTACCTCCTTTGAGCAGGCTGACCTATTCCCCGGTGCTATCATTGACATCTCTGACCCTAATTTCAGTGGCTATGATTTCTTTGGTAAGTGTGAAGCTGGCAGTACCACAACCAATGTGAAGCTCGACCGGTCTATTACACTCGATAGTCCCGGTCCTTATACGCTCGCGTTCATGCGTATAGATTCATACTCTGATACCAGTTCGGCTAGTGAGTGGGGCGCGAATACCAACACGTTCACATACACGAATACACCAGATGATTTGACCGACAAGTTGCGTGTTGGGGAAGAGATTGAGATCACTGGCTTCAACGACATGGGAACCCTCACAGGCTCCTTGGAAGCAGTGAATGCAACCAGCCGTTTCGTCTTCACAACAGATGACCCAACCGATTACTACGTCGTTGGTGATGTCATCGAAGTCTTTGACATGACTGCTGCCAACAATGGTCTTCATGTAATCACTGATATCGGTGCTACCTTCATCGAGGTACTGGCTTCATCATTGGTAGACGAAGGTCCGAATGCTGCAATACAAGGGCCAATTCAAAATGGTGTAAATGGCTTCTTCAGAATCAATGCCGTTACTGCTACCACGTTCGATGTCGCTGCTACATTACCGGCATCCAATCCGACCTCATTCTCTCCTGTAACATTGAATGGTGAGTTGGGAATCATCGAAGCGGCACAGGACATCTCTGGTGTCTTCCCTCAGACAGCCGACAACTTCACTGTATCAACTGCATTCACTGTGGCCCCATCTGCTAACTGTGTATGGATGATTCAGGGTGATGCTGCTGGACAGGCACCAACGAAATGGCGTGTCATCTCCAACGTGGAAGAAGACAAGAACATATTCGCCATCACAGCTATCCGACACGACCCATTAAAGTATCAGCGTATCGAAGACGGTATCGTTATCGAGCCTGATGAAGTAACCAGATTTGATGAACGTGCCATCGCTCCAGTTTGTAAGACCGTGAACGATACGGTGGAAGCAGACGCATCGACTAGCCCATTCAACCGATTTGTCTTCGATAGTGTTAACCCACTGACTGCTGGATTTGAGGTTGGTGACATGATCGATGTCGCTGGCTTCGACGTTAACCTTGATGACAACACAGGAATATTCGAAGTTATTGATGTTGATGCGACCAGCATTCAGGTTGCTTCCGTTCTGGTTGACGAAGGTCCGACCGGCAACGTATGGATTCGCCAACGCTTGAGTGTCACTCTGGAAGCGCAGACCGATGGTCTTGGTGTACGTCCTCGTATGCGTGTCGCATTCAACCCTCCTACAGAGGGGGAGCTAAATGACTACCGCATGGAGTACACATTCAATGCAGGGCCGGTGCGCACAGTTGACTTCAATGGTACGCCTCAGACGTTCATCGAGAATCCACAATCAGGTACCTATGTCCTGTCAGTAACGGCCATCAACATCTTGGGCTTCAAGAGTATTCCATGCGAAACAATTGTCACCTACTCAAGCGGAGACTTATTCAGTGTGGACAGCATTGCTGGACTGAAGATCGATGGTGTAGTGGTAACGACTGATCCACAGGAATGGTTCGGTACGTCTCCAGTATTGTCGTGGAATCGTCTATCACAGATGGGCAACTTCACAGGCGACATCATCACCGAGTTGACTGATACAGAGATTGCTGTTGATGCTGTGCTTGAGAAGTACGTTCGTCTCGATGGTGGTGATTGGGCTGCTGAAGGGTATGAAGCAGGTGACCTCGTATCCTGTAGTGGATTTGTTGAGGCTGAGAACAACGGAAACTTTGAGGTTCTGAGCGTAACAACATCCGACCTATTCGTTGACCACAATCTAGTGGCAGAGACCACAACACAGACGGCTACATTCCAGCAGATTCAAGGTGTCGAGTCAGGACAGTTCGACGGTTTCTTCCGAGACTACAGAGTTCGTTTCGAGAACCCCGACACTGATGAAACGATACTGACCACATATACACGTGAGCCACAATTACAATTAAGCCTACCGCTCAACACATCGATGTACGGCGGTATACCACAACGCGATTTCAGGATATTCATATCCGCTCGTGACAGATTGGAACGCGAGTCAACTGTTGTTGAAGGTAACTTCACCAACCCGACTCCAGCGGTACCAACCAATGTTCTCTTTGCGACCTTAAGTGATAGCTCGTATGACCTCGTGTATGACGAGTGTGCAGAAGAGGATTGCTTCGGCTACGTATTGGTATGTCACAGCAAGGTGTCTGGCTTCACGCCATCACTGGTTCGTGAGACCAAATCAACTGGTCTCGTTACACTATTATCTGGTATTGCCACCAACATAGTACAGGTCAGTGTTGATGGTCTTATCATCTCTGGTAATTACGAGTACACTGATAGCAACTTAACCACCCAAGCCGAGGGTGTGGCCGCATCGATACGTGCCACAGAGACCACTCCAAACTACACCGCTCAACGTAGTGGTGCAGCGGGGATATTGATCACTGCTGTTAACCAGTTCGGTTCAACTCCTGATGGACTCGCTGTTACTACTGTCACGACCGGTGCAGCAACCACAAGCGAGCTAGACTTTGCAGGTGGTGTTGATGCTGTTCTGGTTGGAGAGGGTATTGCCCCTGCTGGTATTATCATCAACTCGAATGTCGAGAAGGATCAAACCTACTATGTCAGAGTGGCATTCGTGGATACGTTCTGGAATGGTTCACATGGTGTCGTCGGTCTCAACTTCTCTGATGAGATAGTGACCACTGCGACAGTTGATGCTTCAGCAGACTTCGGTTCGGCTCCAGCACAGGTGACCGGCGTAGGTGCGATAGTTAATAGCATCATCCAACTTGATGGTACATCACAGAAGGACATCGTCGTATCATGGCTCAGTGTCGCAGGAGCAAAGTGGTACACAGTTGAGATCACTGAAGGTGGGGTCACAGACGAATACAATGTTGGTAGCTCCGCAACAGAGTACACTCTGAAGGCAGCAACACAGGACAGCTTGCATAGCATCCGCGTACTTGCTGCCAACAATGCAGGCGACGGACCTTACTCATCTCCAGCAGTTACGGTTACCCCATCGGGTGACGTGACAGCACCGGGGTTGCCAACCAACATCGCAGTTGTTTCATCATTCAAAGGCGCGTTTATTTCTGCCGAACCTCCATTGGATTTGGACATGTCCCGAATCGAAGTCTGGTTCGCTGTAACCAATGACAGAGACACTTCAATACGTGCTGGCAGCATGGTAGCAAACCCTGAATTGGTACCAGATGGTCAGTTGACATTCTATCATTCATACGGTGACGATGTAGGTCCGGTTACTCGATACTACTGGGTACGTTCCGTTGACAATTCTGGTAACCCATCGGCTCTGACCCCATCAAGGTTCGCTGGTCATCAAGCAATATCCGTCACGGTTGAGACCGATGACATATTTGACGAAGCTGTAACGTTCGAGAAGATCGCTGACTTTGCTGTTGATAATGCCAAAATTACCAACCTCGCTGTGACCGAAGCTAAGATCGGTGCACTAGCTGTGACCAACGCTAAGATCGGTGACCTCGCTGTAGACAATGCCAAGATCGGATTGCTCGCAGTACAGGAAGCCAACATCGCCGCGCTGTCTGTTACCAATGCCAAGATCGGTTCACTGGCAGTTGATACACTTCAGATTAATGGACTGGCTGTCGAGACTGACAAGATTGGTAACAATGCTGTCAATGATATTTCATTCGCGTTCACATCGAGTGGCACAGCTATAGGTAATGGTCCCAGTTGGACTACGGTTCAAGCCACGGGGTTGGGTGGAGCAGAAGGCGAAGATGCACTGTTGCAGGCGTACTTCGGTTTGACTGTGGCGTTCAATTTCAATGGTGCCAATGTGTATACAATTGATGGACAAATGAGACTCCGTAACACCACCGATTCCATCGATGTGTTCACCGTGGCCGCTACTCCCGTATTCCAATTAAGTCAATCAACTACCTTCACAACAGGTTGGGTTATAGGAACAATATGGTTTAATACTACTGGTATGGTAACTTTGACAGCGGGTAAAAACTACACCTTGTACCTAGAGGCTAGAAAGAGTGTCACAGGTGCCGGTGCAGGCTCGTGGGCTACCGCCAATGCCACCCTCCGTTTTCTCAGCATGCAGGAGATAAAGAAATGAGTACGTTCACAATTTACGATGATGCTACAGGTGAGATACTTCGAGTTGAAGGTCACTCTTATGGTGTTACTCCGACCCTACTTGATGGTCAATCCTACCTCGAAGGCAAGTTCAATGATGCCATACAGTATGTGGTAGCCGATGTGATCACTGACAAGGCAGCAATGGGTGTATCGATTGATAAGACCACAGCCGATGCAGACGGTGTTGATACGGCAACCATCACTGGTGTGCCTAACGGTGCACAGGTGTCGGTCGTAAATGGCTTCCTGAGCCTCCTCAGTGAGGCTGTAACGGACGGAGAAGTTGAACTGACCGCAGAGGAAGCCATAACGATGAAAGTCTCTCTACGGCTGTTTCCCTTCCTTGACTACGATACTGAGGTGACATTCCATGAGTAAAGTAAACCACAAGAAGCCGGAGCACCGAAAGCTCAGAGCGGACATCGGCTCACACCCATTGTTTTCAAAGAACAATGCACAGATCAATACCATGATTGATGGCATGGATGCGGCTGATACAAAGAAGCTATTGAAGTTCCTGACCAAGGCTGTGATGTCCATTCTCCGCGACGATTAAATCACCTAAAATCAAAGAAAATCATCAAAAGTGGTTCTGGCATAAATACACTCATTCAGAGGATATTCAACCATGACCACTTCAGTAACGTGCATTCAAGGTGCACTCAACATCTGCACGTACAAGGGCGACACCATTGGCTCGCCGAACTCCAATGGTATCAAGTTCACCGTGACACAAGCCGCCGTCCCAATGGACTTGACCAGTGCCAGTATCATCATCGATGTCAAGAAATCAAAAAAGAGTGCCACAGTCAAATTACAGTTCCTTTCCGGTACCGCTGACATCGACACATCTGACCTCGTTAACGGGGTGTTCATCATCCACAAGACCGCAGCCCAGATGGATGCCGTAGCCGCATTCGAAGATTACTTTTACGACATCGAAATCACATTGGCATCAGGCGATGTGTTCACATTTGTCGAAGGGTTGTGGACTCACACTCAAGACGTA
>Ga0164315_10004543_pt1 | contig 10759 bp, 7 predicted proteins | sample GuaBasSedimGuay6_FD_113737 | JGI IMG/M metagenome (GOLD analysis project Ga0164315, IMG submission 113737) | Subseafloor sediment microbial communities from Guaymas Basin, Gulf of California, Mexico - Guay6, Core 4569-2, 0-3 cm | ecosystem: Environmental > Aquatic > Marine > Hydrothermal vents >...
CCAATAGTCAATGCCATACTGCTCAACAAAATCTGGTAGAACCATTGCTTCAAAACCTTTAATCTGAGGTGCTGTTTTTATAAGGATTTCAAGAGCTGTAAGGTAATCTTGTGGTAATGTGTTGTGCAAACAAATAGTAACATGAAACATTTTAGCTTTTAGTTCTTTAGCTTCCCAATTCTCTGAATAAACGAGGTTTAAGAACTTTTTATCATCAAAATCGGTATATTCTTTACAAATCTCATCAGCAAATTTCTGAATAGATTCTTTAGTGAAAAATCTTGTTTTTAAAGCTTCAGGCATGTGATAATTGTTTTAGTTTCCGGCTCTGGTTTAAAATAACTGTGCTAACAGTCATGTCACATTTATAGCTTTAAATAACTGGTAATTAGTCACTAGTAATTGGTAATTAAAAAAACAAATTCATATACATGATATCCTAATGGCAAATGACTAATATACCAATGACTTGTAATCTTACAGGAGTAATAAATGAAAAACACAATTATTCTAAACTAATGCCTAGTTTTCTTGCAGAGCTACATTGCATTCTCTAATATTTCACGACTAATTTCCAAATTCAGATCTTTTGTTTCTGATAAAGCAGTCATTCCATGTTTTTCCAGGGCTTTAACCACATCATCAATTCCATCAGCCGTTATGCCGTAGTCAGATAAACGAGTTTTAACACCTAAACCTTCAAAAAACTCACGGGTCTTGTTAATTGCCAAATCAATTTTTTTGTCCTCATCAGTTTCGCTTATATTCCAAACACGCTCAGCATATTGAATTAGTTTTTCTCTTTTTTGTTCTTTTCTTATTTGCCAAATAGAGGGTTGTAAAATAGCAAGCGTTTTTGCATGATCAATACCGAACAAAGCGGTTAGTTCATGACCAATCATGTGGGTTGTCCAGTCCTGTGGGATTCCAACTCTAATCAATCCATTTAGCGCCATTGTGGCACACCAAACAAGGTTTGCTCTTGCATCATAATCTTCCGGATTGTCAATTGTTTGTTTTCCAATTTCAATAAGTGTTTGTAGTATACCTTCTGCTGTTCTATCTTGAAAACGAGCATCCACCGGGTAGGTTACATATTGTTCAATTACATGAATAAAAGCATCAATGATTCCATTTGCAACCTGGGTTGCTGGTAGTGTATATGTTAATGTTGGATCTAATATTGAAAATTTTGGGAATAATAATGGATTAGAGATAACAAATTTTCCGTGATTATAGGTAATTACTCCACCACTGTTCATTTCAGAACCTGTAGCGGGTAAAGTTACCACAGTTCCAATTGGAATACATCCAGATATTAAAGATTGTACATAAACATTACTAAGAATTTTTGTCGGATTATCACCCTTGTAATTAACAGCCAAACTAACAAATTTTGTTCCGTCCATTACTGAACCTCCACCCACAGCAAGCAGAAAGTTAATATTTTCTTTTTTAACAACTTCAACCGCTTTCATCAATGTCTCATAGCTTGGATTAGGTTCAATTCCACCAAATTCGGTAATACTTCTGTTTTTTAAATGTTCTTTAACTTTTTCTAAAGTTCCAAACTTTTTAACGCTTCCGCCACCGTATAGAATAAGCACCTTTGCATCTTTAGGTACAAGCTTGTTTAATTCTTTTAGTCGGTCTTTACCGAATACAATATGCGTTGGGTTATAAAAATCAAAATTTTCCATTTGTAATATTTTTTTGTTTACAATATACTTTGCTATTATGCCTCTTTAAGTACTTTCAGTGATACTTCTTCAACAATATTCTTAACTTTTTCTTTATATGCAAGCATATGCTGTGCTGATAAATGTGCATGTAAATCCTCTATGCTTTCCCACTTCTCAATTACTGTGATAACATTTTTATTCAACTCTTGAGTATCTATGCCCGAATTGGCATCAATAGTTGCTACATATTTTATGCATCCCTTTTCTTTAAGAACATTTGGAATATTGGATTTGAAAATCTCAATAAATTCAGACAATTGGCCTTCTTTAATGTGTATTGATGCAATTACGTTTATCATTGATTTTTCCATAATTTAATCTAATTTGTGTAAGGGGTACAAATTTTTGATATTTAAAACCAAGAAAATATGAAAATACAGCTAAGGTTTTGTTTCACATCGTGAACAATGTTTTTGTATTTTCAATTTTATTCATAGCAGAATTATCAGGGTTCAACTATTGTTTTAATGACAATTCAAATTTTGAAAAGAACAATTATTATTAAATGTCATTACAAAACTGCCACAGATTAACTATGACAAATGCTAAAAAATTATTCTTGGATTAGTGGAGATTACTTTGAATCTGCGGCAATTCCTTTTTAGAGATTAATCCAACTTCAGTACCGCTAAAAATGCTTTTTGTGGTACTTCAACATTGCCCACCTGTTTCATTCTTTTCTTTCCTTTTTTCTGTTTTTCCAGCAATTTACGTTTACGGGTAATGTCACCACCATAACATTTTGCCGTAACATCTTTACGTACTGCTTTCACCGTTTGTCGGGATATGATTTTAGCTCCAATTGCTGCTTGTATGGCAATATCAAATTGTTGTCTTGGAATCAATTCTTTTAATTTTTCACACATTTTTTTGCCAAAAACATATGCATTTTCATTATGAATTAATGTGGAAAGTGCATCAACTGGCTCAGCATTGAGCAGAATATCCAGTTTTACCAATTTTGCAGGCCTGTAACCAGTCTGGTGATAATCAAATGATGCGTATCCTTTTGAAATACTTTTCAGTTTATCATAAAAGTTAAAAACAATTTCACTAAGCGGCATATCAAAAGTCATTTCAACCCTTTCAGCAGTCAGATAATTTTGTTTTTTAAGCTCGCCCCTTTTATCAAGACATAGGTTCATTACAGAACCAAAATAATCTGATTTAGTAATAATTTGTGCCGTAATATAGGGTTCTTCAATGGTTTTCATGTACTTTGGGTCGGGTAAACCAGCAGGATTATGCACATCGAGGGATTCGCCTTTTGTGGTTGTCACTTTGTACGAAACATTCGGTACGGTCGAAATCACATTCATGTCAAATTCACGATCAAGTCGTTCCTGAATAATTTCCATGTGCAATAAACCAAGAAAACCACAACGGAAACCAAAACCCAAAGCCATTGAAGATTCCGGCTCAAAAGTTAATGAAGCATCATTAAGCTGTAATTTTTCCATTGAATAACGAAGCTCTTCATAATCTTCAGCATCAATAGGGTAAATACCGGCAAAAACCATAGGTTTCACTTCTTCAAAACCCTCAATACCTGATTCACAAGGATTTTCAACTGTGGTTATGGTATCGCCTACTTTTACTTCCTTTGATGTTTTTATCCCGGAAATAATATAACCCACATCACCAGTTGACATTACAGTCCGGGGCTCCTGCTTTAGTTTTAGTACACCAATTTCTTCAGCAAAATATTGCTTATCAGTATTTACAAACTTAACACTTTGCCCTTTTTTTAATGTTCCATTTCTTATTTTGAAATAAGCAATAATTCCACGATAAGAATTAAAAACTGAATCAAAAATCAGCGCCTGGAGTGGTGCCTCAGGATCTCCCTCAGGATGAGGTACAACCTCAATAATTCGTTCAAGAATATTTTCTACACCTAATCCGGTTTTACCACTTGCTTCAATAATTTCATCATGATCACAACCTAATAAATCCACAATTTGATCTTTTACCTCCTCAGGCATAGCCGATTCCATATCCATTTTATTAAGAACCGGTATAATTTCTAAATCGTTTTCAATGGCCAGGTATAAGTTAGAAATAGTTTGTGCCTGTATTCCCTGTGTTGCATCAACGATTAATAAAGCTCCTTCGCAAGCTGCGATTGATCTGGAAACTTCGTATGAGAAATCAACATGGCCTGGTGTGTCAATAAGGTTTAAAACATAGTTAGTATCTGAATGATTATACTTCATTTGAATAGCATGGCTTTTTATGGTAATGCCACGCTCACGTTCCAAGTCCATATTATCTAAAACCTGTTCTTGTAAATCTCTTGCAGATATAGTTTTAGTTACTTCCAATAAACGGTCAGCCAAAGTGCTTTTTCCGTGGTCAATATGTGCAATAATGCAAAAATTTCTTATGTTCTCCATTAATTCTAAATTTTGCTGCAAATATACGGTTTTTTCAAAGAACTCAGTATAATATGAAGGTAGCCCTATTTTTTAACATCTAAACCAAATTGGCCAAGAAGTAGTTTTGATATTTGCATTTTTAGAGGATTCCTAATATTATTATTACATTTGTCGACTAAAAATAGAGGGTAGAAGCTAATTGTTGGGAATTATGTGGTCAAAGTTTGCCAAAATCATTTTACATTATCGAATTGTCGTTTTAATATTTATTGCCATAGTTACGGCATTTATGGTTTATCAGTCACGTGGTATAAAACTGGATTACAACTATGCCTCACTACTGCCTAAAACCAACAAATATTATGTTGAGTTTGAAAAATTCAAAGAAGTTTTTGGAGCGGGTGCCAATATTACCATAATTGGTATTAAAGATGAAAATTTTTTTGAATTGAACAAGTTTAACGATTGGGTAAAACTTCAAGACTCCATAAAGAATATTCATGGTGTAAAAACAGTTCTTTCACTTGCAAATGCAATAGATATTGTAAAAAACAAGGAAGAAAAGAAGTTTGACATTAAGCAATTGTTTTGTGAGCAAATTCAAGATCAGAATGAGCTCGACAGCCTTGCACAAATATTCAAAAACAGACCATTTTATAAGGGACTAATTTATAACGACACCACTCATGTTATTTTAATGGCCGTAACTATGGATCAAGAGCTGATAAATAGTAAAGCCAGGGAAAAATCCATGAAAAGGCTGGAAGAAATAGCCTTTTCTTTTGGTGAGAAATATAATTTGGATGTTCATTTTTCAGGTATGCCTTTTACCCGGAACAAAATATCTTTATTGATACGCAGTGAGCTGTTTATGTTTATATTTCTGGCGATGTTTGTAACAGCTGTAATTTTATTCATGTTCTTCCGATCCTTTAAGGTTGTTTTATTTTCTATGTTAGTTGTGGGTATTGCCGTGTTATGGGTTGTTGGTACGATGGGTATTTTTGATTATAAAATTACCATTTTAACTGGAATGATTCCTCCACTCATTATTGTTATTGGTATTCCTAACAGTGTGTATCTTTTGAACAAATATCACAATGAATATAAACAACATGGCAATAAAATAAGATCTCTACATACGATTATCAGGAAGGTGGGAAATGCAACATTTTTGACAAATCTGACTACGGCACTGGGTTTCGCGACATTTATTGTTACAGGGAATAAAATATTGGTTGAATTTGGTGTAATTGCCTCATTAAATATTTTGGGAGTTTTTGTGCTTTCCATTACACTAATACCCATATTTTTTAGCTATTCTTCACCACCTAAAAAACGACACATAAAGCACCTTGAATATAAATACGTTAACTTTTTTATTGAAAGGTTGGTATGCCTTGTGAATAAAAGAAAGAAACTGATTTATGGAGTAGCCGGTCTTATTGTTTTTTTAGGCATATATGGAACCACCTTAATTAAAACGGAAGGGTATATTATTGATGATATCCCACATGACAATCCTGTTTATGTTGATTTGAAATTTCTGGAAAACAATATTGGTGGTGTCATGCCTTTGGAAATAACGATAGATACAAAAAAGAAAAAAGGGGTTTATCAGTATAAAAACCTGAAAAAAATGAACCAACTGATAAAGCAACTTGAAAAATATCCGGATCTGTCAAAACCAACTTCAATAGTTGATGCATTAAAATTTGCCAGGCAGGCATATTACAATGGGCAAAAGAAAAGTTATAAACTACCATCAAAAAATGAATTGTCTTTTATTTTACCATATCTTCCTAAAAAAGGCGAAAATAAGAATTTTAATGCAATGGATGCATTTGTTGACAGCACAGGACAAATTGCTCGTATTAGTTATCGTTTAAACGATATTGGTACTATCCGAATGCAAGAAATTGCTGATAGCATTCAGGCTGATATTTCAAAAGTTTTCTCACCAGAAAAATACAAAGCCCATGTTACTGGATCAAGTATTATATTCACCCTGGGTACTAATTTTCTGGTAAAAAACTTGTTTCAAAGTCTTGCACTGGCCATAGTTTTAATTGCTTTTTTTATGGCAACAATGTTTACATCTTTACGGATGATTATAATTTCTCTTCTGCCTAATTTTATTCCTCTTTTGTTTACGGCAGCTATCATGGGATATTTTGGTATTCCGATAAAACCATCAACCGTTTTGGTTTTTAGTATTGCTTTTGGTATTTCGGTAGATAATGCGATACATTTTTTGGCAAAATACCGGCAGGAACTTAAAACGACCAATGGAAATATTGATGAAGCAGCAATTCTTGCATTAAGGGAAACAGGTGTTAGCATTATTTATACTGCCAGTATTCTTTTTTTTGGCTTTGGAATTTTTACAATATCTGAATTTGGCGGTACCCAAGCACTTGGGCTTCTTGTTTCCATTACATTATTTATAGCGATGTTATCAAACTTAATACTTTTACCATCCTTACTATTAAGCTTGAAACATACCGTGAATGTAAAAATATTTAAGGAGCCTTTATTAAAACCTTTTGAAGATAACAATAACAATGATAACCAGGAAATGTAATTCTAACTATTTAAGCTTGCCTCAATGCACTCTTTTAAAGAACTTCAGCAAATCGTTGAAAAACACCTGAAAAAAATTGAATTCAATACAGGACCAAAAGAACTGTATGAACCAGTTAAATATATTTTGGGAATTGGTGGTAAAAGAATCAGGCCGTCACTTGTTCTAGCTGCATACAACTTATATAAAGATGATGTTGAAAATGCCATTTACCCGGCTTTAGCACTTGAAGTTTTTCATAACTTTACGCTGTTACATGATGATATCATGGACAAAGCCGATTTAAGGAGAAATCAACAATCCGTTCATAAAAAATGGAATGAAAATATTGCCATCCTTTCCGGTGATGCAATGTCAATAAAAGCTTATGAAATACTTTCTAAAATTCCTGCTGAATTTCTGGCGGAAGTATTGCAGGATTTTAACAAAACAGCTCTTGAGGTTTGTGAAGGCCAACAATTAGATATGAATTTTGAAAATCGCCTGGATGTTACTGTGGACGAATATATTGAAATGATTAGGCTTAAGACCTCTGTGTTGATTGCTGTTAGCCTTAAAATTGGTGCAATTATGGCAAATGCTTCAAAAAATGATGCACGAAAGCTTTATGATTTTGGGCTTAATCTGGGCTTGGCTTTTCAATTACAAGATGATTATCTTGATGCATATGGTGATATACATGTGTTTGGTAAGAAGATTGGAGGTGACATTGTAGCCAATAAAAAAACATTTTTGCTCATAAATGCGCTTGAAACTGCTGATAAAGAGATTGCTGAAGAACTACAACACCTGATGAAAAATACAGATATTGATGAAGAGCAAAAAATTAAGGCTGTTTTAGGAATTTTCAATAAACTAAATGTTGACAACTTGCTAAAAGAAAAAATGGTATCTTATTATAACAGGGCTTTGGAAGCTATGGAAAGTTTGAGTATTGGACAAGAAAGAACTGTTGTTTTAAAAGAATTTGCAGGGACATTAATGAATCGGGTAAGTTGACTTGTAAGTTCAGAACTCTTGTTTTATCATTGGTCTAAATTGTTGTCAAAAGTATAAAAGTTGTTTTATTAAAGTTCACAGTAAACAGTTTTCAGTAAAGAACTGTGTGCTGAATACTGGGAACTGAAAAAGATATAACGATAATGGCTAAAAAGCCAAACATCTTCAAGTTACTGAAAAAACATCAACCTTCCCCTTCCACAACTTGCATCACCCCAAAAAGCGAAAAAATAATTTACTTCAAGCATTATTTTTGCACTAAAAGGATTGGTTGCTGCTCCTGTACTTGTTGGACGGTAAATACCATCATTTAATACATAAAAAGAACCGGGATCTACTACAAAATCACCTAAAGCATAGGTTCCTCTCAAACCTACATTTACCGATAGCCGGTCACCTCTGAAGGCAGCAAAACCCAAACCAAACATCAAGCTATTATATTTGTCTGCAAAATTATCAATATAATTATCCCTTGGAATGGTTCCGTCAATTGTATTTGTTTCGGTAGCCGATTTTAAATTGTTGAAAACAGGGCCTGCTTCAACATAAAAACCATAATCACTGGTATATCTTAAATCTAAAATAATATCAAAAGATTTAAACTCCTGTGTTTTGGTATAAGAATCAGTTCCTGTATTAATATCATAATTTTGTTTAAATCCTGCGGATAAAGCCTCAATATAAACACCAAAATTGTCACCAAAAGTTAAACCAAACCTTCCACCAATATTATAAGCAGGACTTAAAAAATCTATATTCGTATTAGCATCGGCACTAACATCCTGGTTAAATAATATAGAGTTACCATAACCACCTTTAACAGCAAGACTTATCCATTTTATTGTAGAGCCTCGTCTTTTTTGAGCATAAAGGCTGGTTGATAATAGTAGAACTACCAGTACAAAAACAATTTTTCTCATTGGGTAATAAGTTTTGGTTCATATAAAATAACTCATATAAACTGAGTTTATTGTAAAACAAATATAGCAAACGAATAAGAATTCATTTAAAATATTTAGAAATTCAGAAATATTAGTAGAAAGTATCACTACATGGAGAGGATAAAATACGATATAATATCTTAATTATCAAACTGTTCTATAAACCACACCTTATTTGCAATTTAAGAAATGATTATGAACTATTTTAAAAACAAAACATAAAAAAAACGGCACGAAGGCCGTTTTAAAACTAAGTATGTAAAAAAACTATTCTGATCCAGATACTAACGCCATTTCTTCACCTAATTCTGGTATTAATTCCGGACAGGGTATTGTTCCATTTTGCTTATAATATTCAACTAGTTTTGTTTTACTTGCAGCAATCTCATTTTGGGTATCGTATGATATTGCTAAAGCCAAAGCTGCACAGTCAACGCAAGCTATACAACCATCACCTTCAGCTACCATATTTTTATACTTTTCGTATAATTGATCGGCATTTTGGATTGTATTTGCTTTTTTATCTTTCTTTTCTATAGTATTACAGGAAATTATAGCTATTGAAAAAAACATCCCTAAAACTATTAGTAGTATATTTTGCATCTTTGAAACCTCTTGATTTTAAAAAATTAACCCAAAGAAGAAATCACGAATAGAACACAAAGAGGGCTGATGAAGGAAATGAAACTAAGCATCGTGATTCTTCCTGGACTAATACCTTAACTAATTATTATGATTTTTATGGTTTAATTAGTTTGTTTTAATATTTCAAAATTAAAGTATACCCTATAATTTAACAAGCAAAATCATGATGACTTAGTAATTGGTAGGGTTCAGGTAATAACTGGTAGGGTTTAGGTGATAACTGGTTAATGCAATTTTTGTTCTTGTATCGCTGCTTAATATTTATGATCATGTGTTTAGACTGATATACAGGATTTTATGTGCGCAATTAATAATTGAATAAAATAATTGTGGCAAAATAAACAAGCTAATTCGTGATTATGTTTGACCATTATTATACACTGAGTGATGAACTCATCATATTTTAGGATTAAATTGAATCCATTTCTATTTACAGAATATTTTATATATTTAGATTCCTGAATTTTTTGTTTTATAATACTTAAATAGAACTAAATGTCACATAAAGAGAAGGTTAATTTGCTAGAAAATAAAATAGACGAAGCTTTAAAAGGTGGGGGTGAAACACGAATAGAAGCACAACACAAACGTGGAAAACTAACAGCAAGGGAACGGATTGAATTGCTTTTAGACAAAGGCTCTTTTCAGGAATTGGGAATGTTTGTTACCCACCGCTCGAATGATTTTGGGCTCGAAAAACAAATATTTCTTGGCGATGGTGTGGTTACAGGCTATGGAACTATTAACAATCGAATGGTTTACATTTTTTCTCAGGACTTTACCATTTTTGGTGGTTCATTGGCTGAAGCCTATGCTGAAAAAATTGTAAAAATAATGGATATGGCCATGAAAAATGGTGCGCCTGTAATAGGTTTAAATGATTCAGGTGGTGCCCGAATTCAGGAAGGTGTGGTTTCTTTAGGTGGTTATGCTGATATTTTTTATCGAAATACACTTGCTTCGGGTGTTATTCCACAGTTATCTGCTATTATGGGGCCTTGCGCGGGTGGAGCTGTGTATTCTCCGGCTATAACTGATTTTAATTTTATGGTTGCAAATACATCGTATATGTTTGTTACCGGGCCAAATGTTGTAAAAACAGTTACCCACGAAGAAGTAAGCTCTGAAGACCTGGGTGGTGCCCAAACTCATGCTTCAAAATCAGGAGTAGCACATTTTACAGCTGAAAATGAGGTAGAAACCTTAAATCAACTGAAACAACTTTTAGAATATGTTCCACAAAACTGTGAGGAATTACCCCCGGCAAAAGAATACAAAAGTGCTGATGAAAAGCGACCAGAGTTAAACTCAGTAGTACCGGAAAACCGTAATCTACCATATGATATGAAAGATGTTATCTGTAAGGTGGTTGATGAAAAAAGTTTCCTTGAAGTACATAAAGACTATGCGGAAAACATTGTAGTTGGTTTTGGGCGATTGGCCGGAAAAAGTATTGGTATTATTGCAAAC